>OJCW01000202.1_pt1 | contig 24105 bp, 19 predicted proteins | sample 1592461 | NCBI WGS metagenome assembly OJCW01 (sample SAMN05416884, study PRJEB24817) | seawater metagenome | isolation source: Sea water | place: Canada:Atlantic | collected 2013-11 | reverse complement strand
GAGATTCCTCTACGTCTCGTGGGCTCGGAGATGTGTATAAGAGACAGGTATAAAAGCCGATGACTCATTCTATTTTACCCCCTAGCCTGACTGACTTAAGGGTGTCTATTTTTATTGGACTGACGAACGTAAAATTATTGTTCGAAGTAAATATATTAGGATAAAACGCATATTTTATTTTGTTGTAAAAACCTGCAAACATTGATTTTTTTTGAAAAAACCTGTAATATCTGCGGCCTCAAAATCCCTATGTTTCCTAATAGTTGCCGATATTCTGTTGGTCATTAGTAGCTAACGTCGCGCATGTATTAATAACTGGTGCATCGCAATAATATAATCAATGAGATAATAATGTTTGAATTACACGCAAGTAAGGTGTCGAACCTGAAAAATGATGTGCTGTCAGGGTTAACTGTAGCTTTAGCGTTAGTACCTGAAGCGGTAGCTTTTGCTTTTGTTGCTGGCGTTGAGCCTTTAGTAGGGTTATATGCAGCTTTTATGGTTGGCCTCATTACGGCAATCTTCGGTGGCCGTCCTGGAATGATCTCTGGTGCAACGGGTGCTATGGCTGTTGTTATGGTGAGCTTGGTTGCAATACACGGTGTTGAGTATTTATTTGCAACAGTGGTGCTCACAGGCATACTGCAAATTTTGGCTGGTATATTTAAACTCGGTAAATTTATTCGCTTAGTACCTCACCCGGTGATGCTAGGCTTTGTTAATGGTTTAGCCATTGTTATTTTCTTAGCGCAGTTAGGTCAATTTAAAGTGACTAATAGCGCGGGTGAACTTGAATGGTTACAAGGCTCGCCTATGATGATCATGGCTGGGCTTATTATACTAACCATGGCTATTATTCACTTTTTACCTAAATTAACAAAAGCTGTACCATCTTCATTAGTGGCTATTGTTGTCGTTACTGTCTTAGTACAAAGCTTAGGCCTTGATACCCGTACAGTAGTTGATTTTCTTCGTGATATGACTAATGATCCTGCAGCGTCAATTGCGGGTGGTTTACCGCAATTTTCAATACCTAATGTACCTTTCTCTCTGGAAACATTAAAAGTTATCTTTCCTTTTGCATTAGTACTAGCGGCAATAGGTTTAATTGAATCATTACTAACATTAACTTTAATTGATGAACTCACGGGAACACGAGGCCGCGGTAATAAAGAATGTATTGCTCAAGGTGCAGCAAATACAGTTACAGGCTTTTTCGGCGGCATGGGTGGTTGTGCCATGATTGGTCAATCAATGATTAACGTTAACTCGGGTGGTCGAGGTAGAGCATCAGGTATAACTGCAGCTTTAGCATTACTTGGTTTTATTTTGTTTGCGTCAGGCTTAATTGAAATGATCCCGTTAGCGGCATTAGTCGGTGTTATGTTTATTGTGGTTATCGGTACGTTTGAATGGTCAAGCTTTCGTATTTTGAGTAAAGTGCCAAAAGCGGATGCTTTCGTCATTATTTTAGTATCAGGTGTTACGGTTGCCACTGACTTAGCTATTGCAGTTGTGGTGGGTGTGATTGTTTCTGCATTAGTATTTGCTTGGGAACATGCTAAACACATTAATGTAAGCCGTAGTACAAATGAAGAAGGCTCTACTGTATACGAAGTGACAGGACCTATTTTCTTTGGTTCAGTGTCAACTTTCTTAGAACAATTTGATGTTGAAAAAGACAGTAATGACATTATTATCGAATTTAAACGTTCTCGTGTTGCTGATCACTCGGCTATAGAAGCGATTGACACATTAGCTGAACGGTATTTAGCTAAAGGCAAAACCTTACACTTAAGACACTTGAGCATAGAATGTAAGTTGTTACTTAAAAAAGCGGGTGATTTAGTTGAAGTCAATGTCATTGAAGACCCTGACTATCATATTGCAACTGATAAGCTAGCCTAATTTTTAGGTTCAATATTAAAATAGTGCGTTGATAAGTTATACTGTAGCTTACAGCGCATTTTTTATTTAACGGTGGTTAGTGTAAGTGCAGTTAGAGTTTTTTGATGTTCCAAGTCCTTGTGTGGGTATATGTGAGTCAAATACAAAAGGCTATTGTCTTGGTTGTATGCGCACGCGTGTCGAAAGGCAAGACTGGATTAATTTAGATAATGATAACAAGCAAAAAATAATCAAACGCTGTATTCAAAGAAAAAAACGTCAAGAAAAGAAAAATAAGCTGATAGCGGTCGAAGAAGTCTCCTCATTGGAAGCAGAGCATGAAATGGAGCAGGGGTCATTATTAGATCCACCAGCTAAACCTAAAGAAATTAATGATAACGATCTCGACTTTGGTGATTTTGAGCTTTAATTGAACAATTTTTATCAGTGGCAAAAAAGTGCAAAAAAACGGTTGCTAGCCTATAAGATTATAGCTATGATACGCGGGCTTTGAAACATCATTCTTTTTAAGAATATGCTCAATGCCCCGATAGCTCAGTTGGTAGAGCAGAGGATTGAAAATCCTCGTGTCCCTGGTTCAAATCCGGGTCGGGGCACCATATAATGAATACAAAAAAACCTAACAGTGATGTTAGGTTTTTTTGTTTCTATACTGTTATTTTTTTAACAGAGAACGAGAAAGTAATGGGGTAATGTGCAAAAAATACTTGTAAGCCATGATGGTAAATTGGGTATGAGCGCTACATTTATACTAAATGGAGAGAATTTTCGAAAGTAAATAATTCAAGTGAGATTATTTATAGAAAGTTGAAGTTTATAATAGATAGTAGCTCTTAGAAATAGAGCTACGTAAAATGGAAACAGGTAGGGAGATATTACAACGCTAGTTCAATCACCATCACTTTCAATTCTTCTTTTGAGATAGAATTACTGTGGTTAGTATCAAAGCGGTTGAATATAGACTCACACATGCGAAGACCTTTATCTTGTAGTAAAACTTCAATTAACTCTACGAATTCTGAACGGTTAATAACGCCATCTTTATCTTCGTCAAACACTTCAAACAACTCATCTACCCACTGATTAATTTCCATGAGGTTTCCTTTGGTATTTAGGGGAAGTTAGTAACTAAACTTTATCTTTTATTAAGGCGTTTGTGAATGGCTATTTTAAAATATTTATAAATAGCTTCGTTTCAAAGGGTTTGAAAATCAAATAGAATAACTGTGCGCCGGGTAAAAAAACTAATTAAATAACTCAAAATGGATAGTGAACATGTTAAATATGAGGACAATTACCTTATTGTTTCTTTTACTGATAAGCGTTAATACCTATAGTGAAAATTCAAAACTCACATTAGAAAATTGTCATGTGGATGGTATAAAGGCGCAAGTACAATGTGGCGAATTACAAGTACCGGAAGATTATAGAAATTTGGGTGGTGAGAGTATCACGATCAATTTTGTTGTTTTACGTGCTATCGATGACACAGATAATAAAACCCCATTAATGTTTTTAGCCGGCGGCCCAGGACAAGCAGCTTCAGAATTAGCGGCCGGATTGAAAAATGTGTTTTATGAAGTACGTAAAACACGTGATTTGATTTTAATAGATCAACGCGGCACAGGTTTATCTCACCCTTTGCAATGTGAAAGTGCCGCAGAACAAAATGTTTATGCGTTAACGCCAGAAGATTTCACCGCTCAAGATATTAAAGACTGTCTGAAAGGATTAACAGGCGATCTTAGTCAGTATAATTCAGAGAATGCTATTCGAGATTTTGAAGCAGTACGTCTCGCGTTAGGTCATGAGAAAATTAATATTTATGGCGGTTCATATGGTACACGGGCAGGGCTCGTTTATCTGCGAATGTTTCCTAACTCCATACGTAGTGTTGTGTTAGACAGTGTTGGGCCTATAGAAGTGCCAATCGGGTTATTTGGACAAAGCTCAGCGCGTTCATTTAATTTATTATTAACGAACTGTCAAAAAGATCTTAGTTGCCAGCAAGCCTTTCCTCAACTTAAACAAGAATTTCAAACGTTGCTTACCCGCTTAGAACAAGCACCAATCCAAGTGAGTATTCCTCATCCTCGCTTAGGAATACAAACAAACTTTGTTATCAGTAAGGCTAAATTACTAGGCACCATTCGTAGTCAGTTATACTCTGTAGCATCACGTTCCTTGGTGCCTTTGACCATTCATCAAGCCTTTCTAGGTAACTATATGCCTTTGGCGGGATTAGTTGCGCAAACAGAGGGCGGGCAGGGTGTTTATATTGGCTTATTATTTAATATTACTTGTAATGAGGATTACCCAAGAATTTCTCTAAAAGACTTTGCACAAGATGCTAACAATAACTTTGGTGGTGATGATAGCCACTTTAGTTTTAAAATGGCTTGTCCTTTATGGCCTAAATATAGCCCTAGTGATGATTTTTATAACCCTGTGGTTGCGGATGTTCCAACCCTCATTTTATCCGGTGATTTAGATCCCGTAACGCCACCAAGTAATGGTGACTATAGCGCAAAAACGTTGCCAAATAGTCATCATGTTATTGTAAGAAATGCCGCACATACAGTGGCAATGAATACATGTGCTAGTGATCTTATTAATGAGTTTTTAACTTCATTAAGCCCCAAGCAGTTAGATGAATCTTGTTTAGACGATATCCCCAATGAATCTTTTATGAGCAACCTAAATGGCGGTACCGTGAATTTTGATGCCTCAACTACAACACAAGGACGCTCTCACTAATGATTGAAGTGAATAATTTATGTAAATCATTTAGTGGCGTGAAAAAAGGTTTTTTTAAGCAGGAAGAAAGCCGAGTAGTTGCCCTTGATGGTCTCTCTTTTACAGCCAATGATGGTGAAATAACCGGAATTTTAGGCCCAAATGGAGCAGGTAAAACTACTTGCTTACGAACACTTTATGGCTTACTAAAAGCTGATGATGGCAACGCGACGATTGACGGCATTGATGTGGTTGAGAACCCCCTAGCTGCTCGTGCTCGCTTAGGTATTTTCCCCGATAAATTTGGTTTATATGAGCGTTTAACTGCTTATGAACAAATTGAGTATTTTGCTAGCATTCACGGCTTACAAGGGGAGGCTAAACACCAAGCCATTGAGGCGGTGATTCAAGATTTAGAAATGACTGATTTAACATACCGAAGAACCGCAGGGTTTTCTCAAGGGCAACGAATGAAAGTTACACTAGCGCAAGCCTTAGTACACCAGCCTAAAAACTTTGTGCTTGACGAACCTACTCGTGGTCTAGATGTGATGAGTACACGTGTACTTCGCAATTATCTTGCTCGCTTTAAGGCGAAAGGACATTGTATTTTATTTTCATCGCATGTAATGCAAGAGGTCGCAGCCCTTTGTGATCGCGTTATTATTGTTTCAAAGGGCAAGTTAGCAGCACAAGGCACCCCAAAAGAATTATGTGATTTAGCAGGTGAAACACTGCTAGAGGAAGCTTTTGTTAAAATAATCGGCTCAGATGAAGGAGTCGCTGCATGATAACCTCACTTATCTACTTATTATTGTCTCCCGTAAAGGAGCCAACTCATGAACCAGTTTAAAGCCCTGTTGAGTAAAGAGTTAAAGGAAGCGTTTAGGGATAAGCGTGCAATGATGATGGCCATGATGATGGCTGTAATGGCACCTGTTATGATTTTTGCTATGTCTAAAGTTATGATTAAGGAAGCAGTAGAAACTCCTGCCGTTTACCTTAAAGTTTCTGGTGCGGAGTATGCGCCAAAACTGATTAAAGCATTGAACCTTGAAAATATATTATTATTTAGTGATGTGCCAGATGATAAAAAAGTCATTTGGGATGAGCGTAATCTGACATTGACTATTCCTGACAGCTTTAATCAAGACATGCTAAACGGTAAGGCGATTGATATTTACCTCAGTGCTGATTACAGCGAAAAAGCTAATTTATCCCCTGTTCGGCGAATCAAAACCACAATTTATCTGTATGCTAGAGGGATTGGTTATAAGCGTTTACTGGTGCGTGGCATTGATGTGCAGTTGCTGCAAGTGATTAACCTTATAGAGCAAGATAGCTCATTACCAAACTCTAATGCGATGATCATATCAATGATGCTTGGATTATATTTATTGATGGCGGCCTTCATGTCTGGTTTACCTGTCGCTATCGATGCGAGTGCTGGTGAGCGAGAGAGAAATGTATTAGAAATGCTACTTTGTCAACCCGTTAGTACCATTAAAATTGTTTCGGCTAAGCTCTGTTGCGCCAGTTTTATTGCTTGTATTGGCGTGTCACTAACTTTGGGCTTAACTTCATTTTCAGTAAGTTTTATTGATTTAACTAAAATTGGTGCCAGCTTTAGTTTAGATTTCTTAACCGTTACCTCATTATTGTTATTGCTATTACCTATTTGTTTTTTTGCTTCAGCATTGCAATTATTTGTCGCATTTCAGTCAAAAAACTTCAAAGAAGCGCAGTCTTTGGTCTCAATGATTATTATGCTTCCAGCGATGGTGCCAGTGATTATGATGTTTGTTGATGACAAGCCAAAGTGGTTAGAATGGCTACCAATATCTGGTCAATCGTTGATTATGGAAGATTTATTTAAAGGCTTACCCGTATCGTGGTCGTTAATGGGATATACCGGCCTAGTAACTACAGTCATGACGGTTTTGTTGGTGCTATTAATGGCGAAGAAGTTACGCTCTGAAACCGTTGTGTTAGCGTTAAGTTGATCTTTTTAGATTAGATATAACAAGCTTTAAGGTTAAGGCTTTGATCAACAGAAATAATTCTAAAGGTATCTTTCTGTTTTTTAGTTATTTATATCAAAGCGCCGCGAGTTAACCGTTAATATTTTATTATTAATTCCAGTGACGAAGAAACTCGCTCACTTAAAGGCTTCTTAGGTGGCTTTAAACGACTTTATATTGCCTTTAATAACTTAACAATACAGTGATTATGCGTTGAACGTTTATCTCGTTAAAAGTTATTTAAACGCCTGCTGAAATCGTGCACTTTGCATGGTAATGGGTATATACATTTTGAGCAAATTAAGGCAAAATGTGCGGCATTAAATTTAGTACCTATAATTGTACGGTGCTCTTAATTGTAAAGTTAAGGGTGCAATCAGAACTTACAGCCGTATATGGTTGTTTATTTGAGGATAAAACATGTTTACTCGTGATATGAATATTGCCGATTTTGATGCTGAGCTTTATGAAGCAATGAACAACGAAGTTGTACGTCAAGAAGAGCACATTGAGTTAATTGCTTCTGAAAACTACTGTAGCCCACGTGTTCTTGAAGCACAAGGTTCACAATTAACGAACAAATATGCTGAAGGTTATCCAGGAAAGCGTTATTACGGTGGTTGTGAATATGTTGATGTTGCTGAGCAACTAGCCATTGACCGTGCTAAAGAATTATTTGGCGCAACTTACGCTAATGTACAGCCTCATGCGGGTTCACAAGCTAACTCTGCTGTTTTTCAAGCATTGGTAACTCCTGGCGGAAAAGTACTAGGCATGAGCTTAGCTCACGGTGGTCACTTAACGCATGGTTCACATGTAAACTTTTCAGGTAAATCATATGAAGCGTTTCAATACGGTCTTCACCCAGAAACAGGTGATATTGATTATGAAGAAATTGAACGTTTAGCGAATGAGCATAAACCTGAAATGATCATTGGTGGTTTTTCTGCTTTTTCCGGTATTGTTGATTGGGCGCGTATGCGTAAAATCGCTGATAGTGTTGGTGCCTACTTCTTTGTTGATATGGCTCACGTTGCAGGCCTTGTTGCTGCAGGTCTTTATCCAAACCCTGTACCACATGCACACGTGGTAGCAACTACGACGCATAAAACATTAGCGGGACCTCGTGGTGGTTTAATCGTTTCTGCTTGTGATGACGAAGATGTTTATAAAAAGTTAAACAGTGCGGTATTCCCTGGTGGTCAAGGTGGCCCATTAATGCATATTATTGCTGCTAAAGCGGTAGCATTTAAAGAAGCATTAGCACCAGAGTTTAAAGAATATCAACAAAATGTTTTAAACAATGCTAAAGCGATGGTTAGTGTATTACAAGCACGCGGTTACAAAGTTGTATCAAATGGTACAGACAACCACTTGTTATTACTTGATTTAATCGATAAAGATATCACGGGTAAGGATGCTGATGCCGCATTAGGCAGAGCACACATAACTGTAAACAAAAACTCTGTTCCTAATGATCCTCGCTCTCCATTTGTTACAAGTGGCTTACGCCTTGGTACACCTGCAATCACGCGTCGTGGTTTCGGTGTTGAAGAAACAAACACTTTAACAGGTTGGATTTGTGATATTTTAGATGATATCAACAATGAAGACGTTATCACTCGTGTACAAGGTCAAGTTTCTGAGCTTTGTGGTCGCTTCCCTGTTTATCAAAAATAGTTATTAAATAACAAACTAATTCACTAATGTTAGTGAATTTATATTAAAGTGGTCGCAATTAGCGGCCATTTTTATGTTTAGGCTAAGCGTAACTTAGCAGTGCTAAAGGCACTATTTAAGTGGTTTTACAAACTTGTCGCTTACAACGTGTAGTTTTCATAGGTAAATAATGTATTGTCCTTTTTGTAACGAAACAGATACCAAAGTTATCGATTCTCGCTTGGTTTCTGATGGTCATCAAATTCGCCGTCGCCGTGAATGTCTTGCTTGCCATGAGCGTTATACCACGTTTGAAAGTGCTGAATTAGTTATGCCGCGTATTACTAAACGTGATGGCACTCGTGAACCTTTTAATGAGGATAAGATGCGCAGTGGCTTTAGCCGAGCATTAGAGAAACGTCCGGTGAGTACCGAGCAAGTTGAGCTGTCAATAAATAAGCTAAAGTCACAATTACGCGCGACAGGTGAACGAGAAATCACCAGTGAAATGCTGGGTAATTTGATTATGGCGCAGCTCAAAGAATTAGATAAAGTCGCTTATTTGCGCTTTGCTTCTGTGTATTTATCCTTCGAAGATATCAGTGAGTTTGCCGATGAAATAGCTCGTTTAGGCACTGAAAGCCTTAGCCGAAGCAAAAAATGCGATAAAAAAACAAGTAAAAGTACAGAACAAAGGAAATAACGTGTTTAGCCAACTAGATCATCAATACATGGCATTAGCGATTAAGTTAGCTAAAAAAGGCCAATACACAACATCACCCAACCCTAATGTTGGCTGTGTATTAGTGAGTGATATAGCAGGCGAAGCGAAAATTATAGGTACTGGTTTTCATCAAAAAGCAGGGCAAGGACATGCGGAAGTTAATGCCTTAGCAGGTGCAAAGCTGAATCACCCTGATTTAATTGCTGGCGCAACGGCTTACGTTACGCTAGAGCCTTGTAGTCACTTTGGGCGAACACCACCTTGCGCCCAAGCATTGATAAATGCAGGAATAAAACGTGTGATAGCTGCAATGGTTGATCCTAATCCAGAAGTTTCTGGTCGTGGATTAGCAATGCTAGAGCAAGCGGGCATTAAAACAGAATCGGGTTTACTTGAAAGTGAAGCAAAAGCACTTAATTGTGGTTTCATTAAGGTAATGACAGAAGATTTACCTTATGTACGAATAAAATTGGCAGCAAGCCTTGATGGCAAAACAGCGATGGCAAATGGTGAAAGTAAATGGATCACTTCGCCAGAAGCAAGAAAAGACGTACAAAGGTTAAGGGCTAGAAGTTGTGCTATTATTTCTGGCGCAGAGTCTATTCTATCTGATGATGCTAAAATGACCGTACGTTGGTCTGAATTAGGTGATTTACAACAACACTATAAAGAGTGTGATATTCGACAACCTGTGCGTGTGGTTATTGACAGTCAAAATCGCTTAACCCCAACGTTAGCTTTTTTTCAGGTTAACTCGCCGATATTACTGATCAATACTTTACAAGAACAACCCCTTGAAAACTCACTTAAGTGGCCTCATTTTGTAGAACAGGTACAATTACCAACAATTAAGAATAGAACTGGTGAAAATAAAGTAGATTTAACTGAACTGATAAAAATGTTAGCCCAACGTGGGTTAAGTGAAATATTGGTTGAGTCTGGCGCTCATTTAGCGGGTGCATTTATTGAGAAAAACTTAGCCGATGAGCTTATACTTTATCAAGCGCCAAAGCTGATGGGGGGAGATGGAAAAAACTTGGTTGAAATGCCTAACATCACTGCCTTATCGCAAACTAAATCGTTAGCCATTAGTGACGTACGGCTAGTAGGCTGTGATATCCGTATTACAGCCACATTGACAAAAAATACCTAACAGAGAAGTAATATGTTTACCGGAATAATTGAAGCAGTTGGTACCATTAAAGCAATCAATATAAATGCTCAAGGGGCACGTTTGGTCATAGAGACTAATAACCTTGATATGACGGATGTTAAACTCGGCGACTCAATTGCGACCAATGGCATTTGTTTAACAGTAATTGATTTTGATCAAGGCAGTTACAGTGCTGATGTTTCAAATGAAACCCTAAAGCGAACAGGGTTTGTTAATTATGGTGTCGGCATGGCAGTTAATTTAGAAAAAGCCATGCTTGCTAGCACACGTTTTGGTGGGCATATGGTCTCAGGCCATGTAGATGGCGTTTCTGAAATATTGTCCATTATTAATAATGGTAATAGTATAGAATATTGGCTATCAATGCCGAGTGATATCGCTCATTATATTGCTGAAAAAGGCTCAGTGACCATTGATGGAACTAGCTTAACAGTGAACGCACTAAGTGATGATTCTGGTGATGGAAAGTTCCGTTTAACAATAGTACCCCATACTGTAAAAGAAACTATTTTTGCCCACTATCAAGTTGGCACTAAAGTGAACTTGGAAGTTGATTTAATTGCTCGTTATATCGAGCGATTACTAACGAAAGAAAGTGCTGCAGATGAACCTAAGTCAAATGTGACCGAGTCCTTATTGCAAAAAGCAGGTTTTATTAAATAAATTTTACTATTCACCTCATTTTTGAGAGTGCGCTAAGTTGTGCATTACTCTTGAGAGCCTCATTAAGCTTTAAATAAAGCTAAGTACCTGTATTAGTACAGTGATACATCATGAGGATTATGGTAGATGAATATATACAAGCAAATAACCAAAGAGAAACTAATGAATTTACATACCCCACAAGAAATAATTGACGACATTGCTTTAGGTAAAATGGTTATTTTAATGGATGATGAAGACCGTGAAAATGAAGGTGACTTCATCATGGCCGCTGAAATGGTAACCCCTCAAGCGATTAACTTTATGGCAACTCATGGGCGTGGTTTGATTTGTATGCCAATGACTCAAGAACGTTGTGAAACCTTAAAGCTACCTTTAATGGTTGATAAAAATGATGCTCAGTTTAGTACAAATTTTACTGTATCAATTGAAGCAGCAACGGGTGTAACCACGGGTATTTCAGCAGGGGATAGAGCAACTACTGTTCTTGCTGCAGTAGCCAAAGATGCAACTCATTTAAATATTGTGCAACCAGGTCATATTTTTCCATTGATTGCTAAAGATGGTGGTGTACTGAATCGCGCTGGTCATACTGAAGCAGGTGTTGATTTAGCTCGCATGGCAGGTCTTGAACCAGCAGCCGTGATTGTTGAAATCTTAAATGAAGATGGCACGATGGCACGTCGTCCGGACTTAGAAATCATTGCTAAAAAGCATGATATCAAAATGGGCACTATTGCTGATCTAATTGAGTTTAGAAATTCGACGGAAACAACGATTGAACGTGTTGCACAATGTAAATTGCCAACGGTTTTTGGTGAGTTCGACTTAACTGTATTTAAAGATACCATTGATGGTCAAGCGCATTTTGCGTTAACTAAAGGTGATATAAAGTCAGATGAGCCAACATTAGTACGTGTACATTTAGAGAATACGTTTAAAGACTTACTGTTTAGCCAACGTGAAAGTGTTGCTACATGGCCAATGGCTAGTGCGCTTGAAAAAATAGCGAAAGAAGGCGGTGTGTTAGTTTTATTAGGTAAACATGAATCTCCAACAGAGTTGATTAACCTAGTACAAAAATACGCTAAAATTGACGCTGGAGAGACAGTAAAAGAAATTAGCCGTCATGTTGGCTCTCGTAATGTAGGTGTTGGTTCACAAATTTTATCTAACCTAGGTGTTAGTAAAATGAGATTGTTAAGTTCACAAACAAAGTACCACTCGCTTTCTGGGTTTGGTTTAGAAGTAGTCGAGTATATTGCAGAGTAAAATAAGGCCCTCGAAGGGGGTTCACCTTTCATTTTACCTAATATACAGAGTGCTCTTAGATTGATATAGTAATAGTACGATGGTTTATTCATTAGATATAATAAATAAACCATATTATTTTAAGACATACTATTATTAGATCGTTATTGAAATTAATATTGCTCTTAAAAGGTCTAGTTTTTGAGAATAGCTAACCTTGTAAAGGTAACTATAAAACTATTGTAAAACCCATAGAGTGAGACTCGGTGAAAAAGACTAAAGCCAACATAGTTATTATTGCACTAATGTTAATGACTTTTTTTGGTCAAACATTAGCTAGCACTTCTGTATCTTGTTCTCACGAAATGACTATGGGTCAGTCTATGATGTCTCATGACAATATGGCCGATAACGCAAGTCATAAGAGCATGATGTTAGAAGGTGATGAACTTAATAGCGGTCAAAGTTCGCTGATGGATTGCTGTCAGGAAGACTGTAAATGCCCAATGAGTGGCTGTATAAGCCTCTCTTTACTTACTGACTTACGCTTTAATACTGAAATGATATCGGAGCAAAAAATTGCTCTGCTACCATTAATACACCTATCCCAAATCAATACATATTTATACCGCCCCCCTATTTCATAACTTCATGGCACACTTGTGTCTAAAATTTCGCTTTTACATAGTGCAGGCTAATTTAGTCAGCATAAAATGAATAATTCTCCGTATTTACATCAGTAAAGAGAAAGAAGTATGAAAAATAATATCACCTTATTAAGTAGCCATTTTGCATGGGTTATTTTTTTAGCAAATATAGTTGGCAGCTATGATAGCTTTGCAGAACAATTGCCAGTTAGCTTTAATAAAGCAATTCAAATAGCCCAACACAATGATCCATGGCTTGTTGGTAGCCGTTTTAGGCAAAAATCATTATTACATCTCGGTGATGCTTCTAGTACACAGCCTGATCCTAAAGTGTCAATCGCTTTTGCTAACTTACCCACAGATGGCTTTGATTTTTCGCAAGAAGGTATGACGCAATTTAAAGTGGGTGTTTCACAAGTGTTTGCTCGTGGTGATAGTTTACATATAAAAAACCAACAATATAAATTGAAGTCACAGCAACAACCAATACAGCGCAAAGACAGACAAAATAAAGTAGCAGTGACTGTTGGTCGTTTATGGCTTGATTTATATCGTGCTCAACAAAGCATTATCCTAATTGAGAAAAACAGAAACCTATTTGAACAATTAGCAGAGTTGGCTGAAGCCAGTTACTCCAATGCTTTAGGTAAAACGCGCCAACAAGATGTAGTGCGAGCACAATTAGAGTTAACTCGATTAGAAGATAAGTTAAGCCAGTTACATCAACAAAGCGAACGATACCAAGGGATGTTGGGGCGATGGTTAACAAGTTTTTCTCTGAATTCTCAGTCCCAACAAGATCGCAATACAATAGCAACGGTTACACTACCACTTTATGTTAGTAGGCAAGCGCCCGATATTGAGCTAAGTCATCATGCTAAAGCCTTTAATGAACAGTGGCTATCGGAAGAAAAACTGGTTGCTTTATTGTCATTACATCCATCCGTTAAAAACATTGATAAAAAAATTTCCGTGACCAAAACAGGGGTTGAATTAGCAGAGCAAAAATATCAACCACAATGGGGTGTTAATGCCAGTTACGGCTATCGAAGTGATGATGCGATGGATAATAGTCGGGCTGACTTATTTTCGGTAGGTGTTACCTTTGATGTACCTTTGTTTACTGAAAACCGCCAAGATAATGAAGTGAAATCAGCTATTTCACAAACAGAAATCATTAAAACTGAAAAATTATTATTACTCAGAAAGTTAATGGCTGATTTTACTAGTGCGAAAGGACAATTTGTACGTTTATCTCAGCGACAAACGTTATATCAAGAAAAGTTATTACCGCAAATTCATGACCAAGCTGAAGCTTCTTTAACGGCTTATACCAATGATGATGGCAGTTTTTCTGACGTAGTGAGAGCACGTATTGTTGAGTTAAATGCTGAAATAGACTTTCTCTCAATTAATGTAGAAAAACAGAAAATAATTCTAGCAATCAATTACCTGTTTATTGGCGCCGCGGTGAATCAGCAAGTTGGAGATAAATAATGAACGCAAACAATAAAAACCTTTTAATGGGCGTTTTACTTGGTTTTGTAATCAGTGCAATTGGGTATTTATTGATAGCTGAACGAGCTATCAATGAGCAGACTCAAGTTGAGAAAAAAGAAAAACAACCTTTATATTGGGTTGCACCGATGGATGCTAATTTTATAAAAGATGCACCGGGTAAGTCACCTATGGGGATGGATCTTGTTCCTGTTTATGCAGACTCAGGTGAGGGTGTAAATGAAGGCCCCGGCACAATCCGTATCTCACCAGATGTTATTAATAACTTAGGCGTTCGAACGGTAAAGGTGGAATATAAAAAGCTGAATAATCAAATAAACACAGTTGGCTATGTCGCTTACGATGAGGATAAGTTAGTGCATATTCACCCTCGTGTTGATGGTTGGATTGAAAAGCTCTATGTGACAAGTGTTGGTTCAGTGGTGACCAAAGGCCAACCGATTTATGATATTTATTCACCTGCGTTAGTTAATGCACAAGAAGAGTTGATGTTGGCATTGGAGCGAAAAAATGACCGACTAATTAAAGCAGCAGAAAATCGTTTGATTGCATTACAGTTATCAAGAAAAGTTATCGAAAAATTGAAGAGCTCGCGTAAGGTACAACAAAATATTACTTTTTATGCCCCACAAAACGGGGTGGTAGAAAACTTGAATATACGTACAGGTTTTTATGTAAAGCCTGATGCGACCTTAATGTCTATTGGTGACTTATCACAAGTATGGGTTGAGGCCGAAGTATTTGAAAGGCAAGCAGCGCAAGTGCATGAAGGAACTATGGTAACTATGCGCCTAGACTATCTACCCGGTAAAGAATTCGTTGGTGTTGTCGATTTTATATACCCAACTTTAGATGCTAAAAACCGTACAGTTAAAGTGCGTATACGTGTTGATAATCAATCAGGTGAATTTAAACCAAATATGTTTGCACAAGTGGCTATTCATATCAGTAATAATACAAAAACGTTACTTATTCCACGGGAAGCATTAATACGTACCGGAAATCAAAACAGAGTGGTGCTAGCGCTTGGCAGCGGTAACTTTAAATCAATTGCTGTTACGGTTGGCCGTTTTGATAGTGACTCAGTAGAGATAATATCTGGCTTGAGCGAAGGTGAAAAAGTTGTTAGCTCAGCACAGTTTTTGTTGGATTCTGAATCAAGTAAGTCATCGGATTTTATGCGAATGAATCATGCTGCTAATGAGATAAGTGGGAATATGATGGAAATGCGTGATGTTATGTCAGCCACCACCAGCGGTATCATTAATTCTGTTATGAAGGGGCATCGCATGGTTAATATTTCACGTACAGCCATTGAACAATGGCAACGACCTGCAGCAACGTTAGATTTTTTAGTTAATGACGAACTTAATATCGATAAACTCCTTGAAGGAGGAAAAATTGAATTTACCTTTGAAATACATGGCGATGACTTTGTCATTACGAATTTTGAGGTAAAAGAGCTCGGTATCAACGAACCTATTACATCTGATCAAAAGTTGCAGGAGTAATTTATGATTACAGCAATTATTCGTTGGTCTGTACATAATCGTTTTTTAGTCTTATTAGCCACTTTCACCTTAATAGGTCTTGGACTATATTCAGTAAAGAATACTCCTGTAGATGCATTACCTGATTTATCTGATGTACAAGTAATAATCAAAACTAGTTACCCCGGACAAGCGCCACAAGTAGTTGAAGATCAAGTTACTTATCCGTTAACCACTGCCATGTTATCAGTACCTGGCGCCACGACGGTACGTGGTTTCTCCTTTTTTGGTGACTCTTATGTGTACGTGATTTTTGATGAAGACACTGATCTTTATTGGGCTAGATCAAGGGTATTAGAGTATTTAAGTCAAGTAGCGCCTAATTTACCCAGCTCAGCAAAACCACAATTAGGACCTGATGCAACCGGAGTTGGCTGGGTATATTTGTATGCTTTAGTTGACCGAAGTGGCAAACACGATATTAGCCAATTACGTAGTATTCAAGATTGGTTTTTAAAATATGAATTACAAACGGTAGCAGGGGTAAGTGAAGTCAGTGCCCTTGGCGGTATGGTAAAGCAATATCAAGTACAGGTTAACCCTGACAAACTACGGGCTTTTGGTATTCCACTATCGTTAATTCAAAAAGCAATAAAGCAAGGCAATCAAGAAATTGGTGCGTCTGTGGTTGAAATGGCTGAAGCAGAATACATGGTTCGTGCAACAGGCTATATTAAAAGTGCTCAAGATTTAGAAAACATTCCCTTAGGTGTAAATAAAAATGGCACACCACTACTATTAAAGGATGTAGCTGACATCGTTATAGGCCCTCAAATGCGCCGTGGTATTGCTGAACTAAATGGTGAAGGTGAAACTGTCGGCGGTATTGTGGTAATGCGCTATGGTGAAAATGCTCAGCAAGTGATTGTTAAAATAAAAGACAAACTTGAGCAGTTAAAACAAGGTCTACCTGAGGGAGTAGAAATTGTGACTGTTTACGATAGATCGGCTCTAATAGAGCGAGCGGTAGATAACCTGAGTTTTAAGTTATTGGAAGAGTTTGCTGTTGTTGCGTTTGTGTGTGTGTTGTTTTTATTTCATATTCGCTCATCTTTAGTCGCGATCATTAGTTTACCTGTTGGGATCTTAACGGCATTTATTGTGATGCATGCTCAAGGTTTGAATGCCAATATCATGTCGCTTGGCGGTATTGCGATTGCGATTGGCGCTATGATAGATGGCGCTATTGTCATGATTGAAAATATGCACAAGCATATGGAAAAACTGACAGCAAAAGGAGAAAAATTAACGAATGAAAATCGTTGGCAAGTTGTCATTGATTCGGCTACTGAAGTTGGACCTGCTTTATTTTTTAGTTTATTAATTATCACGGTTAGTTTTGTCCCTGTTTTTACGCTCGAAGCGCAAGAAGGACGAATGTTCTCACCACTAGCGTTTACTAAAACCTATGCAATGGCAGCATCTGCTGCATTGGCGGTTACATTAGTTCCTGTATTAATGGGATATTTTATTCGTGGCAAAGTGATACCTGAACATAAAAACCCGGTTAACCGCTTACTTAGCGCTATTTATTTACCTGCGTTAAAAGCCGCATTACAGTACCCGAAAACTACCTTGTTGGCAGCGTTAGTGATGGTTGTAGTTGGTCTATACCCCTTAGATAAAATAGGGAGTGAATTTATTCCACCCCTTGATGAAGGCGACTTAATGTATATGCCAACGACTTACCCGGGGATCTCTATTGGTCAGGCAAGGCAATTATTACAGCAAACGGATAAATTAATTTACAGTGTGCCAGAGGTTCAGACCGTGTTTGGTAAAGTAGGGCGAGCGGAAACGGCAACCGATCCAGCGCCATTAACCATGATTGAAAGCTTTATTCAATTTAAGCCAAAAGCACAATGGCGGGAAGGAGTGACTACAGAAAGCTTGAAGCAAGAATTGGACGCCTTAGTTAAACTTCCTGGCGTGACCAATGCGTGGGTAATGCCCATTAAAACTCGAATTGATATGTTAGCGACCGGAATTAAAACCCCTGTCGGTATTAAAATCTCTGGGCCCTCTTTACCTAAAATTCAACAAATTGGCCAGCAGATAGAAACTATTTTGGCTGATGTGCAAGGAACTGCTTCTGTATATTCTGAGCGAGTAGCTGGCGGTCGTTATATTAAAGTGGATATTCAACGAGTTAAAGCAGCGCGTTTTGGGTTAAATATTATTGATATTCAACAGGTTGTTGCCACTGCTATTGGGGGGATGAATGTAACCCAAACCGTTGAAGGCTTAGAGCGTTATCCAGTAAGTATACGTTACCCACAAGATTACCGTAATTCACCTGAGCAACTGGCGTTATTACCCATTATTACGCCTAACGGCCAACGGATCCCTTTAGGCGATGTTGCTAATATCTTTATTGAAGATGGTCCGCCAGGTATTAAATCAGAGAATGCTCGATTAAATGGCTGGTCTTTTATTGATATTAATAATGATACTGATATAGGGCAATACGTTGATAAAGCGCAAAAAATATTACGAGAGCAATTGATTTTACCAGCGGGTTATTCAATTGCATGGGCAGGGCAGTATGAATATATGCAGCGAGCCAAAGAAAAATTAGCTTATGTTATTCCGCTAACGTTAGCCATTATTATAATATTACTTTACGTAAACTTTAGAAATATGATCGAAGTGGCCATGATTATGGGCACATTACCACTGGCCATGGTAGGTAGTATTTGGTTGATGTACCTTGAAGGTTATCACTTTTCAGTGGCGGTTGGAGTTGGTTTTATTGCATTGGCAGGTGTTGCCGTTGAAATTGGCGTGATTATGCTTGTCTACTTAAACCAGGCCTATCAAACCATGCTCGCTGAGCATCAATTGAAAGGAGAGCTAATTGATAAATCGGATATATTTGCTGTTGTTATCGAAGGGGCAGGTAAACGCGTACGACCTGTTATGATGACGGCTTCAGCGATAATCGTTGGCCTATTACCTATTTTATACGGCACAGGTACAGGTAGTGAGGTGATGAGTCGTATTGCAGCCCCTATGGTTGGCGGTATGCTCAGTGCAATAATTTTAACGTTACTGGTTTTACCTACGATTTTTTATCTGTGGAGAAGTAATAGTTTAGTAAAAGTTAACAACAAAACAGATTAACTTTACCCATGAATGGATTGGCAATAAGTATTATTACGTGTTGATTTTTCATTATTGACTAGAATAGGTATAAATTTAAATTTAGCGGAAATACTTTAAATAAGGCAATAGTTGTTAGATATGATAATTGATTCATATTACGCTCTATTTGACTTAGCTAGAAGTAGTATAAAACATGATTGGCTTGAATTATAAGCAATAAAAAAGCGAAGATTAACTTATGTTAATACTTCGCTTTATTTGCATTCTTTATCTATTTTCTTTAACAGAAGATAATAAAGAAGAAAGTTGGGGTCTAATTAAAGAGCTACAACGTTCTCAGCTTCAGGGCCTTTTTGACCTTGTTTAACGCTGAAAGATACTGCTTGACCGTCAGTAAGAGTACGGAAGCCGTCTCCTGTGATCGCGCTGAAGTGAACAAAAACGTCAGGACCATTTTCTTGTTCTATAAAACCGAAACCTTTAGTTTCGTTGAAAAATTTAACTTTACCAGTAACTGAATCAGACATATTTACATTTTCCCGTATTCTTAAAAATAATATTAATGTAGCATCTCTTTTATATAGAAAAATCTATAAAAAATCAATACCGTTTTTACCCGAGTAAATGCCCTCTACCATAAGTAGTACAGGAAGAGGAAGGAAACAAACCATATTCGTAACAAAGCGTATTTGGAACAAACAACTAGTTTGCATTGCCTAAATCCGTTCGTTAAAAATATTCAAATACATAGCTATCTGATAATTCTAAAACAAAAGTTAGTATCAACCTTCATCTGCAACGCAAAAACTCAACGCGAAAGCAGCATAGCACAGGTATTTTTAATATGCTTTAGAAAAAGCTGAAAAAGTTCAATATTTTTTGTAAATATTTTATTAAATTAACAACAGCGAGGAGGGAATTGTATTTTTCAATACCCACTTCGCTGCTATTTACCAACAATTTCTCTAAATATTATACTTATAATTCTGTAATTTGCTGTTTTTGCGCTAACATTTTATTTAGTGCTGATTCAGCCTCGCTTAGCTTAGTCTTTTCTTTTTCAATTACAGCTGCGGGTGCTTTGCTAACAAAGTTATCATTGTTTAGCTTACCACGTGTTTTAGCCGTGTCTTTCTCAAGCTTTTCTATTGCTTTATCTAAACGTGCTAATTCTGCATCTTTATCAATCAAACCTGCCATTGGGATTAATACTGATAGGTCACCAACTACTGCAGAGGCAGAAGCAGGACCTTGTTCATCTTCTGCTAACACCGTTATGCTTTCTAGTTTGGCAAGTGAACTTAAAAACTGTTCATTCTCATCTAAGCGACGTTGATCAAGTGTATTGACGTTTTTAAGTAATACCGGCAATGATTTACTTGGTGATATATCCATTTCACCACGAATGTTTCGAATGGCAATAATAAATTGTTTAACCCATTCTAAATCATCAATGGCTTGTTGATCACATTTTGCGGCGTCAAATTGTGGAAATGCTTGCACCATAATTGAGTCATCAGTTTTACTAAAATCACTCAGTGGCTGTACACGTTGCCAAATAGTTTCAGTGATAAAAGGCATAATAGGGTGCATTAAGCGCAATAAGCCTTCTAATACATTAACAAGAGTATGACGAGTACCTCGTTGCTGAGCTTCATTTCCTTTGAATAATACCGGTTTTGTCAGCTCTAAGTACCAATCACAGAATTGGTTCCAAGTGAATTCATACAGAGCTTGTGAAGCTAGGTCAAAACGGAAAGTATCAAAAGCTTCATGTACTGTTTTGACTGTTTGTTCAAACTGTCCAATAATCCAACGATCGGCTAATGATAATTCTTTCTCACCGCCATTAGCACCACAATCAAACTCTTCAGTGTTCATTAATACGTAGCGACTAGCATTCCATAATTTATTGGTAAAATTACGGTAACCTTCAAGACGTTTCATGTCCCAGCTAATGTCACGGCCTGTGGTAGCAACTGAGGTTAATGTGAACCTCAATGCATCAGTACCATGGGCTTCAATACCATTTGGAAACTCTTTTTTGGTTAGCTTATCAATTTTCTTAGCAAGTTTTGGCTGCATCATGTTGCCAGTACGCTTTGCTAATAAGTTTTCTAAAGAAATACCATCAATCATGTCTAAAGGATCGATAACATTGCCTTTAGATTTACTCATCTTATCGCCATTTTCATCGCGAATCAGACCAGTCATGTAGATTTTTTTGAATGGAATTTGTGCTTTGCCATTTTCGTCTTTGTTAAAGTGCATGGTCATCATGATCATACGGGCAACCCAGAAGAAGATAATGTCAAAACCAGTGACTAACACATCGGTAGGGTGGAAAGTTTTTAAATCATCAGTATCTTTTGGCCAACCTAAGGTAGAAAAAGTCCAAAGGGCGGAAGAGAACCATGTGTCTAATACATCATTATCTTGGGTAAGTGTAATATCAGAGGCGATATCATTGTTTGCTCTTACTTCTTCTTCGGTGCGACCAACGTAAACTTTACCGCTTTCGTCATACCATGCAGGAATTCGATGTCCCCACCACAATTGACGTGAAATACACCAATCTTGAATATCATTCATCCAAGAGAAATATAAGTTTTCATATTGTTTTGGTACAAACTCAATTTGACCGTCTTTAACCGCATCAACAGCAGGCCCTGCGAGTTTTTCAACGCGCACATACCATTGGTCTGTCAGTAGAGGCTCAATGATCACACCTGATCTGTCACCATATGGAGCAACCAAGTCATGATCTTTAACTTCAACTAATAAACCAAGCTCATCAAATTTAGCGACAATCGCTTTACGGGCAACAAAACGGTCCAACCCAGCGAATTCGCTCGGTAATTCAGTACTGTAAGCATCGCAAATTTCGCCTTTAGTATCGTACACTTCGGCACTTGCTAAAATAGCAGCATTTTTATCTAAAATATTGATTTGTGGTAGGGCATGACGTTTGCCTACTTCGTTATCATTAAAGTCATGGGCAGGGGTTATTTTTACACAACCAGTGCCTTTTTCCATGTCAGCATGATCATCACCAACAATAGGAATTAAACGATTAACCAGAGGTAACAATACTTTTTTACCGATAAGATCTTTATAACGTGGATCTTCAGGATTAACGGCAACACCGGTATCGCCTAACATAGTTTCAGGACGAGTGGTGGCAACAACTAAGTAATCAAGGCCTTCGGCTGTTTTCTCGCCATCAGCTAACGGGTAGCGTAAGTGCCACATGTGGCCTTTTTTATCTTTATTTTCTACTTCTAAATCAGAAATAGCGGTATGGAATTTAGGATCCCAGTTTACGAGGCGTTTACCACGATAAATTAAGTCATCTTCAAATAAGCGAACAAACACTTCTTGCACGGCTTCAGACATGCCTTCATCCATGGTGAAGCGTTCTCTGCTCCAATCGATAGAGTTACCTAAGCGGCGCATTTGTTTGCCGATAGTGCCGCCAGACTCTTCTTTCCACTGCCAAATTTTATCAATAAAGCCTTCACGGCCATAATCGTGACGGGTTTTATCTTCTTCGGCAGCTATTTTGCGTTCTACTACCATTTGAGTAGCAATACCCGCATGGTCACAACCAGTTTGCCATAAGGTGTTTTTACCTTGCATACGTTGATAACGAATTAACGTATCCATGATGGTTTGTTGAAAAGCATGTCCCATGTGCAAAGAGCCTGTGACATTTGGCGGTGGAATGGCAATGCTATAGCTGTCACCTTCACCGGTAGGGCTAAAGTAACCTTGCTCTTCCCAGCTAGTATATAAAGATTGTTCAATGTCGGTTGGGTTGAATGTTTTTTCCATCATGTTCTCAAAATAAAGGTTGTAAATTGTAAGTCGGCTTATTCAAAAAAATATGCTGACAAAAACTAAATGCCGCACTGCTTTTTGTTGTATTAACAGATCAGGCCGACATTATTGTGTTTTCGCTATTGCTTGGTTATCCACTTTAAAGCCAAGTTGGCGGCAAGCTTTAAACCGCTCACGAGCAAGTTGTTTTAATGTTTCGTCACTGGGGACAAAATCAACTATTAAGTGAAATTGACTGGCAAAATCAGGCACAGTGCTAGATAAGTTAATTAAAACTGGGCGACGGCCACTAGGTGCTTGGTGACTAATTTCAACCACCGCACCTTGTTTTGGGCCTTCACCAGCTAAGTTGTGAGGCACAAAACTATCACTGTCAAATGCCCATAACAGCTCATCCACTTGTTCAGCACTTTTTTGATCTTGGGTATAAATAAATACCCGTTGATTTTGACGATAAAAGTAGCTTGCTTGTAAACAGGCATGAAAAAAAACTGAACTAGGCGATGTATCGCTAGAATCGGCTTTATCTTCATCAGGAAGTAAATAAAACATTACCTGTGTTTGCATTGCTACTTATCTCTTTTCATGGGATAGAAACTCGGACTATTCGCCTTGTTCTTGTCCTGACTTGTTAAGCAAAAATTGTGTTAACATGCTAACAGGGCGACCCGTAGAGCCTTTATCTTTACCGCCACTGCGCCATGCAGTACCAGCAATATCTAAATGTGCCCAATTATACTTTTTAGTGAAGCGCGCTAAGAAACAAGCTGCAGTTATAGTGCCAGCACCTTTGCCACCGATGTTTGCCATGTCAGCAAATGGGCTTTCAAGTTGTTCTTGATAGTCATCCCACAATGGTAAGCGCCATGCTCTGTCACCACTTTGTTCTGATGCATTTAAAAGTTCATGAGCAAGTGGGTTATGAGAGCTTAATAAACCTGTGGCATGTTTACCTAGTGCAACTACACAAGCGCCAGTTAATGTTGCAACATCAATAACGGCTTCAGGATTGAAACGTTCAACATAGGTTAATGCGTCACAAAGTACTAAGCGGCCTTCAGCATCAGTGTTTAATACTTCTACTGTTTGTCCTGACATTGTAGTTAAAATGTCACCCGGACGATAAGCGTTACTGCTAGGCATATTTTCACAGCCAGCTAAAACACCAATCACTTTAATGGGTAAGTTTAATTCAGCTAATGCATGCATTGCGCCTAAAACACCAGCTGCGCCACCCATATCGTATTTCATCTCATCCATACCCTGTCTCTTATACACATCTCCGAGCCCACGAGACGTAGAGGAATCT
>OJCW01000201.1_pt1 | contig 24143 bp, 16 predicted proteins | sample 1592461 | NCBI WGS metagenome assembly OJCW01 (sample SAMN05416884, study PRJEB24817) | seawater metagenome | isolation source: Sea water | place: Canada:Atlantic | collected 2013-11 | reverse complement strand
CGAGATTCCTCTACGTCTCGTGGGCTCGGAGATGTGTATAAGAGACAGCCCCTAAAGTTAATAGCACGATTAAATTATGCCGTATTATTCAACAAACAATTCTTTTTATAAAAGATCAAGAAGTTGGCATTGAATACCAACATATTATCTTTAAATGTATTTTCGATAATACGTGTTCAATATTAGATAAATACTCAGTCGATAACATTACGGCTATAGAGACCTTATATTTATTAGTTTTAATGAGGCAACTTGGAAAATACTACTGGTTAGATGAATCAACATTAACTAAATATTTCAAAGTTAAAGTTATTGAGGGGCATTATAAATTTGAAAATAACCTTAATTATTTCTCTATAACATCTTTACTATTCTATATATCTAACAAAAGCAGATATAGTGCTCTTAAATCTAGTTTAATTAAACAAGTAGAAACTATTTATAAAGAAAAGAAAGATACTTTACTTTCTGATGCAGAACTAGTTCATTTAACTTTAGATTTGTTGACTTGTCCTTATTTAGAAAAAGCATTTAAAAACAGGTTGTTAGGGTTTTATGGCGTTGATCGTACTATAGTTAAGCGGATGGCTTCTTTTAACAAAGTCTGGTTCACAAAATGGAAGGATTTTAATTTTGCAAAAGAGTTGGACGCGAAGCTTAGTAACGATGTATATTAACCTTATGCGCATCAGGCGACCGTTATGACTGTTGGCAGTCACACACACCAGCGCCACAGGATGTAGTTGTCCTATGCATGTGAAACTGCATCTGGTTAGATTTGTCTGAGTCTTTCCTTTTTAGGCTACTCTCTACAGCTAAGCCATTGGCCTAAGCAGTAGGGAGTTGTTCCAAAACACGTACTATTTAGCAGCCTCCGTAATCAAGTTTTCTAAACCCTTGTACTATTAATCCTCGTAAGCTACGTTACTGGCAATTTTACTGAATAAAACCAGTGCCCATACTCGTCCCATTCTGCCCGCCACATTCAAAAAATCCGTTAATCGAAAGGTAGCGGATTTTTGCTTCTATAGCCTTTTATGACGGGTGATTAGTTTATCTAGCTATTTCGTTGTTAACTTCAATTTTCAATCCTCAAATTTGATACTAACCTGTAAAAAAACAACCTTTCACTATAGTTAAAGCTATTTACTACAGACCTTTAATAGCTGTTGTATTTTCTTAACAACTAGCCATTAAGTTTTTGACCTTTAACTCTTGAGGTACATTCAAATAGCGGTGCTAAAAATAAATGCAGATTAACGTTGTTTTATCAATCATTGTGCTAATATTGAAATAATGAATTATCTGTATTTTATAGTGCGTTATTAATTCTTTGAGAGGGACTTTCTTGCAAAAGATACTCATATTTATCGTTATACTTTGCTTGTCCTCTATCACTATGGCAAAAAAGTTTAATACTGAAAAAGTTGGCTTGCAACTTGGCTGGAAGCATCAATTCCAATACGCTGGCTTTTATATAGCTAAGGAATATGGCTTTTATCAAGAAGTTGGCTTAGATGTCAATGTAAAAGAGTTTGATCACTCAATTGATATTGTGAACGACGTAGTTTCAGGTAATATTAATTTTGGCATAGGTAAATCCTCATTACTTATAGAGCGCTACAATGGAAAGCCTGTTGTTGCGTTAGGTGCTTTATATCAGAGCTCACCTTCAGTGCTTGTTACTACTAACCCCTCATTTAAAACCTTGAAAGATATCACCGGAAAAAAAATAATGGTGACTGAAGATGCAATACGCGCGGCATCAATCACTTCAATGTTGCTTTCTAATGGGATAAAAGAAAATGATGTTATCTTACAAAAGCATTCTTTTAATTATATTGATTTGATTGAACGAAACACTGATGCAATGGCTTGTTATTTATCTAATGAACTTTTTCACCTAGCAAAGAAAAATATCCCGTATCAAGTTTTTAACCCAAAAGATTATGGTTATGATTTTTATGGAGATATTTTATTTACATCGGAAGCTGAATTAAAAAGTGACCCAGAACGGATCAGAAGATTTTACGCGGCTTCTAAAAGGGGTTGGTTGTGGGCTTTTGAAAATATAGAACAAACCGCTCAGTTAATCTTTGAAAAGTATAATACGCAAAATAAGTCGCTTGAAAGTTTAATATATGAAGGGCAAGTTTTAAAGAAGTTGGCTTTAGTTAATGGAATTGATTTTGGCCATATCAGCATCAATAAGTTTAATCACATTGCCGAAGTTTTCCGGCTGGGTAATATGTTAGATGAAGTAAAGCCATTGAATGCGTTTGTTGACCCATTAAATTTAAATCGAACGCAAGTTAAAATAGGGGTGCTTGCTAAACGTGGCGTAAAAGCAACGCTAAAGCGCTGGACTCCGTTAACTCAATATCTTAATTCTAAGCTCGATAACTATTATTTCACTGTAGTTCCTTTAGATTTTAATCAACTTGGTGTGTCTGTTGCCAATAATGAAGTAGATTTTTTTATTACTAATACACTTTATTATGTGCAACTTGAACATCAATACGGGGCTTCTCGTATTGCTACGCTTTTAAATAATGATAGTTCGACACAAGAAAAGTTTAGTGAGTTTGGTGGGGTCATCATTACTAAGTCAGATAATAAAAATATTAATCGAATTAAAGATATCAAAGGAAAGAAATTCGCTGCAGTTGATAAACACTCATTTGGTGGTTGGATCATGGCTTATGAAGAGTTTATTCATCATAAAATTAACAAAGATGATATTAAGTTGATATTTCTTAAAACTCATGACGCCGTTGTTGAAGCCGTTTTAAAGGGGGAGGTTGCATCAGGGACTATCCGCACAGATACCCTTGAACGAATGGTATATGAAGGAAAGGTGAAGTTGTCAGACATTAAGGTAATCAACAGTAAGACTCATAAAGGCTTTCCTTATTTAGTCAGTACAAAGCTTTATCCAGAATGGCCTTTTTCAAAACTAAAGCATACACCTAATAAGTTGGCTAATGATGTTTTGTCAGTACTGCTTGATATTGCGCCAGAACACGATGTTTTCGACGAAATTAAAGCTGATGAATGGACTGTTCCACTTGATTACAGCGCAGTACATGCTCTTCTTAAAATGTTACATATAGCTCCTTATGATGGTCATGAAATCAATCTAACTGATGTTTTAAAAAAATATGCATTGATCGTTTATGCCGTAACGTTTGGCGTTTTATTTCTAATTTTTAGATTGCTTTATATCAATCAGCTTAATAAAACTTTAGATAACTATAATGTTAAATTAGATCAAGAAGTAAAAGACAGAACATTGAATTTGAAAAAAGCAAACAATAAACTTAAAATTTTGGCTCAAACTGATCAACTCACAGGAATAAACAATAGAGGGTATTTTCTCAGTCAAGGGCAAAAATATTTCAATATTGCTACCCGTAATAAAACACCATTACATTTACTTATGCTTGATTTAGACTTTTTCAAAGATATTAATGACAAATATGGCCATCATGTTGGTGATTTAGTGTTAAAAGAGTTTACTCAAACGATAGAAGAAACGCTAAGAAATAGTGATTTATTTGGACGTATTGGTGGTGAAGAGTTTTCAATTTTGTTACAAGATACAAGTATCGAAGGGACCCAATTATTCGCTGAGCGCATAATAAAAAATATAGAAGCGTTACAAATAACTTCCGCTAATGAAATAATTAGAATAACGGTAAGTATTGGTCTAGCCACTCTAACGGAAGAGCGTAATGTTCATGACCTGCTGAAAAAATCTGATGTAGCACTTTATAAAGCAAAAACTAGTGGCAGGAATAAGTATATTTATATGGCTTAGCACCTAGTATATAGAATAATACAATTTCTGATATTGAAAGAAACTACTATTGATTAGCTACATTACTTTTATATTCAAGCACCTTTAACCAAGTAGGTTCTTATTGAATTAAATTCTATTCACCCCCGCCTGATTTGCCAACCATTAGAGCGCTTAACCCAAAAGCTATTCAAATTGAGTTCACAGATAGGCTAGTATAGGGTTTTATAATTATTGGTTTGTAAAAAATAACATATTCTTATTTGATTCTTGATGAAAAGTGGTTAACATCCGCATCATTATTTAAATACCAAAATATTCGATAAGTCATTTAGTTCGTTTTATTACATGCCAAATTAATGTCGACCTTTATTATTGGGGATTAACCATCAAGGAATTATTATGAAAAAATTAGCATTATCCATCGTAAGCTTATTATCTTTAGCCACTGTCAATAGTCATGCAACAAACATAGCTATTGATATGGGTAAAGATGTTTTTAGCGTTGAACTTAACTCAAAAACTGTTTCACAAGATAACGAGTTTTCACTAGCAATGTTACATGCGGATGACCTTCATTTATATTCGTTAAAAGGGTTAGTGACAGGCGTTTTAGAACAAAATAATAACTTTGAGGCAGCTTTAGGTGGTAAAGCGTACTTAATTAACTATTTTAATGAAAATATGCAAGGTTTAGCCTTAGGTGGTGAACTGAAATATAAAGTGCCAATGAATGAGAAGATTGAACTACATGGTTCAGTTTATTATGCGCCTAGCCCAACATTAACAGATGATTTAGGTTATTTAACAGACTTAACAATCACGGCAAGTTATAAATTACTACACAATGGTATTGTTTACCTTAACTACCGTAACATACAAGCTGAGCATGAGTCTGGTACAAAGTTAAAAATGGATAACGGCTTTAATCTTGGTCTTAAATTTTTATTTTAACCTTCCAGTTTTATTGTGAACAATAAGGCCTAAGGACACTTTAGGTCTTATTCATTTACAACATCTTTTTCAAACAATTGATACAGCAACCCCTAACGTTAGCGTTTATTCCTGTGTAACAAAGTACGTTAACTCTATGTGTAGTGCCATGCATTTGTATCGAGCATTGATATTTATCACTACTACTTTTTAAAACTCACCACTTTTTATTTATATTGTTATAGCGCCCTTGGTTATAAAAAATAAGATTGCTGAATAACGTAACTAATCAAAGTATAATTGATGAAAAATTATCAAAGATAGTTAGCCCCCGTATGACAGACTTAAACAAATCTTCTGAGCTTAGCGTGATGCAGGTTCCTAATACTGAAGGCAACACTCTTGTACCTATCAAGCCCGCAACGATAAAGCAGGGCATCCCCAAAAATAGTGAAACGGATAAACCTGCGTCTAAAATTGTGCTTGCTACCCTTAACGCGAGGTTTTTTCATACTAGCTTCGGTTTACGCTATCTTTACGCTAATTTAAAAGAATTACAGGAATATTGTGAAATTAAAGAGTTTATTATTCAAACTCGCGCCATTGATATTGTTGAACAGATATTAGAATCAAAACCCGACATTATCGGTTTTGGTGTTTATATTTGGAACATTGTTGAAACCACTGATGTTGTAAACTTATTAAAAGTGATTGCTCCCGAAATTAAAATTATTTTAGGTGGGCCAGAAGTAAGCTATGAAACTGAGCAGCAAGCTATTGTTACCTGTGCAGATTATGTGTTAACAGGGCCCGCAGATATTAGCTTTTATCAATTGTGTAAAGATATTATTAACAATACAGAGCCAGATAAAAAAATCCTCAAGTCAAAGCCTGTTCCGTTAGAGCAAATTACTTTACCGTATGAGTATTATACCGATGAAGATTTAAAGCATCGTCTATTGTATGTTGAAGCATCTAGAGGCTGCCCATTTAAGTGTGAGTTTTGTTTATCTTCTTTAGACAAAGCATCTACACCGTTTGAGTTAACATTGTTTCTTGAACAAATGAAAATTCTATATGACCGTGGTGCCCGAAACTTTAAATTTATTGATAGAACCTTTAATTTAAACATTAAAACCACCATGCAAATTATGCAGTTTTTCTTAGACAGAATGACTGACGATCTCTACCTGCATTTTGAAGTTGTGCCCGATCATTTACCTAGAAAATTAAAGGAACTCTTAGCTCAGTTTCCCGACAATAGTTTACAGTTTGAAATAGGCATACAAACATTTAACACTCAGGTGCAAGCTAATATCAGCCGCAAACAAAATAATGCTAAGTCTAAAGAAAACTTATTGTGGCTTAGAGATAATACTAGTGCACATATTCACGCTGACCTGATTTTTGGATTACCCGGTGAAACTTTTGATACGTTTAAAGATAGCTTTAACCAACTTTATCATTGTCGCCCACATGAAATTCAAATGGGCATATTGAAACGCTTAAAAGGGAGTCCAATAATCAGGCACACAGAAGCATTTGATCTTCGTTTTAACCCGCTACCACCATTCAATATATTAAGTACAGATAGGGTTAGTTTTACTACTATGCAACGTATTAATCGCTTTGCGCGCTATTGGGATATGATTGGTAACTCAGGGCGCTTTAAATATGCTTTACCTCATATATTGTCCGATAAACCCTTTGATGATTTTATGGCAATCACCGAGTGGATTTATAATAAAACTGGACAAATTCATAAAATTAGCCTGAAAAAACTGTTTGAGTTAGTTTCTCAATCAGTCGAAGCGATATTTCCAACAAAACATCATCTTTTTATAGAAAAGATTGAATTAGACTACAATGCTTCTGGGCTAAAAAGTCTTTTTAATGGACTTAACCTTTATGGGGTTCAGCAGGTTAAGCCAAACAGCAAAAATAAGTCGTTACAACGACAACAACGTCATCTGAGCTAAAGGTTATATTAAACGAACCTCTAAAAGAATCATGAGCGGTTTTATAACAAAAAGTATAATACTGCCGGTATTGTGATTAGGCTCCCTATGTTGCCTAAAAATACGATTGAAGCCACTTGTTTAGGTTGTTGTTGGTACTTCTCTGCGATCATAAAATTAAGAACTGCTGGTGGTAAAGCACCAAAAATGAGTAATTGTCCGTACTGTAAGTCATTTAACGTTAAAAAGGGTGATATCAACAACACAAGTAGAATGCCTGTAGCAGGGCAAACTATTGCTCCAGCCACACCTATACGCCAATCTTGTAAATCAATAGAAGTTAACCGTACCCCTAATGAAAATAACATCAGGGGTACGGCAACTTGTCCTAACATATCAATTGGAGTGGCTAGTACAGTAGGCAACTGCCAGCCTGTAACACTATAGCTAAGCCCAAAAATAGTCGCTAAAACCATCGGTATTTTAATAATTTTGAACATGGATACTTTACTGTCCATCATTTTCATACCAACACTAAAATGTAATGTATTTTCAACAATAAATAACATAACAGCAGCAGGAAGTGCTTTCTCACCAAACGCAAATAAAGCAAGCGGAAGGCCAATATTACCGGAGTTTGAAAACATCATTGGCGGTATGAAGGTTTTAGCATTAAAGCCCATTAACTTAGCCAAAGGAAAGGCTAAAACGCCTGAAAATATTACAACGAAAAAAGCAGCCAAAGCCAACTCAGAATACGCCGCTATTTCAAAACCTTGATCAGAAAGCACATGGAACACTAATGCAGGTATAAACAAATCTATATTTAACTGATTTGCTGAAACCATATCGGGTGAGTGCTTCTTACCGTATAGAAATCCAATGGCAACAATAGCAAAAAGAGGAAAAATAATAATAAAAATTTGGGAAAACATCAGTGGAACTCTTTATATCGGTGAGAAAATAAAAGAAAAATAGTAAAGCGAATAATACAGGCGTTAAATTACCATGTTCACATCACCTTTTATATACTCACAACTACGCGTGAATAGATTAAATGTAATTGTTAAATCCTAGCAGGTTAGCTTAGTTAAGTTTTATTCTCTCTAAATGTTAGTTTTCTGTTTGTACTTTTGATGGAATAAGACGTTAGTTGTTTCATTAACCTTCGTCAATCTGGTATTTATATATTCTATTAATTAATAAAAATTAACCAATAAAAATATAAACCATTATTCAGAGATTTAATTACCTAAATAAATGGTGTTCACTTCGTGCTTATGGTTAAATTTATTTATTAAATTTAAGTAAATAGGTTTCGAATTGATTAACCTTTATCCCGCTAACAAAATGGAAAATTTGTTAACCTTGCTCAATAAAATTTCTCAGGTTTCTCCCGTTGGCGTTTTCAACCAAGAAGTTATTATTGTGCAAAACGCTGGTATGCAGCACTGGCTAAACCTCGCGATTGCCAGTGAGCGCGGAATTAGCATGAATATCAGTTACGCGTTACCTGCTCAATTTTTATGGAAGTTAATTAGAACACTAGCTAGCGATGATAAAGTGCCTGAGCAGTCACCTTACTCTAGAGAGGTGCTTACTTGGCGGATTTATGCCGTTTTAGCAACTGAATCTGTTATCGCTGATGAAGATTTTACTCCAGCGACACGTTATTGGTTAGCTTCTGAGGTACCCAGTTCATCTTTTACTTCGCCCACAAAACCATCAAGCAAAGCAGATTTAAAACGGTATCAACTAGCCTGTCAAATGGCTGACTTGTACGAACAGTATTTGATTTTTAGACCTCAGTGGCTAGATGCTTGGCAAAAGGGAGAAGAATATATACCACTGAGTGCAGAAAACAAATGGCAAGCAAAACTGTGGCAGCTGCTTATTGGTCAACTACCGTATAATCCCGTTGAATTACTTAACGATGCGATAGCCAATATAGCGGATAAAATTAATAATGATCCGACTATTTTGCCTAAACGAATGAGCTTTTTTGGTATTAATACCATGGCACCCATGTGGTTAAATTTCATTAATGCATTAAGTGAACATATAAACGTGGACTTTTTTCACTTAAACCCTTGTTTTTCCTATTGGGGAGACATTATTAGTGAAAAGCAGGCGATAAAAAAATTATCTCATTGGTCAAAGGATGCAAATAATGACGAGCATTTATTTACAGGTAATCCTTTATTAGCAAACTTTGGGCAACAAGGGCGCGAATTTTTAGCGCTACTACAAGATTACAGTACGGTGAATATTGAATTATTTGTTAAGGCCAGTAACGATGAAAAAAATATAAACATTGTTGATGACACCGAGTCTTCTATCTGTGTATTGCACCAATTACAAAATGATATTTTAACACTTGAGGATGCTTCACAAGCACCTTCTCAATTAGTAGATGATTCTATAACAATTGTTAGTTGTCATAGTGCACTACGAGAAGTTCAAGCGTTACATGATTACTTGCTTCATCAGTTTAATGAACAAGTGGATAAAAACGATAAACTAACGCCAAAAGATGTTTTGGTAATGTGTCCTCAAATAGAACAGTATGCGCCATACGTGAATGCAGTATTTACGCGTGGCTGGCAAGATTTAACGGATGAAGTTCCACCATTGCCTTGTTCAATAGCCGATCGCAGTGCTAAAGACTCAGATCCATTAATAGCGGCTTTTAGTGAACTATTAACCCTTCCTGATTCACGTTTTCAAGTGTCACAATTACTCAGCTTTATTCGTTTACCTGCTGTTGCGAATAAATATGTAATTAATGAAGAGGATAGCGAAAAAATTTCTTATTGGTTAGAAGAAGCTTCTATTCATTGGGGCTTAGATCAAGCCCACAAAGAGGAACTCTTAGGAGAGAAAGCCAGCAGTAGTTTTACTTGGCAGCAAGGGTTATCACGCTTATTACAAGGTTTTAGTTTTTCAGACGCAGATAGTATTTATCAAAATCAATTATTACTCGGTATAGTTGAAGGAGATGATGCCATTTTATTAGGGCAGTTAATGCTGTTCATAGAACAGTTACAACAGTTTTCTCATCAGCTCAATACAGCAAGATCAGCCAAAGAGTGGCAATCCTTTTTACTGTGTCAACTTGAGTTACTATTTTCAACAAAACTTGTTTCTTCAGCTAATCCTACAGCGCAGTCGCTACATCAAACAAATAACCAAATTGAGCAGAGTATTGCCGTTATTGAGCAAGCTATTTCATCGTTAGTGGAATATTGCGAGCATGCTCACTTTGATGAAGACATTGGACTGCCTATTATTGTTGATTTTCTGAATAATCACTTTAGCCAAGGTGATGCAAGTCGACAATTTATGGTCGGACAAGTGACCTTTTGTTCGATGTTACCCATGCGCAGTATTCCGTTTAAAGTCATAGCAGTATTAGGATTAAATGATGGTGAGTTTCCAAGACAACGCCCAGCATTAGGTTTTGACTTAATTGCACAAACAAAAGCCGTTTTAGGCGATCGGTCTCGCCGTGGTGATGATCGGTATCTGTTTTTGGAAGCGCTTATTTCTGCTAGAAAAGCGCTATACCTGAGTTATCAGGGAAGGAATATTAGAAATAACAATGAAAAACAACCGTCATTAGTGTTAAAAGAATTAATGGACTATCTAGCACAAGGCTATGGCTGGTGTTTTGAACAAGGTGACTCTTCTGTTCAGCAAATGCCAATGCAACCTTACAGTGAAACTAATTATTTAACGGTGGGTACGCAATCAAAAGTTAAGCCTAGCTTTGATGCTAATTGGTTAGCGTTAGGCATAAATGACTATACCGTCGATGCACAAAGTCAGCTGTTGGTTGATGAGCCTGAGCTAGTTGTGAATGATAAGACTGTAACCACGGCTGAGCTTATTCGTTTTTTCCAACATCCCAGTAAGTACTTTGCTCAACGGGTTCTCAATTTATACTTTGGGCTAGATGAAGTTTCTCTGGATGATGTAGAGCCTTTTAGTGCGGATCATTTAGAAAACTATTTACTAAAGCAGGCGTTATTGGAAGCAAACTTAGCGAAAGGTAACAATGCTAGTGTTGAACATGTGATTGATGTAGCAGCTTTATCGGGTAAGTTTCCTGATTTACCAAGCACACAATTACATTTTGATGAGGCTCTTAATGCCAGTAACTTACTTTCTGAGGAAATCATTAGTCAAGGTTGTGAAACTCCTGAATTGATCGATTGTAAAGTTGTACTTAATAATATTATGGGTAATTCCCCCGAACAAAACATAACATTAGTAGCACAGGTGCCAGTTAAAGTAACTGACACGGGAGTACAAATCGTTTTTTATCGTAGCTCTACTGCAAAACCTAAAGACTTATTTACCTTATATATTCATCATTTAATTGTACAAGTATGGCAACAGCAACACTGTCAAAATAAAAACTATAGTGAAAATTTACTCAGCCAGGTCAATAATACACGTGGCTTTTACTTTAATACCAAGTCACAGAAAGTTGAGCAGTATGCTATTAGTCATGAAGCAATTGACACGGCTACAGCTGAACTATCACAGTTATTACGTGTTTATTCCCAAGGCCAAAAACAAGCATTAATGCTAAATGGTGAATTAGCAGCGCAAGTGTTCAAAGAATCGCGTGGTAAACGAGTAGAAATGAATGAAGAGCGTTTTGAACAATTCTGGTATGGCGCAGCAATGCAAATAGGTGGTTTACCCGGTTTTGGGCAAGATTTATATATCAATTATTTTTGGCAGCAATGCCCCGTTGTTGACTCTGTTATATCTGACATTGAATCAGTCTACACTGGGCTATACACCAGTGTTATTAAAGATAATAAATCAACAAGCAGCACAAAAGGAATTCGTCGCTAATGTCTAACCAGATGCAATTACAAAATTTAGACGCGGCTACCATTCCTTTAACTGGGCGACACTTAATTGAAGCAAGCGCCGGTACAGGTAAAACTTATAATATCACGCGTATTTACTTACGATTATTACTTGAGCGAGAACTCAAGGTAGAAGAAATTTTACTGATGACGTTCACCAAAGACGCTACGCAAGAGCTACGTGGCAGAATTGATACGGTCATTCGTGATGCATTAACTCACTGGCCTACATTATGTACAAGTGATAGTTATTTTGAAGCAATCAGTAAAAAAGTCAGTGATGACAAAGTACAGTTTTTACTAAAGCGTGCGTTATTGTTCTTAGATGAAGCCGCTATTTTTACTATTCATGGTTTTTGTCAACGGGCGTTAACGCAACATGCATTTGCTAGTGGGCTACCATTTAACGCGAACATGTCGACCAGTAGCAATGACTTGGTTTTAGAAGCTTGTCAGGATTGGTATCGACAATTGGCAAAACAAAACAGTGATGAATTTGTGCTAGTGTCGCAATTCTGGGCTACGCCAACAAGTTTTGTTAGCAGCTTTGCTAAAGCTATTTCACACAACACTGCCTTGTCTGTTCTTGATGTACAAACATTAGTGAATAAATATTCACAACTTGCCAAACAAGCAAACGACGCGATTATTGAAGCGTTAACCTTGGTTAATGAAGGATTGATTGCGCATAAAAAGGCTGAAGAACAAGAAAAGAGGGCAGTTGAGTTAGTTAAATTACAAGCTTGGTTAACCCAACTAAGTGAATGCTGTGATGAACAAGCATTGCTTAGTGCAATCGAAGAGCCAATGCCTGATTATCTTCTTAATGGTAATCGGCACCCTAAAGCTTTTAAAGCAGCATTAGCGGAAGTTTTACAAAGCAGTAAATTAATTAAGACTGATATAAAAGGTTTAGTTAAAAATATCGATAAAGCTAAAGCTTATCAGATAGTACGAAGTGCTATTTATCAAATGCGTGAACAAGTTCAACAAACTAAAGCACAACATAATGTGCTCGATTTTGATGACCTAATCAATACGTTAGCCGATTGTTTGCAAAGTGAGCATAACGAACAAAATGGTACATTAGCACAAACCTTATTGGCTCAATATCCTGTAGCCCTTGTAGACGAATTTCAAGATACAGATCCTCAACAATTTACTATTTTACATCACATATATTATCAAGTAGATGGCAAACAAGCACAGAGTTCACTAATACAAGATAAACAACACCATAGCTCGCTTTACCTTATTGGCGATCCTAAACAGGCTATTTACGGTTTTCGTGGTGGTGATATTTTTGCTTATTTAAGTGCTCGTCATGATTGTGAATATCATTGGCTTATGGATACCAACTGGCGTTCAACTCCTGATATGGTCAATGCATATAATCAGGTATTTTATGGCGATGGCACCAATACGGTATTTGGCTATGGTATTCCTTATCAAAATGTTCATGCAGGTAAAAAAGATAAGCAGTTAACTGATAACACTGATTCACAACTTCACAATGAAAATAAAGCGTTGCAATTTATTCATTTCACTAATGAAGATAATGAAAGCAAACAATCGGTAAGACCACTGATGGCAACATGGTGCGCAAATGAAATTGCCCACTTACTAACAACGACCGATCGTAAACCACAAGATATTGCGATATTAGTCCGTGATGGGCGAGAGGCAGCAGATATCAAGCAAGCACTATTAGCAGCAAACTTAGCCAGTGTGTTTTTATCTGATCGAGCAAACTTATTTCACAGTGAACAAGCCAGACAATTAATTAGTGTTTTGAAAGGGATATTAGCACCTGAAAATGAGCGTTTATATTTGAACGCATTAGCGTGTGGTCTATTAGGATTTGATGCTGCTACCTTATATAAACATCAGCAAGATGAATTAGCCTATCAAGCACTGAAATTCAACTTTTTTGATTATAGAGCACAGTGGCAACGTCAAGGCTTTATCTCAATGGCAATCAGCCTAATGCATAAACATTTTAAAATTTCACAAGAAAGCAAAGATAGAGTACTAACCAACCTTTTGCACTTGTTTGAAATCTTACAATCAACAAGTCAAAAATTTCTTCAGCCACAAGAGCTACTATACTGGTTTGAACAACAGTGCTCTTTGGATAGCAATAGCTCAAACAGTGAGCTAGAAGCAGAGCAACGTCTTGAAAGTGATGGTGACTTAATTCGTATAGTTACTCAACATGGAGCAAAAGGGCTTGAATACCCGATTGTTTTTATTCCCTTTGCGACTCGTCATAAAGATCCTCTCAAATTTGGTAATAAAGCGGTAAGTTATATCGAATATCACAACGCGCAAGGTCATTTATGCTTAAGTTTAGATGGAGATGAACACGCCAAAGCTGCTATGGCAAATGAGGCATATGCTGAAACTATCCGTTTGTTGTATGTTGCTATTACACGAGCTGAAAGCCGATGTTACATTTTAACCACTGCTTTTGATAACTATTCATTGTCGCCCCTTGGAAAAGCTCTTCAATGGCAAGGTGAGCAAGATATTATTCAAAGCTTACAAGCTTTACTAGCTAAGGCACCCGAGGCTATTGCTATAAAAAGTATTACGTTTGACTCGATAGAAGCCGATACCTACCAGCAAGCTTCATCTGATGAGGTTCATAAACAAGTACCTCAAGTCAGTAAATTTCATGGAAAAATAGAACGCGATTGGTGGCTTAGTTCTTTTTCTGCGTTAAGTAGAAACCTTCGCCATGGCGGTATTTCAATGCCCGATAGAGACACAGATACACTCGATCATGGTGATATGACAATGAAGAAGACAAAGCTACTTCGTTTTGAATTAGCAAAAGGTGCGCACAGCGGTAATTTATTACATGATATTTTAGAAAATAGTGATTTTTCTGTGTTGAAATCAACACAAGAACATTGGCAAGAAAGTATTAAGTGGCCACTGGTTAAATACGGAGAATTAACTGAAGGCTTTACTGAAGATGACCTTATTTCTTGGTTAGATGAATTAATTTCTACGCCGTTATTACCCTATGCAGAAGCCAATGATGATACATCTAATAATACCTTTTGCTTGGCTGATATTTGTATACAACAAACGTTAAGAGAAAGTGAATTTTATTTTCCAATGAAAGAAGCAAGTATTAATGACTTATCAAAATTGTTAACCGATCACCGAAACTCTGCTTTGCTTGGAGACAATCATGAATATCAGGTTAACCCGGTACGTTTACCTACTTACCAATCATTAAAAGGTATGATGCACGGTTTTATTGATTTAGTCTTTGAGCAAAAGGGAAAATATTATGTGTGTGATTATAAATCTAGCCACCTAGGTGATGACTTTACCGATTATCATCATCACGATTTACGCCATAACATTGAAAATAATTATTATGACTTACAATACCTAATTTATAGTTTAGCGTTGCATCGTTATTTACAGCAAAATATTGCTGATTATAATGCCGAGCAACATTTTGGCGGTATTTATTATCTTTATTTGCGTGGCATGACTAATGATCAACAACACGCTGGTGCAGGTGTTTATTTTAGAAAAATATTAACTGAAGAGTTAACCGCTTTAGATGATATTTTCTTAGGCGTAGAGGGAAAATAATGATGTATCACAGTTTTTCTCAGGCACAGAAACAGTTAACGGGTATCGAAGCAATTGATTATTTTTTTGCAAAAGAGATTTTCGTTGCCTTAACATCAACAAGTGAAGCGGTAACAGAAAGTTTAACCGAACTTTCAACTGAGCAACAACAGATACTTAGTCATGTATTAATGGCATTGAGTTCGAGCTTACGGGCTGGTCATACGTGTTTACCATTATCCGTATTATCACAACAGCATTGGGCTGAAGCTTTTGATGAACAAGGTCAATGTACACATCAGGGCTTTGTTTTCCCAGACAAAGCCATAATATTAGCCATAGTCACGGCACTCAATATTACTGACAGTGCAAAAAAGCCTATTGTATTTGAAAACCAGTGTCTTTATATGCGCCGTTACTTTCAATTTGAACAAGCACTTATCAGCAATATTAACGCTCGTTTGTCATTAAGGTTATCGACTTCGTTCGATAGTATTAATCTCATTGTTCAGCAGTTATTTCCACCGTTAGTCTCTGAACAAACACCAGCGATCGATTGGCAGAAGCTTGCGGTTACCAATGCAATGAATAAAAATTTTACCGTCATTGCAGGCGGACCAGGTACAGGAAAAACCTATACGGTTACTAAGCTTTTAGCCGCGCTCATTATGTTAAACGCTAATGATTCAAGTGATGAGGAAGTGCTCGATATTGCCTTGGTAGCGCCTACGGGCAAGGCAGCACAGCGTTTATCTGAGTCGATAATGAATGCGATTACAGGATTCAAAGACTTAATTAATGACAAGGTTTTAGCAGCGATACCAACAGAAGCAAAAACGATTCACCGTTTACTTGGTGTTATCCCAAATAGTCCAAACTTTCGACATAATGAGAAAAATTTACTTGGTTGTGATGTTTTATTAATAGATGAAGTGTCTATGGTAGATTTACCAATGATGGCACGCATATTTAGAGCCTTAAAAAAAGAAACTAAAATCATCTTACTGGGTGATGCAGACCAATTGCCTTCTGTTGCTGTGGGCAGTGTTTTAGCCGATATTGCCCCTAGGCCACACTCAGGTTATAGCCCAGAGAATAGTCAATTTCTGGAAAAAGTATGTCAATTAGAACAAGATCAACTTAATCATTCATTTATTAGTACTGGTGATTATAATGATCATCTTAGCTTTTTGGTTACTAGCCGTCGTTTTGATGGGGAAGGTGGCATTGGAATGTTGGCAACACAAGTGATTAACGGAGACGGTGAGCAAAGTTGGCAGTTGTTAAAAGAGGCAAAAAACAAAGACCAAAATCAACTAACGTTAGCCAGTGGTGAATTGCATAATTGGCTAACACCATTAGTAAAATCTTATTATCAAGGCATTAGTCAGTGTACTACTATTGAAGAAGCCTTTAGCCTGTTAGCGAAATTTCGTATTTTGTGCGTTACCCGAAAAGGAGAGTTCGGGGTTGATAGCATCAACCTTTGGGTAAAAGAGCTGTTGGCTCAATACGCAGGTAAGTCCTGGGGGAAATTTCAAGAAAATTATCATGGCATGCCAATTATGATCAGTGAAAATGATTATCGCCTTGGCTTGTTCAATGGTGATATTGGTTTACTTTGGCAGACTGACAAACAAGATGAAGATACTTGTAGTAATGCGCCGTTAATGGCGTTCTTTGAGCAACCTAAAACGCCAGAAGGTGAATCTAGTTATAAAAGCTTATTACCATCAAGGTTACCCAAATATGACAGCGTATATGCAATGACAATACATAAAACACAAGGTAGTGAGTTTTCTCATGTTGCCATGGTATTGCCTAAACAAAGTACGCATTTATTATTATCACGTGAACTCTTGTACACAGGTATAACACGAGCAAAAAGTCAGTTAACCATTTCAAGTAATAAACAAACGTGGCAACAAGGTGTCACCAATGTGGTAAAACGTTATTCTAGCTTAAAGATAGTAGAGTAAAAGCCGCCAATCATTAACTATGTTGATATACTTGGTTACAAATTTTGGTACACATTCATAAGTAAATAGATAAACTACCTTGATTAATTACCTGTACTTTTTACCGAACAAAAACTTTTAGGATAATTCACCACAATGCAATTGATGAATATAGACAAAGCAATTTACAGAAAACGTTTAAATATTGTTATCGTTGGCTTTATTTTAACATTACTTATATTAGCTTTGATTTTTGGGCAGCTTCTGATTATGGGCTTTGCTGAAGAAGATGTTAATAATTTTAGATATAATCTATTAGGTGTTATTTTATCGTTATTGGCTTGTATGGCAATTCTTCATAGTATAAAAACGTCAGCGTTTTTTAAAGAAATCTATTATGTATGGCAAGTGAAACAGGTACAGAACCTAATTTATCGTAAACTTAAAAAAATTAAACTTGCCGCAAAAGACTTAGAGCACGATGCGTTACTTATATTATCTTTTTATTATCAAAGCCAACAGCAAGTCTATCAACTTGATGATAATACGCTAACGATTACGACAGTAAATAAAGACTTGAACGATATACAAGACATTATTGCTGAGCAAAATATTACGATCAATATTGAACAGTTTGATAAAAAGTTATTATCTACTTATTCTTAACTCTTCACCTTATAATATGTGAGAATTAAATATGATAGGTTATGTAACATTAGGCACCAACGATTTAGAAAAGTCAGTAGAATTCTATGATCAGTTATTTGCCACCGTAGGTGCAGGGCGGTTTTTAGAAACAGAGCAGTTTGTAGCTTGGTCAACAGGTAATGATAGTGCTGGAGTTTCTGTGACTAAACCATTTGATGGTAAGCCTGCCACGGTTGGTAACGGTAACATGGTAGCCATTATGTTAGATTCAACCGCTAAAGTTGATGCGTTTTATCAAAAAGCGCTTGAACTAGGTGGTAGCTGCGAAGGTAAACCTGGTTTTCGTGGTGAAATAGCTGGCTTTTATGCAGGTTATTTTCGTGACTTAGATGGCAATAAGCTGAATGCATTTCACATAGTTATGCCAAGCTAATATTTTTAACATGGCATAAAAAAACCACTACTAGGGTAAGTACTGGTTATTTGTGTTTCTAACATCAACTCACCAAAAGAGCAGTGATATGTTGACTGTAGAAGTAATCTAGCGCTGAAGACTATCTTGCACGGAAAATAATGCGACCTTTAGATAGATCATATGGCGTTAGTTCAACTGTTACTTTATCGCCAGTTAAAATACGAATATAGTTTTTACGCATTTTACCAGAAATATGAGCAGTCACTACGTGGCCATTCTCTAATTCAACTCGGAACATAGTGTTAGGTAAAGTATCTAAAACTGTACCTTGCATTTCAATATTTTCTTCTTTCGCCATGGGGCGCTAAACCTCTAAATGTTGTGCAAAAAGCCAAAATTTCTAATTAAATTGTAAGAACTTTTGACTGATAAAAAAAGTTGCGCGAATGATGCCTAATTGCACGGCTAATGTAAAGCTTTGTACGGGTTTATTTGCCATAGTCGTTGTTTTTTTAATCAGTAGAAGCTTTTCTTTCAACCAATAGCCAATCTAGGTTAATAAACCGTTCATGTGGGAAATAACTATTTTTATAATTCATCTTTTGACAGTTATCAATTTGGTAGCCTAAATATAGATATGGAAGGCCTAATTGTCGGCATAAATTAATTTGCGTAAGAATAGAAAAGCGACCTAAACCATTGTTTTTATAGTTAGGGTGATAAAAAGTATAAACAGCGGATAATCCATTGGTTAATTCATCAGTTACTGCAACACATATCAACTCTTTTTTATTACCAACAATATGCCATGTTTCAATAAATAATTGCGTGGTTAATTTACTACTGATAAAGCTTTCAAACTGCTCAATATTAGCAGGGTACATACTGCCATCTGTATGAAAGGTGTTTATATAGTTTTCATAGAGCGGGTAGTAATTATCTTTAATTTTATCTGAACACTTAACAATCAGCTCAGCATTTCGCTTTAACGAGCGTTTTTGGCTTTTAGATGGGCTGAAGTCATTGACGAGTATTCTAATTGACTGGCATGCATTGCAATTTTGGCAATAAGGACGATATGACTGTTCACCACTACGACGAAACCCTTCGGTCATCAATAAACTATAACTGCGTTTATTTTGCAACCGCTCATCAACTGCGATTAATAAGCGCTCTTCTTCATCAGGTAAATAACTACAAGGGAAGGGTTTGGTAATGCCGACTTTAAAACTACTGTCATTCATATGACTACTTCTTTTAAATTAATCGTGCAACATTCAATGTTACTTTACTAAATTCGTAACTCACGTGGTTGCCAAAAGTTAGGACTTATTTCTTTATTTATAGCAGCTTGTTTCAAGACAACAAAATTTTTACGTGATATTTCTGTTGCGCCCATGTCCGCTAAAAAGGGGTTAAGTAACTGACAATCAATAAAGTCGACATTAATAGACTTGAGCACCTGCGCTAATGCAACTAAGGCAATTTTTGAGGCATTGGAAGCAGTGTAAAACATTGACTCACCGGAAAAAAAACCATTAATAGCAACGCCGTATAAGCCGCCCACTAATTCAGGCTCACCAAGGGCACTTTTTTGCCAAACTTCAATAGAATGCGCAAAGCCCAAGTGATGTAAATTAATATAAGCACTTTGCATTTCGGGTAAAATCCATGTGCCATCATCACGAAAAGGGGCATCTGAACATAGTGCAATTACTTCTTCAAACGCGGTATTTAGAGTGACTTTATAAGGGGATTTCTTTAATGCCTTTCTCAGAGTGCGGTTAACTCGCAACTCATCGAGTTTAATAATGGCTCTTGGGTTTGGGGACCACCACAGCAATGGATCGTTTTCGCTAAACCACGGAAAAACACCTTGGCTATACGCGTTAATTAATCGCTTTGGTTGTAAATCGCCACCTACAGCTAATAAACCATTTGGCTCAGATAAGGCGTCTTCAATGGGAGGAAAAGCCAAATCTTTAACAGTTAATTGATAGAGAGTTTGGCTCATAGTCTTTTGGCTTGCTATTTATTGTGCGTCAAGAAATCGTTCGGCGTCTAGTGCTGCCATACAACCAGCACCAGCTGATGTTATAGCTTGACGATAAATATGGTCAGCAACATCACCGGCAGCGAATATACCTTCAACACTAGTTTGTGTCGCATTACCTTGTGTACCGCTTTGAATCGTTAAGTAACCGTCTTTCATATCCAGTTGGTCATTAAAAATATCAGTATTTGGTTTATGGCCAATAGCGATAAATACACCGGCAACATCGATAACTTCAGTTGAATTGGATTGAGTATCTTTTAAGCGTAAGCTTGTAACACCCATGTTATCACCTAATACTTCATCTAATGTACGATCAGTATGTAAAATGATATTTCCGTTTTTAACTTTTTCAGCTAAACGATCGGTAAGTATTTTTTCAGAGCGGAAAGTATCACGACGATGAACTAAATGAACCTCGCTAGCAATGTTAGATAAGTATAATGCTTCTTCTACAGCCGTGTTACCACCACCAACAACAGCAACTTTTTGATTTTTATAGAAGAAACCGTCACATGTTGCACATGCTGAAACACCGCGGCCCATGAAAGCTTCTTCTGAAGGTAAACCTAAGTATTGCGCTGATGCACCCGTACAAATGATTAATGAGTCACAAGTAAATGTTCCATTGTCACCTGTTAGGGTAAAAGGGCGCTTAGAAAAATCAACTTTGTTGATGTGATCAAATATAATTTCAGTATCAAATTTTTCCGCGTGCTTTTGCATACGTTCCATTAACGCGGGACCGGTTAAATCATCAGCATCACCTGGCCAATTCTCTACTTCTGTGGTCGTGGTTAGCTGACCGCCTTGCTGCATACCTGTAATCATTACGGGTTTTAGGTTAGCACGGGCTGCATAAACTGCAGCTGTATAACCTGCGGGGCCTGAGCCTAAAATAAGTAAGGGACAATGTCTAACGTCGCTCATGAATGAGTTCTCCGGAGTTTGTTTTCAACAACTAGTATTGATAAATAGTGTTTAGATAAATAGATATAGTTTAATGATTGGGATGATAAGGGGTTCTATCAAGGGTGTACAGTTGCTTTAAAGATATATTATTGTAAATGAGTATAAAAAAGAGGAAAATGTTTAGTTTTCCTCTTTTTTATTAGTATTGCTTTCATTTTGTTATAACACGGCTTTACTTATAGTTAACTTACCAGTGTCGCTGCAGCTTCTTCTGGTGCTTGGTATTCATAACCTAATACATCGGCAACTGGTTTATAGGTAATTTTACCGCCTAAAACATTTAAGCCTGCTAATAAGTGTTCATCATCGAGTAAAGCTTGTTTAGCTCCTTTGTTTGCAATAGTCACAGCAAAAGGCATTGTTGCGTTAGTAAGAGCCAAGGTTGAGGTTCGTGCTACGCCGCCAGGCATGTTAGCCACACAATAGTGAACTACTTCATCAACAACATAAGTAGGGTCTTGGTGGGTAGTGGCTTTTGATGTTTCGAAACAGCCACCTTGGTCAATAGCAACATCAACAACAACCGCACCTTTTTTCATCATTTTGATGTGTGCTTTTGTGACTAATTTTGGTGCAGCAGCACCAGGAATTAATACCGCGCCAATAACTAAGTCGGCTTCAACGATTAATTGCTCCATTGCATCAGCAGTTGAGTACACTGTTTTCAAACGACCATCAAATTCTGTATCTAGTTGGCGTAAACGAGGTAAAGAACGATCAAGAATGGTAACATCTGCGCCCATGCCAACAGCCATACGAGCTGCTTGAGTACCAACCACACCGCCACCAACAATCAAAACCTTTGCTGGAGCAACACCCGGCACGCCACCTAATAATGCGCCTAAGCCACCTTGTGCCTTTTCTAATGCATGCGCACCTGCTTGAATAGACATACGTCCAGCTACTTCTGACATTGGCGCTAATAAAGGTAGGCCACCTGTAGATGATGTTACCGTTTCATAAGCAATACAAGTTGCGCCGGAAGCAACTAATAACTCGGTTTGCTCTGGATCTGGTGCCAAATGTAAATAGGTGAATAATATCTGGCCTGCACGAAGCATTTTACATTCAATAGGCTGTGGTTCTTTTACTTTGATAATCATTTGTGCGGTTGAAAAAATCTCTGCAGCACTGTCAATAATTTTTGCGCCAGCGGCAATGTATTGCGCATTATCAAAACCAATACCAGCACCACCGTTATTTTCGACAATCACTTCGTGACCATTTACTACTAACTCTTTTGCGCCAGCAGGAGTTAACCCAATACGGTATTCATGGTTTTTAATTTCTTTAGGTACACCAATAATCATAATTTTCTCTCTTAAGTTACACTTATTATAGTCGCTTTATTATTAAGCTGTTGTTATATAAGTACCTAGTATAGTTGCTATTAAATAGAAGAACCTGCTGTTGTTATTTACTTTACAGTATAAAACGCTAAAATAGAGTGGATTGTTGGAGTTATATAAAGGTGCTTTTTGTGTTAAATCGGAAAACAGATCGTATAGATAAAAATATTCTTTTTGAATTACAAAAGGATGGTCGACTTTCTAATGTGGAGCTGAGTAAAAGAGTTGGGTTAAGTCCAACACCATGTTTAGAGCGCGTTAAACGCTTAGAAAAAGAAAAATACATAACGGGTTATCAAGCAAACCTTAGTGCAGTTAAATTAGATTTAGCATTATTGGTATTTGTTGAGATCACTTTAACCAAAACAAGTCCTGATGTTTTTGATGACTTTGCCGCAGCAGTGCATGAACTTGATGTTATTCAGGAATGTCACTTAGTTTCGGGTGATTTTGATTTCTTATTAAAAACACGTGTTAAAGATATGCTGGCGTACAGACAGTTATTAGGCGATACCTTACTTCGTTTGCCTGCTGTAAGTGAAAGTAGGACATATGTCGTTATGGATGAAATTAAATCCAGTAATATGTTACCGATAAAACGATGAGCTTTTTCATTAAACTGCTCTCTAAATCAAAAATGAAGTGAGTTCCCGCCTAAACTAGCTAATCATTTACTTATTCAAGTATTTATTTAAGTAATCGTTAGCCCGTGGATAAACTATTTTATCTTCAATCATACCTTGATTATAAGCCTTTTAATTCTCGCCGAATTCAGCATCTTGAGGTAATATGGGGGTATATTTCTAACTCCAGCTTTTCATGGAACTTTAATTGTCTTCAGAATTAGTTAAAAATGCCGAACAAGATCTCGGTGATGAAAATATTTCCAATACTAATAACGCTAAATTGAGCGGTGTTCAGCGCTTACTTGAAGCTGGTTTGTTATTCTTCAGTGTCTTTGCCATGTTCATTATGTTGGCATTATTTAGTTTTGATCCTGCTGATCCAGGCTGGGCTCAAACGGGCTATCAAACACCCATTAGGAATCTCGGAGGTGCTGTAGGCGCTTATTTGTCAGATCTGTTATTAAATTTATTTGGTTTTATCGCTTATAGCTTACCTTTTGTTGTTGCTATAGTTGGTTGGTTACTGTTTCAAAAATTTCATCAGTTAATGAAGCTTGATTACTTAACGCTTGCCTTAAAACTGGTTGGATTTCTCATGTTTTACTTAGGCATTACATCTTTAGCGAGTATGAACTTTGATGATCTTTTTTATTTTTCAGCAGGAGGCATTTTAGGGGATGTCTTGAGTCAAATGCTGCTTCCGTATTTTTCTTTTGTTGGTAGCACGTTAATATTTGTTATGTTCACTTGTGTTGGCTTTGTTTTATTAACGGGTTTCTCATGGCTTAATTTTATTGATGAGGTGGGCCGTTACGCAATTGCAAGTGTGATGTTTTTACAACATTTACCTTGTTATATTAAGGAAAAATTCGGCGTTGGCGATCCCTCGTTAACTGAAAAACCACAAGTTAATTCAGTAAAAAAAGTAGAAGCATCACAAGAAATACCT
>OJCW01000200.1_pt1 | contig 24328 bp, 18 predicted proteins | sample 1592461 | NCBI WGS metagenome assembly OJCW01 (sample SAMN05416884, study PRJEB24817) | seawater metagenome | isolation source: Sea water | place: Canada:Atlantic | collected 2013-11 | reverse complement strand
CGAGATTCCTCTACGTCTCGTGGGCTCGGAGATGTGTATAAGAGACAGTACCAATCCATTGGTTTTTCTTATCAAAGCCTCCTATTAACGTTAAATAACCTTCTGAACTCACGCGATAAAGGCGGCTGCAATTAGCATTAACCAGATGAGACAGTTTTTCAGGAATAGGCACTAAGTAAGCTTGAACTCTACCACCGCAACACTGATCTGTCGCACAGCCTAAACCATGATCAATATGCATGGTTTTAGCACCCGGCTTAAAGTCTGACTCATTAAGTCTAAAGTGAGTTATTTTTCCGGCTTGCATTAAGCGCCACTCTAGGTTGCCTCCACCAACGGATCCTGTCCATTGACCATCGCTAGTCAGAAACATACTATCACCCGTTTGAGTAGGTGCCGAGCCTTTAACTTCAGTAATTATGGCCTCTAAAACCGCTCTGTTGCTTTCTAGGGGGTTGGCTGACATATTATTTCTCACTACAAAAAATGTTTATTTCTGCTTCATTATTAAGAGTAAAACAGCAGAGGGAAGTAACTCCCCCCTCTGCTTCACGTTTTAACTGTACTGAAGACCACGTTCCTGAATAGCCTTGAGTATTTTTTCAGGAGTAATTGGCGCTTCTGTGATCTGAAAGCCTAACGCATTGAAAACCGCATTGGCCGTTGCGCCTATTGGGCTAACTATTGATGCTTCACCAACACTTTTTGCACCGAAAGGCCCGTGCTCATCAGGTACTTCGACAAAAATTATCTTAGTGCGAGGCATATCAGAAGCACCTAGCTGCTTATAATCGGTAAAGCTATTGTTTAAGCAGAAGCCCTTTTCGTCAAAATAGGTCTCTTCCGTTAATGCCATACCTAAACCATGTTGTGCGCCACCATACATCTGACCTTCACACATTGCTGGATGCAGAGCCTTACCAATATCATGAGTTAGCACCATGTCATGCAAGGTGATTTCCCCTGTTTCAGTATCGACTTCAAGATCAATAAAGGTGGCACCAAAAGGAGGTGAATTTTTCTTTTCATGATGACTAGCCACACCAATGATTTGACCTGCAATCCCTTCAGGCTGACCAGTTTCAGGGTCAATCGGCTGATAAATCCCTTGGTAAGTTATGGTAGCGATGTCGATACTACGTTCAGGCGCACTCTTAACAAAAATCTTTTTGTTCGCCATATCTAGCTCATCAACACTGGCATCCAAAGCAACACTGGCTCGTTCGAACAGTTGCTTTTTCACATCATCACAAGCACTTATAATGGCTCGACCACCAACAAAGGTAGTACGGCTCGCATGCGCACCAATATCAAAACCATTCGCGTCTGAATCATTGGTTTTCATATAGACATCGTCCATTGGGAAACCCAGTGCTTCTGCCGCAATTTGATGTAAAACAGTATCAGCCCCTTGCCCTATATCAGAACAACCAATACTAACAATGGCGCTTGCATCTTCATTTAGCATTATCGTACAGAATGTATGCTCAAGCAGCATAGGTGAAGCGCCACTGGTGTGATTCATTACTGCAACACCAACCCCTCTTCGTTTAGTACCTGTTTGCTTTGCATATTTCTCACGTTTTTCATCCCATTGAATGGCTTCTGCGCCTAATCGAAGGCATTCAGGCAATTCGCCAGAAGAATAAGGTACGCCGATAATCCAACAATCATCACCCTTACCTTTTGACCACTTAGCTCGCCATTGCACTGGATCTAAATCCAACTGTTGACAGGCACGGTCAATCAACTGCTCTAACACAAAGTTTGTTTGAGGGTTACCATAACCACGATAAGCACCCGATGGAGCCAAGTTGGTAAAATAGTTTTCTCCTTGATATTTTAATGCGTCGAACTTATACATGCCCGCTAACCAGGCACCCGTGGTAAATGGTACGCCAGAGGCATGAGTGAAGTAAGCACCAGTATTGCCACGAAATATGGCTTCACAGGCGACAGGCGTGCCATCTTTTTTAAAGCCAAGCTTCATCCAATAATCAGCTGAATGTCGACTTTCTGAAGCAATCCAATCTTCTTCTCGTAAGGATTGAACTTTAACCGGAATACCTGGCATCGCCAGTGCCATAGCACAGGTTTCTGGTTCAAATACTAAGCCAAGACGAGCGCCAAAACCGCCACCAACCGTAGTCTTGTGGATCTTAACTCTCGACATAGGTAATTCAAATAATTCAGAAATTTGAATATGAGTTAGTTTAGGCATTTGACCCGAAGACCAACAGTTTAAACGACCACGCATGTCATACTGAGCAATATACGCATGAGGTTCCATCTGACACTGTTTCTGCTTATTTACGTAAAAATCATCTTCAACAATAAGATCTGCTTCCTTCATCGCTGATTCTGCATCCCCCCAACCGTAACTATTATTCGGAAACATCGGCTCAGGTAAATGGAATGCTCTATTATTTTTTTTACGCGTATCAAATTGATGAGCCCCTTCTGCCGAGGCCTGATCAGGTGTTGTAACAACGGGAAGCGCTTCGTATTGCACATTAATTTTAGCTTCTGCTCGCTCACAAATTTCTTCGCTTTCTGCAATAATGCCGCATATGGCATCACCTTGATGGCGCACATAATCAGTAAAGATACGTTGATCTTTGAGATCACCTAAAACCTTCGCCATTTTTTCTGGGATGGTTACATCAATAGCGCTGGTGTTATATGTTTTTTGAGTCACGTCTTCTGGACGCAAAATTTTAAGCACGCCCGGTACTTTTAATGCTTCGCTAATATCTAAGTTAATGACTTTTGCATGGGCATATTCCATACAACGAACTATTTTTCCGTGGACCATATCAGGCATTTTAATATCGCCTGCATAAAGGGCTTGCCCTGTTACTTTTTCCATGGCGTCATCTTTGGGAACATTTTTCCCGACAATTGAAAATTCACTCATTATTTATCTCCTATCACTCTGCCGCATTTTTAATCGGGAAATTTATAGCTGCTTTTTGCACTGCTTTAACAATTGAGTCATAGCCAGTACATCGACAAATATTACCTTCAAGTTCTTTTCTAATTTCTTCTTCTGTTGGGTCAGAGTTTTTCAATAATAAGCTGGTGCTTTTCATCACCATACCCGGTATGCAAAACCCACATTGAACGGCTGTTTCAGAAATAAACGCTTCTTGCACAGGGTTTAATTTACCGTTCTTTACTAACCCTTTTGCCGTTGTAATAGAGCGTCCTTCCATTGTTGCTGTTAACGTTAAGCAAGAGTTTATGCTTTTGTCGCCATCAACAATCACAGTACAAGCGCCACATTCGCCAGTGCCACAGCCGTATTTGGTATCCGTTAATTGAAGTTCTTCGCGCAATGTTTCAAGTAAGGTTTGATGAGCCGGAGCCGTAACGGTTATGTTACGGTCATTGACGGTTAAATTTATCGTATGCGTATTCATGTTTTACTCCGAGAATTTTTTAATAAAGTGCAATCTAAGTTAATTGACAGCCTGTTCGACCAGACGTTTAACGAGTACTCCTGACACATGAATACGATACTCTCGACTAGAGCGTTTATCGTCAATGGGGGATATTTCAGTTGCAACGGTGTCGGCAACAGCCGCTAAAGTATTGGCATTAATTTCATTACCAACCAATATGGCTTCTGTTTTAGGTAAGCGCATTGTTGTTGGGCCCACGCAGCCTATGGCCAAACGTGCGCTTTTACAGACAGCACCATCCATTTCTAAATGAACGGCAGCGTTAAGTTTGGCTAAATCTTCATTTACTCGAGTCATACGTTTAAACGCACTGAACGTCTTTTCATTCGGTGCAGGTATTTTGATTGCGATAGCTAACTCGTCATTTGCTCTGGCATTTTGATTGTAGCCAGTCCAAAAGTTATCGATGGCGACTTCTCTAGTACCTGTTTTGTTTTGCAACACTAGAGAGCCACCTAGCGCTAAAATTGCGCAAGAACAATCTCCGGCAGGAGACCCCCTCAGTATATTACCAATCACGGTAGCCGTATTTCGGATTTGTGGGGTTGCAAAAATATCTGCTGCTTGCCATAACGCGGGATAAAGCGCTTTAATCTGTTCATTTTCTAAAATTTGAGCAATCGTTACTCTAGTACCTAGAGTTAAACCTTCTTTGGCATCAAATGTTATACTGTCTAGCTCTGGAACTTCATTAATACTAATAATGTTACTCGGCGCTAAGCCAAATTTCATCGCGACAACTAAATCAGAACCTCCCGAAAAAATTACGGCACGCTCCCCATAGTTTGCTAATAATTCAAGCGTTTCGTCGACACTTTGTGGTGACTTAAGCTCAAATTCTGGCAAGATACGACTGCTCATAGATTTACCTTCCTGTTACTAGTTATAGAATCATTCTCTTAACAATTATTTTAAAAAAATTACTTTCTTCATCGCTAAGCAGAAGGTACTTCTATCGATTTCTCTGCTCTGTTGATGATAATTGTGTTCAAGAATTTTTATTATTTATACAGACGGTAATACAAATACTAAGCCAGAAATATAATAGCTATATATTTCAAAGACTAATCTTATTTACGTAAAAGAGATGGAATAAAAAACAGTAAAAAATTAATCAAATGATCACTATAAAAATCAAGATGTGATCATTTGATTAACCCACTAATTATCCTCATTTTATGCGATAAAAAATAATGCTAGATAACTGTATCTACAGAGAAATGATGAATTATTGATGATTGATTCTGAAATTGTTTTACAGTAGGCTGATTTTTTGCCTCGAATAATAATAAGCAATGCCTACTAGCAACGAGGGTACTTACCCTGATTACAATTCTATTGTAAAACAAATACATTTTGATAAAAAAACTGGCCGAGTTTGGCTCGACGAAAGTCAAATGCTATTTTTGGACAAGACTTTTTTCTGCGACTTACGTCAGGTATTAATCGACATCATGGGCACTAATGGCGCTCGCGGTGTATTAACCCGGCTAGGATATTTTGCAGGTTTCAAGCATGCAGGCCTTACTGAAAAATTACGTAAAGATTATTCTGATAGGGAAGCTTTTTTAATCGGTCCACAACTTAGCATGGTCAGTGGTGTCGCATCAGTTGAAGCACTCACATTAGATGTTGATGTAGCACAAGGGAAGTTTTACGGTGAATTCTTAATAGATTCATTGGAAACTGAATCTTATGAGCATGATCACGACCAAACTCATGATTATGATAGCACCTGCTGGTATTTAGCCGGTTATGCCAGTGGCTTTGCTACCGGATTTATGGGGCGACAGGTCTTAGTGGTAGAACAAAAATGCAGCACAACAACACACCCTAATCGCTGTATATTCATCATCAAGCCGGTTGATGAATGGGAAGATGTGAAAGAAGAATTATCCTATTACGAACCATTAAATTTAAGTGAACAACTGTTCGAGCTCCGCAGTCAGGTTATTGGCTTAAGAAATCAATTAGAAAAAAACTCTCAACCTATTTTATCTCCTGAAACGGTTGGTGCATCGGACAGTTTTTGCCAAACATTTACTCTGATAGAAAAGGCCGCACCCAGTAAAGTTTCCATATTATTATTAGGGGAAACAGGCGTAGGTAAAGAGAAATTTGCTCGCGCAGCGCATAATATGAGCCCACGTAATGAGCAGTCTTTTATTGCGATAAATTGTGCAGCGATACCAGCAACCTTACTAGAAGCCGAGTTATTTGGCGTTAAAGCAGGCGCATACACAGGTGCAGATAAATCCCGCGCCGGCCACTTTGAACGCGCTAATAACGGCACCTTATTTCTCGATGAAATTGGCGAACTTTCACCCCAAGCACAAGCATCGCTATTAAGAGTACTGCAAGAAGGAGAGCTAATGCGAGTCGGTGGTGACAAAACCACCAAAGTAGATGTTAGAGTCATTGCGGCGACCAACCGAGATCTTAAGCATGAAGTGGATGAAGGTCGCTTTCGCGCAGATCTTTTTTATCGACTGAATATTTACCCCGTAACTATTCCTCCTTTAAGAGAACGTATCGAGGATATCCCGCTATTATCTGATCACTTTTTAGAGAAATTTTGTGCTATTCACAATAAACGTTTCGCTGGTATTTCAGACCGCGCAACGATGTTGTTAAAGCAATACACTTGGCCTGGTAATGTTCGTGAGTTAGAGAATATGGTCGAACGTGGCGTAATTTTAGCTGATAATCATTCCGTGATTGAAATTACAGACCTATTTGTCAACACAGACATGCTCATATCAGATCAAGAGTCGGTGACTGACGATAATAAGCTTGATGAATCACAATGGGCCAGTAGACTTCTTGATTCAGGCTGTCAGCTTGAGTCTTTAGAAGAAAAACTAATTACGAATGCGATGGAGCGATCAAGCAATAATGTAGCCAGTGCAGCTCGCCTGTTAGGCATATCTCGTCCGACACTTGCGTATAAATTAAAAAAATTAAGCGATAAAGCTGAGTAGGCATTAAGTTCTTATCTTCAAAGAAAATTCACTAACTATTATAAATTTGCTATTTAGGGTAGTGAATTTTTGTTATTCTTTCAAACCTTTAAGTAAGTTTCCAAGACTTTTGAAAATTTCACATGGAAATAGCTAATATGAATATGAAACGACTGTTTTTAACTCTATCTGTAGTTATTCTGACAGGTATTACAGGTTGCGATTTTGATTCTTCCACCAGAACAGTCGATGAGATAATAAAGACTGGTGTCTTCCTTGATAATGAAGTTGCAGGAATAAGTTATCAAACAGAGACTCAATCTGGCGTTACAGGCCCAGGAGGGGAGTACCAATATAAATCGGGAGAGACCATCACCTTTTCAGTAGGAGGCATTAGTTTACCTACAGCTTTGGCTCAAGCTATATTAACTCCGTTGGGGCTTGTAGGGACAGCGAATACTAACAATATAACAGTGCTCAATATAGTAAAATTACTACTGTCAGTAGATGAAGATGGGGATTCATCCAATGGAATCCAGGTGAGTGAGCGTGCCCATGCATTTGCTGCTGGAATGTCGGTGGATTTCAATTCAAGCTCATTTGACTCTGATGTCACGGAGTTAGTTGCCAATAGTGGATCTGTAAATACGGAATTAATTGATGATGCAACGGCCATGGCTCACCTTGAAGCTACCATTGCCAGTCTTGAGACAGCCCCCGATATTTTTACCCATCAATGGTTGAGCGAAAAAACACTCTATTCTGTGCGTTATAGCACCTCAGATAAAGTGTCAGTTGTTAAACAGCTTGAATTTAATGTAGGCGCCACAACAATGTCTGAAATGGGCCTATTGAACAGCAACGCCAATGAGGTTATTTCTGTTGTAGTGAGCGCCAAAGGTTTATTGCATGAAACAAGTAATCCTATTCAAGGCCGAAAGGTTGTTTGTGAGAATAGCGATCAATACGTCAAAACGCACATTATAACGAATGGCCGGTTTAATACCGTTGATTTGCTTTTCTTTGATGAAACGCAGGCGCTGGAGTTTGCTGGCACATTAACAGAAAATATCCCGCCCTGCAGTTTTGAAATAAACCCAACAGAGAATAGAGCCCCTGTAGCGAATAGAGACTCTGTCACTGTTAACGAAGACACTGTGATTAACCTGACTGTCTTGGGAAATGATTTTGATGCGGATGGCGATACGATTACTATCAATAGTGCTACAGCCAGTAATGGCATAGTTACCATTGAGCCAGATAACACTCTTACTTATATTCCAAATCTTAACTATAACGGTTCAGACAACATCGGCTATATCATTTCAGATGGTCAAGGCGGCATAGCAAATTCAATTGTAACCATGACTATCACACCTGTTAATGACGCACCATTAGCGATAATCGATACCAGCAGCACCAATGAAGATATCACAATTAATATTAACGTATTGGCCAACGACAGCGATGCCGATGGTGATACCCTGAGTATCAGTGCGGCCAGCGCCAGCAATGGAATGGTCAATATAGCATCAGACAACAGCCTAAATTACACCCCGAACAGTAATTTTAACGGCAGCGATACCATCAATTACAGCCTGTCGGATGGTGCTGGCGGCACAGCCACGTCAACGGTTGCTGTAACAATCAGTATCGTCAATGACACCCCTGTAGCGGTTAATGACACGGCGTCTACCAACGAAGATACCTTGGTTAGTATTTTTGTACTGGCCAATGACTCGGATGTGGAGGGCGATACATTAACTGTCTTGTCCACTTCTGCGAGCAATGGCACGGCTACGCTTGTTTCTGGTACCAGTATCAACTACATACCTAATGCCAATTTCAATGGTACAGATACCGTTAACTACACCATCAGTGATGGTAGCAATACCGCATCGGCAACGGTGACTATCAGTATCGCGGCGGTTAACGATGCACCCATTGCCGTTGCTGACACAGAAACCGTGGTAGAAGATACCAGCAAGAATATTATTGTTTTAGCCAACGACAGTGATGTTGATGGCGATACGTTATCAGTCACCTCAGTGACGGCCACCAATGGTATAACCTCTATCGGCGCCGACAACAGCATTAATTACACCCCAAACAGTAATTATTTCGGCTCGGATACTATCACCTATGTACTTTCTGACGGAGCTCTTACCGCCTCGACTACCGTGGGTATTACCGTCACTAATATTAATGACAATCCGGTCGCGGTTGCCGATACCGCAAGCACTAACGAAGATACGTTGGTGTCCATCTCTGTGCTGAGCAATGACTCTGATAGTGATGGTGATACGCTCACTATTAGCAGCGCATCTGCAAGCAACGGTACGGTTACCATTGAGGCAGATGAAACCCTTACTTATACTCCAAGCCTTAACTATAACGGTACAGACACCATAAACTATGCCATTAACGATGGCAGTACAGGTACCAATAACTCAACGGTTACGGTAACTATTGTTGCAATAAATGATGATCCGGTAGCTGTGGCAGACTCGGCTACCGTTAATGAGGACACCTTAGTTAACCTCAATGTATTGGTGAACGATACCGATGTCGATGGTAATTCTCTGAGCATCGTTTCAGCTAGTGCCCCTAATGGCACGGTTACCATTGAGCCGGATAATACTCTTAATTATACTCCAACTCTCAACTTTAACGGCTCAGATAACATCAGCTATACCATATCAGATGGTCAAGCCGGCGCTGCAAGTTCAATAGTTGCCATGACTATCACACCTGTTAATGACGCACCGGTAGCTAACAGTGATGACGCTACCATTAATGAAGATAGCCTAAGCAATATCAATATTCTAAGCAACGACACCGATCTTGAGGATGACACGCTAACGGTCACAGTCGTCACTGCATCTAATGGCGATGTCAGCATCAACCCGAATCAAACTTTAGATTATCTGCCCAACCCAAACTTCAATGGCACTGATACTATTAATTACACGATTAGTGATGGTACGCTTACCTCTGATTCAACCGTGAACTTAATAATTACCGCGATAAACGATGCTCCGATCATTAGCCCCATGAGCACTTCAATCGCTGAAAACTCCGCCAATGCGACACCGCTCATTACCATGATCGGCAGTGATGTTGATACAGGCGATACCCTTACCTATTCAATTTTCAGCAACAGTGATTTTATATTTGGCATTGACAGCAGCAGCGGCCAATTATCAATTGCCGACAATACCAGCCTTAATTATGAGATTGCTGTGCGCCATGAAGTCGTCATCAAGGTAGAAGATAGTGAGGGGCTAAGTAATACCGCCATAGCGACTGTTGATGTTACCAATGTGGTTGAAAATGTTACGCCAACGCTGGATGCGACCTTCGGCACTTCCGGCACGGCTGGATCCAACGCATTTGCAAGCGACCATTTTGATCAACCTAGAGCAAGCGTCATCGACGCATCCGGCAAACTTGTAGTTGTTGGGAAGAATGACTGGAGCGGACCCTCCACCGATATATTTATTGCCCGCTTTAATACCGATGGCACCCTAGATCGCAGCTTTGGCCATCAAGGCGTTGTTAACCAAGACTTAGAAGCAGAAGAGGAGGCCGTGGCTGTAGCCATTGATAGCGCTGGCCGGATAGTGGTGACAGGTATCTGGATCTTGGGGGGGACGCAAGAGATTTTTGTTGCCCGGTTCACACCAACAGGCGAACTTGATACCAGCTTTAACACCACGGGTTATCGTATCACCACATACGGAGCTCCTATTATAGCGGCAGATCTAAAAATCACCGTTGACGATTCTATCTTAGTAGCTAGCAGTGCTAATTCTGATGGTTTCAGACTGTTAAAATTCGCCAGTGACGGCACGTATATAGGTTACGCAAGCGCTGATTTTTATGGCGGTCCCGATATCGCCACAGACATGGTATTACAAAGCGACGGTAAAGTAGTAATCACCGGAACCGTGTTTAACGACCCTATAGGTTATGACTTTGCCACTGCTCGGTTTGATATATCGTTATCTTTCCTCGACACTAGTTATCATCAAGACGGTAAAGCGACTTTTGATCTTGGTAACAGTGACGATGATATCTCTTTTGATGCACATATAACCAGCGATGATGAAATAGTTATGGTCGGCTCCACGATCCCGTCTGGTGGCAACCGGGCTGATATGGCCGCATTAAAAATAGATTCTAATGGGGATTTAATAAGCGGTTTTGGCACCAGTGGTCTATTGATTGTTGATATTGACGGTGATGGCGATGGTACTAGCAATCAGTCCATTGGCAAAGCAGTGACAAGTGATGCCAGCGGTAATTTGTATTTCGCTATCGACAAAGGTATGGGTAACATTGACACTGTAATTTATAAAACCGATGCCAATGGTAGTCCCGTCAGTGGTTATGGCACCGCAGGCCAAGTTACTTTTGATCATAACAGTAGTGAAAACATCGCCGAAGCAATATTGATTGATAGTAGCAATAAAGCGGTATTGCTCACCACTACCACCATCAACATTGAGCCAGACGCAGTAGTTGCCCGCTTCACACCGACGGGTGCCCTAGATACCTCATTTAACACCGATGGCTTTAACAGTCTGGACCCGACATATACTGCCGACACTTTAAATGAAATGATCGAGCTGACGACAGCACCACACGCTGGCAAGTTCGTTGCAGTAGGAACTTCAGGTTCAGAGGGTGGCAGCAAGTTAATCGTTGCTCGCTATCACGCCGATGGCTCTCAAGATGAAACGTTCGGGAGCAATGGCTATTACGTTCATATAAGTGAGGAAGCCACTATTACTGGTCAAGACATTGTTGAACTCACCGATGGTAAGCTGGTGGCTGTAGGGACATTTGACGGCGAAGGGCTAGTTTTGATGATAAAAAGCGATGGTACTCTAGAAACTTCCTTTGCTAGCGGTGGAGAAAAGAAACTGAACGGTGAAGGTTTCGAACTAATATTAAATGCTGTGGCTATCGACAATAGCAATAAAATCGTAATAGGCGGCAATGACGCTGATGACATTTATTTGGCCAGAATGGAGCTCACTGGCATACTCGATAACACCTTTGCAACCGATGGTGTCGCGGTCATCAGTTTGTTCGACACTACCGCCATTGCGGACATTGCCGTACTCTCAGATAACGCCATTATTGCAGTGGGACAAAAAGGCAATTATGGCTTGGTTGCCAAAATCAACTCTACAGGAGCACTTGACATCTCTGGGTTTGCCTCAGGTGACGGTTATGTATCACAAGATTTGGATCCTGATTCCGGTACCAATGTCGATATTCTTAAACGAGTTAAGATTAAAAGCGACGGTAAAATCGTTGTAGCCGGTTACAGCACCTCCGCTGAACCTAACAATATATTGGTACAGTTCAACAGCAATGGTACTCTCGATACGACTTTTAGTAACGACGGTATAGCCTCTCATAACTATGGTGTTGGTACAGCCCAAACGCTAGCATTGGCGCTAGATGCCAGTGACAATATTTTGCTCACAGGTTTCAATAGCAACGGTAGCAATGATGATATCTTTGTTGCCAGAGTCACTGCTACGGGAAACAAAGATACCTTATTTAATAATACAGGAGGCAAGTTATTTGATTACACGGGGGCAGAGGCTGCCACTGCAATACTAGTGCGCTCAGATGGTACCTTGGTGATCGCTGGGGCAGATAACCTTAATTTATTCCCCACCAACTTCTTTTTCCTGCAGAAACTCAACCTGATAGAGCCCTAACCTGATAACGGTGGATTAAGGTAAATCCGCCGTTATTCAAACGCTTTAGGAATAATACGTTTGTGCCTTCGTTAATATTTACTTGTAAGTAATCTAAAGTAGAAAATACAATCATATGTTGATGATGTTCACACATTAGCCAAAGCAATTATTATTATGTTATTAATAGTTCATATGCATAGGAAGTTCATAGAACTATTCATCAAACAATGCTTTTCATAAATAAGGTGTCGATGGTGTGGCTAAAAGGACTTGAACCCTCGACAACCTGAATTACAAGCAGGCTGTCGTATAGAGTTTAATTAGGTTTCAACTTAGCTTGAAAAAATAAACTAAGCTCACTATTAATACATTTCAAAAGCTTGCGCTAATAACTCATAGCTGCGTAGGCGCTGCTCAAATGTATAAGTAACATTTACCACTGTCACTTCATCCGCTTGGCAATTAGCAACCAGTGCCTCTATTTTTTTGCGGCACTCGGCACCTGTTCCTGAAATAATGTCACCCATACACTGATTAAAATAATCCATTTCAGCTGCTGATAGTTTTTTAAGAGCTTCTGCCGTTTCCTCTGGAGACGGAAAACCATCACGAATACCGTGCATATGCGCTAATACCTTTGAATAGGCTCTAATCGATGCGATCTCTTTTGCTTCTTCAGTTGTATCAGCGCAAACAACAGCAAGTGCCAACATCGTTTTTGGAGAGCCTTTATGCCCTGCCGCCTTAAAAGCCGCTCTATAAGCGTTAAATATTTTATCTGCTGGCGTTCTGCTATCAATAAACTGCGCGAGTACAAAGCCTGTGCCTAAAGTGCCTGCAAACTCACAAGAAGCACTACCAGAGCCAAGCATCCATAAAGAAGGAGCAACATCTATCTCTGGAGTGACTATCAACTTAGAGTAAGGATGATCTGCCTCCATCGTTCCTTTTAGAAGGTGTACTAAGTCATGTGCTTGATGCGAAAAAGCCTGACTATTAGAAGGTTTTGCTGGATATGCCAACGCATCACTAGCCAATTGGTCGCCACCCGGAGCACGCCCCACACCAAGATCTACTCGACCAGGATAAAGTACTTCTAGCATACGAAACTGCTCTGCAACTTTATACGGACTATAATGAGAAAGCATTACACCACCGGTGCCAACCTTAATACGCGATGTCTGACTAGCGATATGTCCAATTAAAATTTCAGGACAAGAACACGCAAAAATGCCTGAGTTATGATGCTCAGCCATCCAAAATCGATGATATCCCCAGCGTTCACACGCCTGAGCCAACTTAACAGAAAGTAATGGCGACTCACCAGAAGAAGAGTTCGCGTGAATGGGCGATTGATCAGTAACGCTAATACGTAAAGACATAAGTAGTTTTCATGCAGACTAAAGATGAAAGCAACTTTACCACATAATACTTAACGCGTTAAGTATTAGTTTAGGAGATCTTCTTCATTAAAAAGTGTTTTGCCACCCTAACACTGAAACAGCTTCAAAATAAGAAACTTATAATTAACATCAAATCCTATTCTCTTAAATAGTTGTGCTATCCATAGTGCCTACTATCGTGAAGCCTATCCAAGCCAAGAATTTTTAACAAACCAACTTTCAATAATAATGCTCTTTTATGGATAAGAGGATTATCACAAAGTGCTGTTTATACCGGTCAATTTTCCTGAGATTATTGTTTTATAGGGGTAAGAAATGGAGCGGTTAAAGGGGCTTAACACCTTGAAAGCCGGAATCACAATTGCATTGTCAATGCGGTTCTTTATCCTGCTATCAATCATTTAATTAGCTCCCCAAACTACATCTACTCTCACAAAAGGGGCATCACAGTTTTCTGCATTGCAGGGCTTATCATAAGACAAGAGCAATTCATAATTCTCATTAAGTGACCATTCAGCGTAATAACTTCCTATTTTTTCCCAAACGGGATCCTTCCGCTTACTGTTCAAATCATAAATCGCTAACTTTTTTGAGTGAGCACCAAATCGACAGGATGAAATTACAAAGCCCTTTGGATTAGACGGCGTTACTACTAACCCAACCGTATTCATTTCTCCTTCCAACTGTTCAGAGTTTGGAGCAAGCGACTCACTCACGTCGCAATTAAGCTCATATTCTGCGATAGGTTGTCTATCTCGGTGAATTTCAATTTTGCTCGACCTAATATCCGATGAAAGTAAATACCAGTTCAGCTTAGTTTTTTTGTAATAATAAAAAAATTCATAATCATCTAACATTATGCTTTTCAATGAGGCTTTCTCTGGCAAAATCATATCATCAATCTTCCAGCATAAAGGTACTTCGGCCTTATGTAGCAATAACGAAACCACCCGCGGACTTGCTGGTAAGGTTGGATGAATACGAAACTGATAATGGAGATCAACAGACACGATATCCCTAGCGATATATTTTACTGAATAATCGATTTCTCCATCTACATAGCCATCTTGGGCATCCAACCAAGGATCAAAATCCAGATTACAGAACCCGTTATCACCTACGCACTCAGAATGATTAGTTATTATCTCACCAAATTCAGTTGTATATAACAGCGCTATGTTTTGAGGCTTTTGATCTGCGTAGAAGGTATAATGATCACGATAGAATTGTTGAGCAAATTTCAGCGCTGATTGATCAGAACAATTCATAGCGCCGTCGTCTTTAATAGTAATACACTCATTGTGAATTGATAAATTTTTTACCTTTTTATCTGCCGCATTGCACCCAGCATAAGTAACTGAAGATATAAATAGTAAAGCAATAGCAAACGCAATTTTCATAAATAGTCCCTAATATCACCATAATAGTACCAAAGCATTGTTTTCCCACTCAATAATCTAAAGTTAAATGCATTAATCTTTCGCTTCGCCACACTCTAGTAGTCTGAATGTTCATTCATTGAATGCATTTATAATACGAAAAGATGGTTGAATCTATTTTCTAATTGATGACATGCTAAATTCGAAACTTCTCTGCCAATTTTTATTTAAGTATAGTTTTATTTCAACCATAAAAAAAACCAGCATCGAAATACTGGTTTTTAAAGAGTATAAGCCAAAAATCGCTTATTTCATCTTAGTAGATTATTTAGCTGAAGCTTCTGCGATAGAATCTTTCACTAAGCTAGTAACTTCTTCAGAAGTTTTAGTTACAACATCTTGAGCTTCTTTAGCTGCAGCTGAAACTTTTGCTTGTAGTGCTTCAGTGAAAACCTTTTGTGATTCGATTGCTGCTGCAATGTCTTTTTCTTCTGATAACGCTTTAGTTTGCGCTACGCTATCGTTCATGATGGTAGTAATTAATGCTGCTTGTTGATTGATTAATTGCTCAACAGTTTTAGAATTAATTTCTACAAGGTTGTTAAATGGTTTCATCGCTGTAGAAAATTGATCAGCATTTTTGAATGATTCCATTGCTGTAGTAAATTGCTCAGTTAGTTGTTCGTTTAATTGTGTAAACATAATAAAGATTCCTATTTTTTTGCTTGATGCTGCATCGCAGCACTTCGATTTAAAGCTAGTATAATTGGTCTAAAGGTACTCGTCAATACTTTTTTGCTGCATCGCAGCAATATGAGTACAGTACCCTGAAATTAAGAGCAACACTCCCTGTTAATGGCACAAAATATTTGAGAATAGACTTTAAAAGTAGCTTTTTGGCAAAGAATAGATAGACATAGTGTAGGTTTTAGCTGTAATTGCTTGCTAAAAAATGACAAACTTTATCAAAATAATGATGAAACCATGACAATTCAAGCAAAGAGAACTTCTATTATCTTCTCATTAACGAGACAAAGGAATAGTGATGAGAAACTTAAATAAGCTAGCAGCATTCGCAATAACGTCATCTTTATTAGTAGCAAGTTGTACAACAACTGATGACCAAAGTGAAACAACTCAACCCCAAGAACAACATCCAACCATTAAGAGCGCGAGTACTCAAAAAGAAACAGCCTCAGATATAAAGGCTGTTGAAGCCAGAAGGATGCAAGGTTCTATGGCTGTAGCACAACGAGAAAAGCTTCGTAAAAGTAAACTTGCAGCAGCCCACTCACAAAGAGTGGCTCAATCATCAGCACTCATGGGCATGGAAGTAGTCAATCCGAACCAAGAAAATAATTGTTTACCTGAGTGCATAATTCATGCACCTAATGAAAAAAACAACCTACGCTCTACCTATCAAATTTTTAAAAAATATGGTGTTAACCCTACCTTAGAAACAGCCAACCAACCTATATCTACTTTCTCAATGGATGTTGATTCTGGCTCGTATAAGTTAGCAGCCGATATGCTAAAACGTAATACTTTGCCGCGAGTTGAAGGTATACGCATAGAAGAGTTTATTAATGCCTTTGATTATAACTACAACGAAAGTAAAGATGTCTTTGGGGTAAGTGCGCAGGTTTTCCCTTCTCCATACCGACAGGGATATCATGTATTGCATGTTGGTGTGCAAACAAAAAAACTAACCGACAGTGAGCGTAACCCAAGTAATTTAGTGTTAGTAGCTGATATTTCTGGCTCTATGCGTGGAAATAACCTAGCCATGTTAAAGCAAGCTTTTACCACACTGGTATCACAGTTAAATGAGCAAGATAGCGTAACTATTGTTACCTATAACAATTCGGCCAATGTTGCCTTGCCTGCCACTAAGGTAATGAACAAAAGCGAAATATTTACGGCCATCAATAACCTATCATCATCGGGTGGTACTAATGCTGAACAAGGCATAAAACTCGCTTATCAACAAGCCGAAAAAATGTATTTACCGGGTTTTAATAATCGCGTTATCTTAACATCAGATGGTATGGCTAATGTTGGTTCAACATCACCTGAAGGTATTTTGCAAAAAATAACCGACAGCAAAAACAAAGGAATTTTTCTAACGACCGTAGGTGTTGGCACTGGCAACTACAATGATCATTTACTTGAACAGCTCGCTAACAAGGGCAATGGTAATTACCTATACATAGGAGATTATAAAGACATACAAGAAAATTTTGTTGATGGCCTGACAAGTGAGCTGCAAACAGTTGCTAAAGATGCCAAAGTGCAAGTTACCTTTAACAAAAAATCGGTGAATAGCTATCGCTTATTAGGTTATGAAAACAGAGCACTAAAAACTGAGGACTTTACCGATCCAAATAAAGATGGCGGAGAAATAGGCGCTGGTCATAGTGTTACCGTAATATATGAATTAAAGCTAAATCAAAATACAAAAGACAACCGGTTAGCTGAAGTAGCGGTATCTTATAAAAAGCCAATGGGTAATAAAGTTCACTATCTTAAGAAAAGTATTCCCGCAAAAGTGATTACAAAAACCTTATCTCAAGCATCACCTGATAGTAAATTATCACTAGCTGCTAGTGCATTTGCCGAAAAGCTTCGCCATACATTTTGGTCAAGAAATTATCATTATGACGATATCAAGGTATTAATAAATTCGCTACCCCTACAATATCGCCAGCAAGCTCAGGTGCAAGATTTACAAAAGCTGATCAACAAAGCACAGCAACTCGACAACAGAGCTGATCTTTATGAAACAGAGTTTCCATTAGCCGATATTAGTTTTGATAGAGTACCGTTACTTGATTAACTTTAATCGTGCAAAGCTAGCGTTCATTATTTACAGCTTAATAATATTAGTAGGCATTGCCATTGGTAGCTTGTTTGTTGCTGAAAAGCAGCAAAACAAGCAACTGCTTACTAGCCATAAAGTCTTATTAACCAATACCGTTCATAAGACTTTGATCCGCCAATTACATAGTTCTTTGGCGATATACCCTCTATCGGCTCAAGCGTTAAATGAAAACTGGCGAACATTCGCGGCTGATATAGTACTGATAGATGAAGGAAAACAATTATATCCACATCCATTTTTAGGCAACAACTCATCGCAACTTTCAAGTAAATGGCAACAATTTAACACCATTGATGAACAGCTATCTGAAGGTGAAAAAAAACGTGCCATTGCCTTACAAAAGTTACGTTTAGCCTTACAAAGCAAAGAAAAAAAATTAACTGAAATAAATACCTATACAAACGCTTATTTCCATTTAGTGACTAATTACCAACTAAGCGCTCTCAGCGAAGTCATATCTGCATTAAGTTTTTTAACTTTAGACAATAAAGAGCAATGGAACTCAGCCTTAAGCAAGCAAATATTGCTCAGTGGGTCTGTGTTATTTAAACCTGTTTCATATTATATGTTTAAAGAAAACACGGGGTTTAGTCGCGCTGATATAACCATGGCTTTATCTATTATTAAACCACTATTAGAATCTGCTAACCTACCCAGTTTTTGGTTTAGCAAAAATAGTGATTTAATGCTGTCACCGCAGAATTCCTTCAATCCTTTAGTGCTTGAAAATTTCACTTTAATTAATAATAACTCAATCTACGTCAGGCTTTCCTCTTCTGTCGATTTAATCATGCCCTTTCAAGCAGAAAAGGCACTTGTAAACACGGTAAATGAACTTAAAAAACAAGGGGTACTAGCACCTGAAGACAGCATTATTATTACTCATAAAAAAGAAAAAAACACTTTAGATAACATAGCGCTCACCATTAACAAACCTACTTGGCAAGCCCTAGCCCAACAGCAGAAATTATTTTTTATCGGTAAATTTACTTTGCTCATTATCTCTATTGTGTCACTCATGTTTGTCACGCGGTTAATGAACAACCACCAGAAGAAAAAACAAAGTTACTTAGCAATGCGCGAACACTTTATTAGTTTAGTCAGTCACGAACTCAAAACACCGTTAGCCGCGATAAGAGTAATGGCAGAAACCGTTAAGAAACGAGAAGAAAAACAGCTCAGTTTAAAAGATTACCCCGTTCGTATTGTTAACGAAGTGGATAGGTTATGGCTAATGGTTGACAACCTATTATCAATGAACCGATTAAAAGCCAATGAAATTAATTTAAATATTCAGCCGCTTAAACTAGAGAAAATAATACATAACTGTTCTGAAAAACTCAGTGAATATAGCAATAAGCAAATTAATATTAGCGCTCAACTTCCTGCCGACATTACAATAAATGCCGATGAGTTATTAATTGAATTAGTGATCTCAAACCTTATTTCAAATGCGATTAAATACAACGATAAAGCATTGGTTACTCTTGAGTTTTCTTACAAACAAGAGACTAAAACCCTCACAATAATAGACAATGCATGCGGCATTGATAAAACCCAATGGTTAAACATTTTTAATGAGTTTGAACGTATTCCGCAAGCTAAGGCTATTAGCGGACATGGTATTGGCTTATCCTTATGTAAATTAGTATTAGAACAACACCAAGCTGACATTAAAATTATCAGTTCAACATCACAAGGAACAACGTGGATAATCACATTTTAATCGTTGAAGACGACGATAATTTACGCCATTCATTAGCTGACAACCTTGAAATTGAAGGTTACCAAGTAACCTCGTTTGGGTTAATAGAAGAAAGTCGGCAGTGGTTATCAACTAATCAAGTTGACTTAGTCGTGTTAGATATAATGCTGCCTGACGGTGACGGCTACGAGTTGTCTAAATGGTTAACGTCACATTGCGACACACTTATTTTAATGTTGACCGCGAGAAGTTTAGAAAAGGATGTGATTGAAGGCTTTATTTCAGGGGCTGATGATTACCTAAGTAAGCCCTATCGAATTAATGAATTATTACTTCGTATAAAAGCGTTATTAAGAAGAAAAAATAAAACGGCAACCACGCAACACACCACAATAAATGGCTGTTCAATTAATTGGCTGCACCGAGAAGTCATGGACAATGGCAAACCCATTCACTTAACCAAAACAGCGTTTGATATATTAAATTACCTTTTTCAGCAATTAAATTTGCCCTGCAGTAGAGAGGAAATTCTAGACAATGTTTGGGGAAAAAATGTTTACGTTGATAACCGAACCATAGACAACTTTATTTATAACCTTAAAAAGCAGCTAAAGTTCACCAGCAATTCTCAATATCAAATTAAAACCATTAGGGGCATAGGTTATAGTTTGATTTCCCCCTAAGCAGACATTTAACTTTTCATACGGTTACGTCAAATTAGGTTTTTCAAAGCGACCACATTGCTTAAACGCGTAGTAAAGAATGGTACTGACTGGTACAAAAACATTCATAACGAACTCGGCGAATGGCAACTTAATAAATCTAGACTGGCTCATGAACAAGTGTATAACGCTATTCTCAATTTAGGATAAACATAATGAATCTACAAACATTAACAAGTTTAGAAAAATCCATTGGTGGTAGGCCAAAAACAACCGCACCTAAACGTCGCCATAGCTTTTATTTACATCCCAAGGAGTCTGAATTATTAAAAGAATATTCGCGTAAGAATGATATCACCGTGAGTGAATTGGTCAGAAACTTGATCAAGCAGGTTGTGGAAGTAAAGCAGTAAAATAAAAAGAGATAGCCAGTGATGGCTATCTCTTTTTTATGTTTTGAATAAGTCACTATTGCCACACTGAAGACATTAGCATTTGAGAACTTATACTAAAAGTTTTTGTATGTTTTGATCTACAGCAGACATAACTACATTACACAAGCAGTTTACTGATAGCAGACGTTCCCAAAAGATGAAAACACGATTTCTCGATAATAACTTTTAGCCAATAATCTGTTCGGTCTAAATGTGAAAAAAGCCAACCATTACAGATACTCGACAGGGGTTATTTGGTAGTTAAAATCAAGAATTAGGCTTAAGTAGTGTTAATTGTTTAAAGGTAATCGTCAGAAGTCTTTGTTCATATAGCATAACAAGGGATACTTAATCCTATGGTAAGGTTTACAGCTGTAATTAACATCTAATAAATCACTAGGTGTTGAATATTTTTACAATCACCAGAAACAAAAAAACACCAATCATGACAATTGATGTTTTCTAGAATTTACTACAAAGAAACTATATTAAGATTGTTTCTTAAATCGACGCGATGCTAAACCAATCATACCTAATGCAAAAATAGCAAGTGTAGAAGGCTCTGGTACAGAGTTCGTTGGTCCATCAGCGAACAGATCGTAACCTTTAAAGGTACCGTTAGAGGTGTCCTGAATGAATAACTGTCCGTTGGTATACCCTTGATAATACCCATCTCTCGCACTACTTCCTATAGTGGAGTTACCTAGGAAACTACCATCCAATTCAAATATACTAGCGGTGGTCAACGTTGTCGCTATGAGTACATTTTCAGTGCTGTCATAGCCCACAAAATAGTTATTAAAACTTGTTATGCCTGCGGTAGAAAAGTCCAATGTGATATCTCCCAAAAGCGTACCATCATTATGACTAACAACATTAACTACGCCACTATTTGACATACTATAAAAAACATCTGCATTCGAATTGTATGTAAGCATAGATTGAGAGGATGTGGCTCCAGCCATATTGTTTAATAATGTTGTAAAAGTTCCGTTGAAGAGCCCTGAACCATTACGGCCAACAATTAAATTATCACTTGTGAAAGTTACTAACTCCAAATTTCCTGTGTTTTCGTTGTAGTTAAATGCTCTAGCATCCGCTCCTAAAGCTGCTGTTTGAACGACATTTCCATTCCCGTCCCAAACTGTGCCAGGGAAAGATGGAGCACCACCTTGAGCTCCATAGTATAAATCTCTGATTGGATCATATGCCATTGCCATTTGAGCGCCAGGTAAACTTCCTTGCAGATCGATGGTATAGTCTGCTGTTGAATTTATAATGGTAGCATTCGCTAAACCACTCACCGTCAATATTAGACCTGTCAATACAACATTTAAAAATTTAAATTTCATTTGAGTTTCCTTTTAAATCCCTTTCCATTAATTTTGGTAGGTATTCATTAAAATAGTAATTTATTAATCTTCGCACATCAATACAAAAAACATACCAAACTTAAAATATCTAACAATTTCAAAGCGATGATGATTTTACAATTTTAAATTAAGTAAAACTGTAAAGTACCTTGACACAAAACAACTCATCAACCAGTTAAATTGATTACATAACCCAAACAAACTGTAATTTAGATTAGTTTCAATATAAAAGTACCTTTAGGCGATTGAATTTCACCTTCAGCCAACCATTAACAATTGTAATAATTAGCTTTAAGCTACCTAAAAACAAACTTTAGTAGTGTAATTTTTTAAAACTCAGTGGTGCCAATTATTGTATTCCAACACTTAAACACCACTATATAACAGTATATTCAACACATTTACACCACCTAGCAACTGAATATAAGTGGGATTAACTTTGGTTGTGTTCGGGAAAAGCATATAAACGCTAACTAACGGAGTTTTATCATATGCTAGCGACAATCAGTTTTGGAACTGAAAGTTAACTTGAACTGTAAGGTTCAAAACCGATTATATGAACGTCCGCTATGCCAATAATTTTTAATTCTGCTGTTGAATTGATTAGGTCAACTAACTTATGCTCAGTTGACCTAGATAAACACTTTAAACTTCAAAATATTGCTTCTTCTTTGCGCACTTTGTTAACCTTTCCCACTAGTAGCAAAAATCAAAGCAAATTGATTTTGGTGATCGTCACTATTGCCAGACAGTGATAATTTCATAGAAATTAAAATATTCGTAATACTAGAAAAAAGTACAGTAACTAGACCGTAAACTACTAAATTTTCTAAAGTTAATTACTCCCTGTCAATGCTGGCGAAATAACATTAGCGTTTACTTTTATTAACTATAATTGACTTAAGTTTACTTTCCGTGAGCACAGGAAATGCACAGGAGCAGGCGATGAAAAGCCAGTTTTATATTTGTAAGAGGGTCTAAAGGTATTGTTTTTAAAGGAGATAAGATGGGGTGGCTAAAGGGATTTGAACCCTCGACAACCGGAATCACAATCAGGTTGTCGGTATAGCATTTACTCGGATTAACGTGTATCAAGTTAGATTTTACGTGTGTTGCTCATGTCATAGCTTGTATTTAAAGATAATTTATTGCCGTTACATACTCACAGAATAGTACCAGAAAGGTTTTTATTGAATCATTTTACTGAACTTGTGTTTAAGCATTTATAGCTAAATCGATTTTTTTCATTATATGGCTAACGTCATTAGATAATGATAAATAATCTTCTGTAACCTGTTCTTGGCTTTTGTTTGCTAAAAAAAATAATTTTTCCGCTGCCAATTTTACTAATACTACAACTTCTGAACTAATACTCAATCGGTTAACAGTTACCCAGCGATCAATGGCTCCGCTAGAAAGACCAAATAATTCTTCCTGCCAACAAGATTGATTCAAAATATTCAATATGTCTCTTTGGGCAGTGATCCGGTTAATAAATTCACTCATTCTGATTAGCCATTAATATTGTTTCCATCCACTTTTGAATTGCTGGCGCGTTTTCTAACACAATAGTCATTTCATCTTGAGTAATATTATCACCAATACCTCGAGTAGACAAAATGCGTGCTTTCAACAAAGTATTAAATACACTCTCTTCTATATTAAGTTTATCAACTATCAAAAAAGGTGAATACCTCGAAAAAACAGGTTTATTTGATGCTAAGGAATGACATGTAGCAAAATTCCTAGCGCCTAAAAACATACAAGAAATATTAAATACAGCATTTGTTTTGGATTTGGTTAGCGATTCAAAAGAGTCAGTAAATAGATTGTAAAACTTTAAACAGTCTTTTTTTGCGTTACAATAAGGTGCTGGCTTTTTAAGTGATTGCAGGAAGTTATCTCCATCACTGGAGAAAATTAAAGTTGATTCCAGATATAGGTGCCAAGCAAAAGGGTTACCTTCAGCCCAAAGCTCTTTCAACCTGGAGTACTTGTATAGAGAATATTTTTCCTTTGGTAAGTCAGGATTGCCATCTTCACTACAAACTAAAATATCAAGGTCTGACGATGAGTCAAGTTCGCCTCTACAAATTGAACCAAAAGCATAAAAGTGCATATAACTAACGCCTACTAAAACGTTTTACAAGAATAGCAGTAAATAAAGCAAAAAAAGTCAGTCTACTAGATGCAATTATAGCGACGGCGAAGGAGGGGTAGTCGTTAGGGATATTAAAACCAAAAAACATTGCGGCTGCTTTGCTAATGCCGGAAATATAATTTTGGATATTATTTCCATCATGATAATTGATAGTGTCAAATAGGCATATTATGAATATTAATG
>OJCW01000198.1_pt1 | contig 24409 bp, 22 predicted proteins | sample 1592461 | NCBI WGS metagenome assembly OJCW01 (sample SAMN05416884, study PRJEB24817) | seawater metagenome | isolation source: Sea water | place: Canada:Atlantic | collected 2013-11 | reverse complement strand
ATATTTTGAGCGCTGTGGCCTTATCAATGGCAGGTTCATGAGCGTTCTTACGAAGCTTACCGTCTGCATCCAAAATTGTCAGAGTAGGAATCGTTAAGTCTGTGGTTTCTGTGAATCGTGGAACACCTATTACGTTAGATTTAGCCGTCATAACCTCTCCGTCTTAAAGCATTATTTATTCCTTTATATAAGGTTCAAAGTAGCATGCTAAAAGACAAATAATCATGCCAAAATAGACTCTATCTTTTCATTGAATATATTATTTATTGCTGAAAATTGTCATAAGTTAGTGACTAATTGCTTAGTCCTCAAATAATAGTAAGAGTAGTGTTTAAAAATTCACAAGGATTAGCAATCTGGAAGATTTTCGGTTTAAATCACAGCTAGACAAAAATCGTCTTTAGGGCACACGAAAGAAAAGGGTAAGTAATGGCCAACGATACGCTAGATTCAACCGACTGGAAAATTCTATCTATTCTGCAGAGTAATGCGGCGATACCTAACATCGAACTTGCCGAAATGGTTTTTTTATCGCCATCCCCTTGCTCCCGCCGAGTCAAAAATCTTGAAGAGAAAGGTTATATTAGTAAGCGTGTGAGTCTTATCGATCCAATTAAGGCAGGGCTTCCTGTTACTGTGTTTATTCAAGTAACCTTGGATCATCAAGTTAAGAAAGAACTAGATGACTTCGCTAAACAGGTGGCGTCGTGGCCGGAGGTTATGGAATGCTATCTCATGACCGGCGAATTTGACTATTTAATTAGAGTGATCAGCCCTGACCTTCAAAGTTATCAAGAATTTCTTGACCAGCGACTAACGCAGTTCGAAGGCATCAGTCATGTCAAAAGTAGCTTTTCTCTGAAGCCCATATGCTACAAGACCGAGCTACCTCTCGGCCATCTCATCAATAAAAAATAATTCATAAATATCCATTAGGGTATCTATCCCATTAACATTGATAGTTGAGTTGTTTATTTAGTAACAACAACAGCTCCCCTTTGGGTATAAACCCGGACAAGTTCAATCTCGCTCTCCCCTGTGGATCAAATAATAGTAACCTAGGAACATTTACATTTTCTAGGGCATTAAGTAGGTTGTTATTAATTTGGAAGGCGGGGAACTTATTCTGATAACGCCTAAGATCCACATTTAACTTTCGTTTGTCATGACCAATTCCCATCATAATTGTATTAAGATCGGAACATTCATCCTGCAAGTTTTTGAGTACACGGTGCTGTTTTTTACACCAAGAACAATCGATACCAAAAACAGCAACAGCCATAACTGATCCATAAAAGTCTTTTAAGGTCTCTCTTTTTCGGTTATCAAGGCGTTCGAATATCTCCACGTAGACTGGCGGTAGCGGTTCTGGCATACCGGTTTCCTTCGCGCCAACAACTTGGCATAGCAACGAAAAAGTGAATATATAAAAGCCTGTTAAAGAACGTTTCATCAGTGTCCGGTTATCCAAAGTCTAAATCAAAGCCAATATACGCAGTGCGCCCGCGCATCGGCGCAAAGATGTAGGTGACGTCATAGCCACCGGACTCATCAAATAGTAAGGGTGAAGATTCGTCGCCCGCTTGATTGTAGTCGAGAAGGTTCAATACGCCAAAGTAGAGCTCGACATTACCACTAATTTGATAGGCGATTTTGGTATCAAGATTAAAATAAGCAGGGGCCACAGTGGGTTTACTACCAGAGCCGTTATTCTTGTCAAATCCAGTATAGCCATAGTCTGAGAGATCCCGACGTTCGACCCAGCTGGCCGAACTGCTTATGCGCCATTGTTGATTATCCCAAAGCCCACTTAGCGTGGCTCTCTTTTCAGTCGGTGCTATGGCAAATGAATCTTTGAAAACAGCGTTGTAATCATATATTTCTGCACTTATTTCAAGATTAAAAAGCTCTGTGTATTGATAGTTTAGGGTCCAGTCAACTGCAGTGACTTGGGCTGTTTCAGTAAGTTGTGTCAATACTGGAACACCCTCTGCGGTTTGACCTAGGGTTGCCAGATTATCCACCTCGGTCCGAGCTAAGGAAAAGGTTGAGACAACTTTACCTGCGGTATAATTGAGTGAGTAGTTAATGCCAAAAGACCGTTCAGGCTCTTTTACCTCGACCAAATAACCTTTTTCGGCATCTAAAATGCCATGATCACTCTCAAAAAACGATAGTGGCGCTCTGTAGCCCTTGCCAAAAGATAAGCGAGACTGCCAATCATCGTCATGGCTATAGCGCATATCTACTCGTGGAGATATCAGTGTTTGATCAATCTCGTTACCAATCTCATCACTATCAACAAAGTCTGCCTGAATATGATCAAAGCGTAGGGCAAATTCCGCATCAAATTTGTCATTGGGTGTCCAACTATCCTGTATGTAGAACCCCAAAACATTGTAGTCAAAGCTATCAGACATATAATCGGGATTGTTAATGAGTGCATTAGACTTTGAGCGCATGCGTTCTCTGCGACTATCAGCGCCAAAGGTCAAAAAATGTTGCCCAGATAGTTCATAGTTAAAGCGCGCGTCTAGGTAACGCATGGTATCGTCGGCATAATAATCAATGCCTTCATAGAACGAATCTTGCACATGAGATATATTGGCAACGCTCAGTGTTGCATTGAGTTTAGATTCAAAGTCATACAGTAAATTAATCAATATCTCATTGCGCTTGGTACTTACCCACTCAGCAGTTTGCCAGGAGTTGCCAATATAACGGCCGGTGACGTCGCCATCGACAAATAAATGATCAGATTCACCCTCGGCGAAACTGCCCAATGCCGAACGAATACTATCTACGTTATCTCCCAACACTGGACCACCAAAAACTTCCGACTCGGTATGATTAACGCGCATTCTAAAATTGGTAGAATAGCTAAAATCATGAGATCCCGTTAATGTGACCGACTGATTATCTAAAAAGGGCGATTCACTTACGCCATTACTATCGCCGTCGAACTGATCACGAGTATCTTTCTGAACGACCAGGCTCCCTTGGCTAGAGCCGCTCTGGTTAATGCCAGTGAGCATTACAGCGGCTTTTTGATAGCCATCTTCTCCCGTAGAAATATCAATTTCTATTTGGTTTTTACTCGGTATTTTGGATACTAAATTAATCGTACCGCCAATAGCTTCCGGAGATATTAAAGACGCGCCAGCTCCGCGTGCTATTTCTACCGTACCTACGCCTGCCATAGCTTCTGCATCTAAGCCATAAAATCCTGAGAGCATGGTGTGCATGGGAATACCATCAATAAGTACATTAGTATGTTCTCCTTTTAAACCATTGATCATCACTCTTTTAGCGCCACACATAGAGCATTCATTAGATACCCGAACACCCAGCGCAGCTTGCAAGGCATCAGTAAGGCTAGACGCCTGTTTGTCTTTCAACTGTTGAGAGCTCAATAATTCTGTTTTAGAAATACTGTTCTTAAGTTCTCCTGCTTTATACAGACGCTGTCTTACGCCTTGTACAACAATTAACTCGATAACACTCTCTTGACCTTTTTTCTTAAACTCTTCAGTGAGGGCTAAACTTGGCAAAAATGCGCATACTAATGCTGCAAGGAAAGCCAAGCACCGAACGGTAGTTTTATCCATAAATCTAATATCCTGAGTAACTAAGTAGTGTACGCTACGGATGTCAAATGTAGCGATGGCTACGGATCATGTCAAGGGTATAATTTATCTTGAATTAAATTTTTTATAAGGGAGGGTGTGAAGTGAAAGAAAAAATTAAAGCCCGTTCAGTTCCCTTTTCACAAACCCGTACACGTCATGCTAGTGAGACCGCTGAGGATTATGTTGAAGCTGTCATGGAGTTGATCGAAGAACTAGGTGAGTGCAGGGTACTTGATCTAGCACGATATTTTAATGTAAGTCATGTTACAGTTTCTCGAATAGTAAAACGATTGCAAGTTGAAGAACTTTTGTATTCCCAGCCCTATAGACCGGTAGAGCTAACTGCTAAGGGAGCTGAACTTGCAAAACGAGTTAAAGACCGCCATACCATCGTTTTAGCCTTTTTAATCGAGCTTGGCGTTGATAAGGCCAATGCCGAAATTGATAGTGAGGGCATTGAGCATCATGTCAGCTCGAAAACGCTGGCTGCGATGAAACGGTTTTTAAAAAAAGGGTCTTGAACCATCAGTGGTACAAACAATCTTTAACAATAATTACTTTGAAAAACGTGAGCTGAGTCTCGCTGTTTAAATGAAATATATGCTTAACTAATGGCGAGATGTTCATATAGTCCGCGGAGATCAAAATGATTAGCAAACTAACCCCCCTTTCGATCCTACTCTTGATTGCTTCCTGCGCGTCTACTGTAGCCACTGATCCTGAACCAGAGCTTGTCGATGTGCGACAAGGTGACGCTGTGAAACAAATTTGTTTTGCCCGTTCAATCAATGGTTGGCGTGAACTCAAAGGGCAACGGCAGTCAGTTATCTTGACCAAAGGTATAAAAGATGAATACAAACTAGATTTGTCAGGTGTCTGCGATGTATCTAACGCCATGAATAACATCGCCACTCGAACACGCGGATCGTCGTGTCTAACACGTGGCGACGAAATTATTGTTTCCAATGGTTTTTCAGGAACAGATCGGTGTTTGATTAAGAAAATATACCGATGGGATTCCAGTCTACTTGAGGAAGATAAAGCGCCCGAAGACGCTACCGATACTGATAACTCCAAGTAATTAGACGCCAAAGGCAAAGAGAATCTAGCGAGATACTTAATCGATCTCGCTGATAGCTTCTCCCATGGCATTGATTATCGAGTCAATCTCGGTAGGCGTAGTAGCAAACGGTAATCCCAACTGAAGGGTGTCGCCGCCATAGCGAACATAAAACCCTTTCTCCCAACACTTCATCGCCGCCTCAAAAGGACGTTTGGCTGGCTCCCCAGGCAATGATGCCAACGTAATACCTGCCGCTGCCCCATAATTACGAATATCAACAACATGCTTGATGCCACGTAAACTGTGTATTGCCTTCTCCAATATCGGCGCCATCGTCGCAACCTGCTCAAAACTATGCTCTTTCTCAAGAAGATCTAGAGTTGCCAGTCCCGCAGCACAAGCCAATGGATGTCCTGAGTAGGTATATCCATGGGGGAACTCAATCATATAGTCTGCACCGCCACCATCCATGAACGTATCATGGATTTCTTGTTTAGCGATCACTGCGCCCATTGGCACGGAACCATTGGTAAGCTGTTTAGCTATATTGATCATATCGGGTACCACGCCGTATTCTTCGGCAGCCGTGGCAGCTCCCACTCGACCAAAGGCAGTAATAACTTCATCAAAGATCAATAATATTTGATTCTGATCACAGATTTCTCTGAGCCGCTTTAAATAGCCCACTGGAGGCGGTATTACTCCGGCAGATCCCGCCATTGGTTCGACGATAACCGCTGCGATATTACTGGCATCATGCAGAGCAATCATCGCTAATAGTTCATCGGCTAGATGAGCACCCTTCTCGGGCATACCTTTACTGAATACGTTCTCTGGCAGCATGGTATGAGCTAGATGATCAGACTCAAGGGTCTGTCCAAAGGTTGCACGGTTACCCACAATACCACCGACACTAATGCCACCGAAGTTCACCCCATGATAACCTTTGGCTCGACCAATCAAGCGTGTTTTAGACGCCATTCCTTTCTTGCGCCAGTAAGCCCGAGCCATTTTGAGCGAGGTATCAGCACTCTCAGAGCCAGACCCTGTATAAAAAACGCGGTTAAGACCTTTCGGCATAAATTGGGTAATGCGCTCAGCAAGTTCAAAGGACTTTGGATGCCCGTATTGAAAGCCACTAAAAAAGTCTAGAGTCGATGTCTGCTCAGCAATAGCTTTGCTAATTTCCGGGCGACAGTGCCCCAAACCCGTGGTCCAAAGCCCAGACAAGCCATCGAACACTTTTCGTCCATCGGCAGCGGTGATGTAACTACCCTCAGCAGAAACAATCATTCGCGGATTCTTTTTAAACTCACGATTACCTGAAAAAGGCATCCAATGAGCATCAAACTGCTCTTTGGTCACACCAGCACGATTATAGAATTGCTGATGTTTGGCTCGATCATGGGTTTTGAATAATTTTTTTAACATCTCGTTATCTACTCTGCAGACTTTCAATGCCATTGATTATAGAGCAATCGTATCCCTCGGAGCATACCCTAGCGGGGATAGATTAAGAAAAATCCTACTTTTGGATATCTCTGAAAAGCTTATAAATACCGCTTAAACTTGTTCTGTTTGATCGATATACTGTGTAAAACAGTGACTCTTTAACCATGGGATTCCGAACAATGAAGTATAAAACGATCGATTACACTACTCAAGATTCTATATTAACATTGACCCTATCACGTCCCGATCATATGAACGCTTTCACTACAGAAATGAGTCACGAACTGATTGATGCGTTCAGCAGGGCCAGTGATGACGATGCCGTCGGTGCAATTGTCATTACTGGAGCCGGCAAAGCATTTTGTGCCGGTATGGATTTAAATAGTGCAGGTAACGTATTTGGCTTAAATGAGTCGCTAAACCCAACATTGCAAGATATGCGTGAGCGCTCCCATGAAACGGAAATTGAAGATGGCGTACGAGATTCTGGTGGGCGTGTTGTACTGGCCATGTATGACTGTAAGAAACCTATTATTGGTGCTATCAATGGCGCTGCAGTGGGTATTGGCGCTACCATGGCCTGTGCCATGGATATCCGTCTTGCCTCTGAGAAAGCCAGAGTAGGTTTTGTATTTAACAAGATAGGTATTACACCGGAAGCCTGCTCTAGCTGGTTTTTGCCACGATTAGTCGGTATGCAAACTGCTCTAGAATGGTGTTATACCGCTGAAATATTAAGTGCAGAAACACTGCTTAAAGAACGTTTTGTAAAAGCCGTTTATGCGCCCGAAGACCTTCTGAATGAAGCCTATGCGCTAGCCGCTAGAATGGTCAATTTTAGCCAAGTCTCTATGGCTCTTACCCGGCAAATGATGTATCGAAACTCAGCACAAGACCACCCAATGAAAGCACATGAAGTGGACTCTTTGGCGATCTATTATGCTAGTCAAAACAGCGGTAAAGAGGGCGTGCAGTCATTCTTAGACAAGCGTGCACCCAACTTCACCCAAAAAGCCTCTACCGACATGCCGTCTTTTTATCCATGGTGGAAGTAATCGCAATGATTAAACTAAATAATAATGACCAAATGCCAGTAATAATGCCTAGTCTTTATGATGGAACTGATGTCAGTAAAGATACGTTAGATAACTTTATAACGAACACGCTGAATGAGGAGAAACAGCCATTATTTTTGTTTGGCGCCAACTGGTGTCCTGACGCCCAGTGTTTAGATGCAATATTGCGCATACCCACCTTTGAAAGTTATCTGAATGAACACTTTTCCATAATGCGAATAGACGTTGGTGAGTACGATCGCAACATGTCTCTGATGGAGCCTTTGGGGCTCCCATCTCAAGAGGGCATTCCGCGGGTAATTGTTTTAGATTTAAAGGGCGAGCCCATAAATTTAGAGACTAATGATCGCTGGCGATCTGCCCGACAGAGTGATCCTCAAGATATTTTTGAATATTTCCAGAACTTAAAAAGAACTTAAAAAGGGCTTAAAAAATAAGGCTCTCACTGCAACAGTGAGAGCCTTATTTATGCTACCTAGTGCGGCCTATGGTAGATCGTCTACCAATTCACCTTCAACCGTCTCTAGCAAGTCTTCTCGATCGACATTAAGTGCCAGCATGACAGTAGCAGCAACATAGATCGAAGAATAAGTTCCAATCCCCACGCCTATCATCAGCGCAATAGCAAAGTTATGAATTAATTCACCACCCATAAAGAACAGTGATAGCAATACCAACATCGTCGTTGCTGAGGTATTTATAGTTCGCCACAACGTCTGTGACAGCGATTCGTTGATGACTTCGATAGAAGACGCCTTACGAATCTTACGGAAATTCTCACGTATTCTGTCTGACACCACGATCGTATCATTGAGAGAATAACCCACCACCGCTAGGATCGCCGCCAACACCGTAAGATCAAACTCAAGTCTAGCCAATGAGAAAATACCTAAAGTAATAATCACATCATGAGCGAGCGCTAACACTGCACCCACCGAAAATTTTAGCTGAAAACGCACAGCCACATAGAGCATCACCACCGCCAATGCAGCAAGCATGCCTAGACCGCCGTCCTCACGCAGTTCCTCACCAATTTGCGGGCCTACAAAGTCAACACGGCGCAGGTCAATCTCTTGCCCATCGGTTTTCAGAACCTCGACCATTTGTTCGGCTAGCTTTTGGTCAGGCTCACCCTGAAGGCGGATCAATACATCGGTTTCTGAACCAAAGTGCACAACCACAGGGTTTTTGAATCCAGCACTTTCCAATTTTTCACGCAGTTTACTGACATCTGCCGGGCTGTCATAGCCAACCTCGATCTGAGTACCGCCAGAGAAATCCAAGCCTAACACCAGACCCTGGCTATAGAGCGACCATGCAGAAACAGTCAGCAAAATTGCTGAGAAGATCACCGCATATTTGCGAATGCCCATAAAGTTATAAACTTTTAACTCTGTCATCATCTTTTCCTTATATCCAAAGCTTATCGATTTTACGGCCACCAACTACGAGATTCACCAGTCCGCGCGTCATAACAATGGAAGTAAACATTGATGTCAAAATACCAATTGATAGCGTGACGGCGAAACCTTGTACCGGACCAGATCCGATCAAGAATAGAATTAAGGCTACAATCAATGTGGTGATGTTAGCATCTAAAATTGATACAAAGGCACGGTCGTAACCGGCGCTGATGGCGCCCTGCACTGTGGCACCCGCTTTGCGTTCCTCGCGAATTCTCGAAAATATCAGTACATTGGCATCAACCGCCATGCCCACTGTTAAGACGATACCAGCAATACCCGGCAAGGTTAAGGTGGCGCCCAATAGTGACATAAAGGCCACCAACAGCAGTAGATTCATTGTTAGAGCAACATTGGCCGCTAGTCCAAATGCTCGGTAGATAACCACCATAAATAACAACACCATTGCCATACCGACGGTGACTGACTTCACACCCATCTCAATGTTATCTGCACCCAGTGAAGGTCCGATGGTGCGCTCTTCAACAATATACATTGGCGCAGCCAAAGCACCGGCGCGCAACAATAGAGCTAATTCGGAGGATTCACGCTGACCATCAAGGCCGGTGATACGAAACTGCTTGCCCAACTGCGACTGAACCGTGGCCAAACTAATAATATGCTTCTCGACAAAGGGTACCGGGGTAATGACTACCTCGCCGGTTTCATCGATCGACTTCTCCAGCTTAGTTTTATACTCAATAAACAACACGCCAAGTCGTCGACCAATATTATCACGAGTGGCATGGCCCATCTGCCAACCGCCTTTTGAGTCAAGCGTTATGCTAACCTGCGGCCGTCCATTTTCGTCAAAGCTGGCACGTGCATCAGTGACATTCTCGCCGGATATAACCGCTTTCTTCTCAAGCATGGCATCTGGCCCTTGACCCGCAGGATTGCGAAAGTCAAAGCGCTCGCCCCCCCGCCCATCTGACTCTAGACGAAACTCAAGATTTGCTGTCTTGCCAATAATTCGCTTTGCCTCCGCGGTGTCTTGAACGCCGGGCAATTCAACCACAATACGATTTTTACCCTGACGAGATACCAGTGGTTCGGACACACCGAGTTCATTCACGCGGTTACGCAATGACGTCAGGTTTTGTTTAATGGCATTATCTTCAAGAAGACTGGTGGCTACTTCACTGAGATTAAGCACAATAGATAACGGGTTTTGTCCAGGTGCATTGAGCGGCTGCATGTCTCTGTAGTTAGTGCGAATTATAGTATTGGCTTTTTCTACCTGCTCTACATCGCGGAACTGACCAATAATCTGCCGTCCTCGTAATTCAAAGCTGCGATAGCGAACGCGCTCTTCGCGCAGAGACGCCTTGATATCTTCCAGGTCGCCTTCCAGTCGCACTGTTACTGCCGAATCAAGGTCAACCTCGAGTAAAAAGTGTACGCCACCACTCAGATCAAGACCCAGCTTCATCGGTGTGCCACCCAAATTACTCAGCCATTGCGGTGTGGTTGGTGCCAAATTAAGAGCAACAATGTAATCACCACCCATCTCTGCTTGAATAACTTCTTTGGCGCGTAATTGAAGCTTTTTGTCGGCAATACGTACTAAGGCACTCTCGCCGTCAGACTCACTGCCAAAGTACTCTATGCCCCCTTCATTAAGAGCGCTCTCAACCTTTGCTAGAACACTCTCATCAATCACCATAGCGCCACTTTGGCCAGATAACTGCACCGCCGCATCAGCAGGATAGAAGTTTGGAGCGGCATAGACAAAGCCGAAGGTAATCACCAGAAGAATCATCAAATTCTTCCATAGAGGAAACTTGTTTAACATGGGTCAATCGATCCTTTTGTTCTCGGGGCGCATTATAACGACATCCTTATTAAATAGGGGCAGATTCAGGGATTTAAACCCCCGCCATCACCAATTGCTTGTTTTCTGTAAAACTCATCAGCAAAGGCATCTAATTGACCCTCGGCAATTGCATTACGCAAACCCGCCATTAGGCTTTGGTAAAAACGTAAGTTATGAATAGTATTTAACTGCGAGCTGAGCATTTCTCCACACTTTTCAAGATGATGTAAATAAGCACGACTAAAGTTGGTACAGGTATAACAGTCGCACTCGGCATCCAGAGTTGCCGTGTCATGACGATGCCTTGCATTGCGTATCTTAATCACTCCGGTACTGGTGAAAAGGTGGCCATTGCGCGCATTTCGGGTGGGCATTACACAGTCGAACATATCAATGCCACGGCGAACTCCCTCTACTAAATCAGCAGGTTTACCAACACCCATGAGGTAGCGTGGTTTATCTGCAGGCATAGTATCGGCAAGGTGATCAAGCACTCGAAGCATATCGTCTTTTGGCTCACCGACTGACAAACCGCCGATAGCGAAACCATCAAAGTCAATATCCACAAGCCCTGCTAGTGATTGATCGCGCAGCGACTCGTACATACCACCCTGAACAATACCAAACAGTGCCGATGGACTGTCACCATGAGCATCTTTGCTGCGTTGCGCCCAACGCAGTGACAACTGCATGGACACCTCAGCTTCTTTTTCAGTGGCAGGATATGGGGTACATTCATCAAAAATCATTACCACATCACTACCCAGATCTCGCTGCACCTGAATAGAGGTCTCTGGATCAATAAATACAGGGCTACCATCGATGGGTGACTTAAACTTAACACCCTCTTCGGTGATTTTACTCATGTCGCCTAAACTGAATACTTGAAAGCCACCGGAGTCGGTAAGAATCGGGCCCTGCCACTGAGTAAAGTCATGTAAATCGCCGTGGGCTTTGATCACTTCAGTACCCGGCCGCAACATTAAATGAAAAGTATTGCCAAGAATCATCTCAGCACCAATCTCAACAATATCACGCGGCAACATACCCTTGACCGTCCCATAGGTCCCGACAGGCATAAACGCTGGTGTCTGCACCTTACCACGAGGAAACTGCATCTCACCTCGACGCGCTTTTCCATCGGTGGCCGACACCTTAAATTGCATAAAACATTCGCGACTCATTGCGGTATATCCTGATCAGCATTGGGGTTGTGAAGTAAAAACATGGCATCGCCATAGCTAAAGAAACGATAGCGCTCAGCAATGGCCTCTTGATAAGCCGCCATTATAGGCTGATAACCTGCAAATGCGCTGACTAACATGATTAATGTTGATTCCGACAGATGAAAATTGGTTAGCAAGCCATCAACCACATTGAACTTGTATCCGGGGTATATGAAAATGTTAGTGTCACCCTCAAACGGCGCTATTTGACCGTTTTGCGCCGCTGTCTCTAAGCAACGCACACTAGTGGTGCCCACTGCAATAACTCGGCCACCCTTAGCTTTAGTTGTCGAAACCTGGTCAGCCACTTCTTGAGTTACCTCTAACCATTCTGAGTGCATTTGATGATCAAGAATATTATCCGCTCGTACTGGCTGAAAAGTTCCTGCTCCTACATGCAAAGTCACAAACGCAATTGATACTCCCATCTCTTCAATATCTGCCAACATCTTTGCATCAAAGTGAAGTCCAGCTGTTGGCGCAGCAACCGCGCCCAACTGGTCTGCATAAACAGTTTGATAACGAGATTTGTCCGCGTCTGTGTCCTCTCGATCGATATAAGGCGGCAGAGGCATATGACCAATGGTCTCTAAAATTTTCAATACCGGCTGGTTGAACCTTAATTCAAATAATCCTTCCTCTCTGCCGATCATCTCAGCAGAAAAACTATCTGAAAAAATAATTTGATTACCCGGTTTTGGCGACTTGCTGGCACGCACATGAGCATACACAGAGTGCGCATCGACGAGCCGCTCTACCAAGACTTCTATTTTTCCACCGCTGGCCTTTTGCCCATAAAGTCGCGCAGGAATAACTTTAGTGTTATTAAAAACAATCAGATCACCCGCTTTTAAATGACTTGTGAAATCAGTGAACTGCTGGTGTTTTACAATATTCTGGGCACCATCAAGAAACAGTAATCGACTGCCCTGGCGTTGCTCCGTCGGCTGCCGAGCGATCAGCTCGTTGGGAAGATTAAATTGAAAATGGTCACGGCGCATGTCAATTAGCTATAGCCTTTGGTTATGGGCCAGCAAGGGTATAGAAATTAACGCAAAAGCGCCAAATAATTCATAGCAAAAAATACACTACTTATTTCATTAACTGACAGGGTTAAATCGGTTGACCCTCTATTGATCACTGCTATAATCGCCGCCTGCACGAAACTGTGCGGAAAAATGCCAGTGTGGTGGAATTGGTAGACACGCTAGATTCAAAATCTGGTTTCTTCGGGAGTGCCGGTTCGAGTCCGGCCACTGGTACCAAGCATACTCTTAAGCCCCTGTGATCATTAGACTGCAGGGGCTTTTTTGTTCATGTGATTGTTACTGTATCCGCGTAGGTACTTTAGGGAAGGATTCGAACTGCATAGCCTTTGGTGCTGTCTGCTGTAATAACAGTCATTAATTCATCATGCACACTAGCCTCGCAAACGTCTGACTTTAAAACTGCGCCCCTTAAGCTTGCCTTCATTGAGTTTATTAAACGCAGTTTTTCCATGTTCATTAGCCACAGCAACGTAGGACCAATTATCGCCCACCTGTATTCTGCCTATCGCTGCACCTGGAATACCATCAACACCCGTTAAGGCGCCTACAATATCCCCTGCTCTAAGCTTCTGCTTTTTGCCTCCACCGATGTGAAGGGTCACCATGGGAGGATAAAAAACCGGTTGGTCTAATAAGGCTGTGTCCGGTAAATTATTACGCTCAAATTTTTCGTCTAAATAATCTTCTAACAAGCCAATTTTATGATTTTCTCTGTGCGTATATAAGCTGCAGGCAATACCTTGGGCCCCCGCACGACCAGTGCGGCCAATGCGATGAGTATGGACTTCTAGCTCACTCGCAATTTGATAATTGATCACCAAATCTAGAGACTCGATGTCTAAACCTCGTGCTGCCACATCGGTAGCGACCAGCACCGACGCACTGCGATTAGCAAAACACACTAAAGTTTGATCCCTCTGTTTTTGTTCTAAATCGCCATGTAAGGCCAACGCTGCGTAACCCACTGCACGTAACTCACTAGCCACTCGGTCAGTATCGATCTTAGTGTTACAAAAAATGAGCGTGGTCTCAGGTTGATGTGCTTGTAATAAGAGCCTAATCGCCTCTACGCGCGACTGATTATTTTCTACCTGGTAAAGGGTTTGTAGAATACTTTCTTTGTTATGACTATCCTGGACTTCTATAGTCACCGGAGATTGCATAATTCGTCGCGCAGTTTTTTCGATTTTTGCAGGATAAGTGGCACTAAACAACATGGTTTGCCGTTGTTCAGGCATATAACTAACGATATCATCTAAGGCTTGCTGAAAACCCATGTCTAACATTCTATCAGCTTCATCTAGCACCAACGTCGTTAGGTTATCTAGGTTGAGATTCGCTTTACGTAAGTGTTCTTCAATCCTCCCAGGCGTGCCCACAATAATGTGCGCTCCATGCTCCAAAGAGCCTACTTGAGGTCCAAAGGCCATACCTCCACACAAAGTGAGCACCTTAATGTTATGAATACCACGGGCCAGTTTGCGTATTTCCACCGCCACCTGGTCTGCCAACTCGCGGGTTGGGCATAACACTAACGTTTGTACCCGAAAACGCTTCACATCAAGCTTGTTCAACAACCCTAAAGCAAAGGTTGCGGTTTTACCGGAGCCCGTTTTGGCCCTAGCAATAACGTCTTTATTAGCCAAAATAGGAGGTAAAGCTTGCGCCTGAATCGGCGTCATCTCTGTGTAACCAAGGCTTGCAAGGTTATCAACTAAGGCGGCGTTTAGATCTAAACTGGAAAAATTATATTGTGACAAGGGGATTCTCATGTTTTGTTTTGGGAGCAGCGATCAAACCCGTCTGCATTGAGACGTGCGCAGCTATCAGGCAAGTATATTGGTAATGGTATCGATCAGTTCGTACTTTACCAGAATAACCCGCCCTTCGCTGTCTATAATATTTTTCTCTAGAGACAGTAAATTCGCACCTCAACAATTACCATTAATTCGACAAAAACTGTTATTTTTGCGCTCAATGGTTCCAACATCTTTATTAGTAAAGCCTGCGTTGTGTTACCGTAAAAATCATCAATTGAAATAGTCTTTATATCCAGAGGGTCAATCATGAATTTAAAACATTTAGTGCTGAGCTTTATTGTCCTACTGCTAGCGGCTTGCAGTAATGAGGAAACACCTGTTGTCACAGCTCTTGAAATACCGGCGCTACCTGATGGTGCGTATTTACTTAAAGATGTAGAGGTTACAGAGAGCGGTGAGGTGACTGTTTTACTGCGTGATCAAATTAAAATTTATACCAACAATCGATTTATGTTTGCTTTTATGAACAAAGAAATTGGTATTGATGTTGGCGCCGGTATTGCAACTTGGGACAACGGCGTCATGGTTGAGGTCCCTACTGTCAACCATAATGGATCTGTTGAAGGTTATAGTTTTGACGTCGCCATTGAAGAAACTGATAGCGGCTTTGTTCAAACTATAATGGGTATGACTTATGAGGACGGTCGGTCGCTAGATATGGTCGAAACGTGGAATACCGCCTCTGTCACAACCTCTCCCTATGATGGCCTATGGCACAATGTGACAGACAATATTTTTACAACCGTGATGGTTGGTGGTGGGCATTTTATTTTGCTAGAACGTACTGCTCCGACTGAGGACTCAGCCACTGCAATGAGTAGTGATTTCTGGTTTGGCCCTATTGACGTTACCCAAAGCGGCCAGGCGGTTACAACAGTGATGACTAGCTCTATAGAGGCTGATACTGGTTCACAGCAGTCATCGCAGTTAGCTTTAATTGACCAGAATCAGTTCAGTCAAACATTGACAATTGATGGTGTTCAAATCACTACAAATTTTAAGCGTCTTTAACGGTTAAGGCCACTACGCCAGCGGCCTTAACTAACTGCCTGTATTAGTCATTTAAAGTGCTTAGCAGCGCGATATGATCAGGGCCAATACCACAGCAGCCACCCACCATGGTGGCTCCTAACAGTTTCCAATGTTGTGCAAATTCCAGGTAATCTTTGGGAGTTAGGTCCTCTCTCAGCGTTGAGTACCCGTCATTAGCTTCGATGTTATTGGTGATAGGCCGAAAGCCATTTGCATACACGCCGATATCTTTTCCACTTGGCATAAGCTCAACCGCTAACTTAATGGCTTCAGCCATCACTTCAGGTTGGCTACAATTAAATAAAACCGCATCTACGCATTCAAAATCAATACTTTCTAAGGCATCTCTCAGCATCTCACCTGATCTCAGACGTGACTCTTTAGCTGATACAAGCTCATCTTCGAGGGTCATACTGATCCACAATGGCTGGCCGCAATCTCCGAAAACCGACTGAATGGCCGTGACCTCAGCAATACTCGATATTGTTTCAGCTAATACAATATCGGTGTAGGGCAAGAGATTCTCTTTAAAGATTTCTAACATGGCAACAGCGTCATCATGAACAAACTCCTCAGGCTTGTAGGAGCCAAATACCGGAGGGATGCCCGCAGCTACTGACACATTCTCAGTAGAAGCATGTTTGACTTGTTGAGCCAACTGGCCAGATAGTCGAATTAACTCTGCACCCCGCTGAGTAAATCTCTCCTCTCCGATATGAAAAGGTACCACTGCATAAGAGTTGGTGGTAATAACCTGAGATCCAGAATCCACAAAAGCCTGGTGAGCTACTGTGACCGAGGAAGGCTCTTCCATCAGCGCTAGCGCAGACCATTCAGGTTGCTGAAATGGCGCGCCAATTTCTTTTAAATAACGCCCAATACCACCGTCTAAAATTTTCATAAAATCCCTATTAAGTTTAAAACGTAAATTCCAAAACAACTAAAGCTTAAGACTAAATTATAAAATCCCATCATTACTACTGTGAGAGAAACCGTGGAAACTGAGTAGTTTATGGTATGAATACTGAAGTAGTATCAACGAATATTTGCAAAAAAGGTTTATTTTTGTTGATTAATGCGAACGATATCTATTATCATTCGCATCATCGAGTGATTTGCCCAACAACGTGGCTTTATTAGGTACCTGAGTTGAAGCAACTGACTGAATTTTCACCCCATAATACGTTGTTCTGCAACCTTACATTAAACGTTTAGTATTTTTGCTGACGCATCGTCATTATATCTCCCTACGTCAAAGTAGTCCTACCTTTTAATGAGCCGCAAGGCTCATTTTTTTATTTTAAATCTCTAAAGTCTATAAATGCGCGTAGCTGTTCCACTGAACATGGCATCTTTTTCAGGCTCACTAAACTCTTTAGTCATTTTTTTAAATGCATTCCACAGAACACCATAGGACACCGACAATTTATCAACTGGGAAGTTACTCTCAAACATACAGCGATCTGGCCCAAAACAATCAATGGTATGCCGATAGTAGTCTCCATGCGCGGCCACAATTTCATCGGAACTGGCGGGCTTGTCGCGCTCATCCCATCCCCAACCATTAATCACCATGGCCAATCCACCTAATTTAGCCACTATATTCTTACAGCGAGCAAGTTCTGCAACATCCGCTTTCCATTGCGGAAACAACTCTTTTTGTTTGCCCGCATAGGGGCCGATACCCAAAGGACCGCCAAAGTGATCGAAGATAATAGTGGTTTCAGGAAACTCATTGGCTAACGCTGTTAATTCTTTAATTTGGGTGTGCAAAAGCCAGGCATCATAGCTCAACCCGGCTGGGGCCAGTTGTGCAAAACCCTCTCGAAATTTAGGTTGCATCATCAGTTCAGCAATACGCCCGGTGTAACGATCAACTGCCGGCGGATCGGGATAAAATGCTGTCGCATGACGAATACCACGAAGTAACCCCCCTGCTGCGGCTGTATGAGCTTCGAGTACATGTTTAACGTCAGCACCTAGCATTAGATTGGCGTGACTGACTATTCCCAGAACAGGGGGCTGACCCTGTATCTTATGGCGCTGGGAATACTCAACTTGCCCTCTTACATACTCAGTTTCACCGACCGGTCGCAATGAAACAGGTCCATCGACTCGATACTCTGAGCCACATTCAATAAAAACGGTGCCAACAATATTATGACCAGAACCTGTGTCTGCCCAAAGATCATCAATTTCATAAGGAGTTCCGACACGCCAGAGATGATGATGCGCATCTATGATGGGCCGGTCCGACTCTAATGCCTCCTCAGTCACCTGAGCGTGCCAAATATCAAGCTCTGTCATCGAATTTCCCCATGGATCCATTGAAATTGAGCCCGATAATGGGCTTCTCAAGTACTACCTCACTGGGCGGTCAAAATTCACAGTATCGACTACCTATTTGACTCAGTAAATCAGAATACTGCGCCCTACTATTTTTGCTCTAGCTTACGACTTTTTTTCGCCGCTCTGCGGCGTTCAGTAGCCTCGAACGCTGCATTGCCAATATGTTCTTCCCCTCTCTGCTTAGCTAGCTCTACCTGTTTTTGACGCTCGGCAAAACGCGCCTTTCGATCGTCTTTTACGACGTCATGGCAGTGGTGGCAAGCAAGTCCCTGCTGATAAAATTCAGACTGTTTCTCCTGCTCGGTAATCGGCATTCGACAGGCATGGCACTGATCATAGGAGCCACGCTTAAGATCGTGGCCAACGGCAACTCTATTATCAAAAACAAAACATTCACCTTCCCATAAAGTCTGGTCTTGAGGAACTTCCTCCAAATATTTTAGAATGCCGCCTTCAAGGTGATAGACCTCATCAAAGCCCTGCTCTTTCATGTAAGCCGTGGACTTTTCACAACGGATACCGCCGGTACAAAACATGGCGACCTTTTTGTGTTTTTCTTTATTAAGATTTTCTCCAGCCCACGCAGGGAAATCACGAAATGTTTTAGTCTGTGGATCAATAGCGTTTTTAAACGTGCCTATTTCGACCTCATAATCATTACGCGTATCCACAACCACTACCTCAGGATCAGAAATGAGTGCATTCCAATCACTGGGTTTTACATAAGTACCTACAACTTGCCTGGGGTCTATTCCTTCAACACCCATAGTGACAATCTCTTTTTTGAGTTTCACTTTGGTTCGGTAAAAAGGAATATCACTATGATAAGAATTTTTCTGATCAATTCCAGACAACAACGGTTGTTGTTTCAGCCACTCAAGCACTGCTTGCACATCTGTTGGCAAGCCCGCGATAGTGCCATTGATACCCTCGGTTGCCAGTAGCAAAGTACCAAACACATTATTGTCAGCCATAACTTTTTGTAGTGGTGCTTGAAGCTCAGCAAAATCAGGGAGCGACACAAATTTATAGAGTGCGCAAGTAAGGTACTTATCTGGCATTAATTGTTCCAGTAGACATATTGTGGTTCATTGAATTCATCACGAATGTTGGTTCATCAGTGTAACAAAACAGTAAAGATTCATCATCAAACAAGATTTTTAGATTAAATTATTCTCCCTCTCATCGCTCTACTGTTACTCTTTGTCTTATTTACTCAAAGATAAGTGCTATAAAGAAGCATTAATTCAAATTACCCACTAAACTTTACGCTCTAGAATTTTAGTAAAAATTAGAAACGGACTTTTATGAACTTTTATCAGTATTTTACTATAAGAAGTGGGTTTTTCTTTTTAGCCTTCTTTACATTAATCCTATTAAGTGTAGTAGTGTCTTCATCATCTGATCCAGATGATAACGCTAGCTCACACTTTATGATGTCTAATCCAGCACTAGCTTCTGGTGATTGGGATATTGACAATAATGGTCAAGCTGATGCTTTAACCGATGGTTTATTGTTTTTACGCTATGCTTTTGGGCTAACGGGGGATGCACTAGTTAGTGGCATTGTCGCTAGCGATGCTCAATACACCACCGCGTCAGATATAGAACAAGAATTAGCCACCGTTTATACCAGTTCCGGTGATATTGATGGCAATGGTGAAGTTGATGCATTGACTGATGGGTTGTTGCTGCTGAGATACCTATTTGGTTTAGATGGAGATACCTTAACTGCAGAGGTTATTGGTGGTGGAGCGACTTTAACCGATAGCGCTACTTTAGAGATCTATCTGAGTACTCTAATGCCACAGGCTCCCTACATAACGCTCAATGGCAGTGCCACGATTAACCATGAGCAGGCAACTAGTTATGTTGATGCTGGGGCGACGGCCACTGATGTTATTGATGAGTCTGTGACGGTAACGATAACAGGGTCGGTTGATTCTGATACAGCGGGTGTTTACAGCTTAAGTTACTCGGCTACGGACAGTGAGGGCAACGTCTCTCGTATTTTAATCCGGACAGTGACGGTAGCTGACACCATAGCGCCGGTCATTACCTTGGTCGGTGATGATGCTGTTGAGGTTAAGTTAGATTCGACGTATACCGATGCAGGAGCGAGTGCGACTGATACAGTTGATGGATCGGTTGATGTTATTACCACAGGTTCTGTCGACACCTCTGCTGCTGGTGCTTATACCTTCACCTATACCGCTACTGATAAAGCCGGTAATAAAGCCTCCCAGACTCGTATCGTGACTGTTGCTGTTAGCTCTTCATTGGAAGTAACAAACGTATTTGTGAATGGGGAGGTAGATGCAAGTTGGGAAGGTGGAATCAAGGTTGCTGATTCTACAAAAAATTGGTCTGACTGCGACACAAATGACATTTCAGAATGCAATATAGAATGGAAGCTGGTAAATGACCAGGAACGCGGTACCGTATTGCAGATTGAGCATAGTTCTTCGAGCAATCATGCGATTTTATATTTCACAACAAACAACGCACAAAATTTAACCCTGTACGCTGGAGGTCAAATTAAATTTGATCTCAAAACCCTTAGTGGTGATAGTAATTACTCCATGAAAATCGACTGCATATGGGACTGTAGATCCGGCGACCAAGTTATTGGTAGCATTGGTTCTGATGGTTGGGAATCTGTCACCATTGAGGTCGATGATTTGGTTGATACAGGATTACAGTTAACTACTATTGATACTGGACTTGTGATCTGGGCGACCCAGTACACAAATACCGTATTCCAAATTGACAACGTTCGCTGGGAAGATACTGATGGCGGTGGTACAACGGTAGAGGAACCATTAGCTGATGATGGCTGGGTCATCCCATCATTTACTGGATATGAATCACCTAGTACCTATGATGGCTACAGTTTAACTTGGTCTGATGAATTTAGTGGCACCGAAATTAATGACGATAATTGGGGTTACGATATCGGCGGTAGTGGCTGGGGTAATAATGAACTTCAGTACCACACGAATCGAAATGCATATTTAAAGGAGGGTCTACTTGTTATCAGAGCCCAACAAGAAGCATATCGAGGGAAAAACTATACTTCTTCACGCTTAAAGACTCAGGGAAAACAGAATTTTAAATACGGTCGTATCGATGTTCGCGCTCGTCTTCCCGAGGGTGCTGGAATTTGGCCCGCTCTATGGATGCTTGGGGAAAATATTACTGACGTGGGTTGGCCAAAATCTGGAGAGATCGACATTATGGAAATGGTCGGTGGAAACTCACCACAAGACAAACATCCTAATGGAGATCGCACTGCACATGGGACAATGCACTGGAATAATAATGGTCTAAATGGCAGCTATTCGCCCGTCAATACAGGAAAATCTGAGATATTAAGCACAAGCCTCTCTGAGGAATTTCACGTATTTAGTATTCAGTGGGACGTTAATGGCATTGGTTGGTATATCGATGATGCTCAATATTCTTATAAAACGATTAACTCAACTCAACCTTTTAGGGAAGAGTTTTTCTTTATTATGAATATCGCTGTAGGAGGCGACTGGCCCGGGAGCCCAAATTCATCGACAGTGTTTCCTCAGCGAATGGTCATTGATTACGTTAGGGTCTTCCAAAAGAATTGATATGTAATAGCGTGATCCTTGAGAGAATAGATTGCATGATTAGAAAACTGCTTATTTTTGGGTTGGCCTCATTAGCCATCTCTGCTTTGTTCGCCTCGGCAGAGACAGTTCCAAATGGGAGGCCTGTAGATTCAACAAAATGGTTTCATCAAACCATACTGCCTAATGGTAAGAGTTGGCATAATCAGGAACAGCAACATTATACGAATCGCTTAGAAAACGCCTATGTCAGCGATGGTCTATTAAAAATAAAAGCCAAAAAAGAGACCTTTAAAGATCAAGGCGTGTCAAAAAAATATACCTCTGCTCGGCTAAATTCTAAATTCGCATTCACCTATGGTCGAGTCGAAGTGCGGGCTAAACTACCCGAGGGTCACGGGACATGGCCGGCTATATGGATGCTGCCCAAAAATATCTCCGAAGCAGGCGCCTACTTTGAAACTCAAGGTTTCGGTAATCAATCTTGGCCTGACTGTGGTGAGATTGATATATTAGAGCACTGGGGGAAAAACCAAAACCATGCACAAAGTGCCATCCATACGCGCTCAAGCCATGGCAATACCATCAATCTAGGTGGGCAGAGAGTTCCAACAATATCTTCGCAATTCCACATTTACACACTAGACTGGACAGCTGAAAAGTTAGTCTTTAGTGTTGATGGAAAGCCGCATTACACCTATAGCCCAGTCATCAAAAATCAAGCCACTTGGCCCTTTGATAGCCCCCAATATGTGCTTCTCAACTTTGCTATTGAGAAGATGATTGATTCAGAATTTACCGAAGCTACGTTCGATATTGACTATGTGCGTATTTACGATACAACCGGTGTGGCAGTCTTTATTGACGAGTTTAGCTAAGAAGCTGACATCAAAGAACGATTAATCTCTAAAAGTGTTGCGAGCGGGTCAGTCGATTTAGTAATTGGCCTGCCAATCACTAAATAGTCACTGCCCAACGCCAAGGCATCGGCTGGCGTTACAATTCTGCGTTGGTCATCTGCCACACTATCAGCCAAACGAATACCTGGGGTCACTAATTTAAAACCCTGGCCCAAAGACTCCTTTAATAGTTTAGCTTCTTGCGCAGAACACACTACACCGTCTAAACCAGAATTTTTCGCTAACTCGGCCAAACGAAGAACCTGAGCACTCGCATTGCCCTGCACACCGACTTCTTCTAGATCTGAAATATCCATGCTAGTGAGCACAGTGACCCCTATTAGAAGCATATCACTGCCCTTACCGTCCAGCGCTTGCCTTGCAGCACTCATCATCCGACTGCCCCCTGAAGCATGCACATTGGTCATCCACACACCTAGGTCTGCTGCAGTACCGATTGCCTTAGCGACCGTATTAGGAATATCATGAAATTTCAAATCTAAGAAAATATCAAAGCCACGATCGGTCAATTTCTTTACCACTGACGGTCCTGCCGCGGTGAATAATTCTTTACCCACCTTTAACCGACACAGCGTTGGATCCAATCGGTCCGCAAGCGTTAGCGCTGAGTCTTGATTATCATAATCAAGCGCCACAATTACAGTAGACTTTAAAGATGTCATCTTTGAACTAACCCTCTTTAGTGGCGCGAGATAATTTGCGTCGATAAGAAATCATAAGTGCTGAACTTGAAAGCATCCCTAAAAAAGAACCCATCGCTAGAAAAATTATCATCCAAACCCCAGCACTTAAATTCGGCCCATCAATTAAAACAAAGCTAACCTTTAATAATTGACTATTTTCCATAGCAAAAACAGCACCCAGTATTGCCACACCAATAACCAATAAAAACTTTAAAAATAGCCCAATTGCGCGCAAGGGATTCTCCCGAAAAAATAGTTGACGTCCCCATTGTAACCTTTGCAAATCTAGCCGACAAAAATTCCACAAAGTATTTTAAAAAAAGTGGCCGAGTGATAGGATTTGAAGCGAAAAATTACTTTAAATTTCTATACAAGGACGTATCTCATGAAATTACCAGCTTCGATATTATATATCAGCTTACTTTCTTTATTTTCAATCACCGTCAATGCAGACACTATTCAGAGGACTATTGTTACATCTGGACTAGGCGAAGTGTCTGTGATGCCAGACATGGCAGAACTCAATATGCAACTGCAAGCCATTAACAAAGACGGTATTAAGGCTAAACAAGAGGTTGATGAGCAGTTTAACCGACTGCTGAGAGGCTTAGCGAGGTTGGACATCTCAAAGGACGACGTCGTCGCACCTAGTTTACAGCTGTCTCCTCACTACGATTACACCTCTAAAAAGCGTAAATTAATAGGTTATCGAGCAGTACGCAATATAACGGTATTAATCAATAATCTTGAACAGCTAGACCAAGTAATGAATACAGGACTCACCGCGGGAATCGATCAAATGGGTAACATTAATTTGAAAGTGGCCAATGAAATGAGCTATAAAACCCAAGCGAGACAGCAGGCTATAGATCAGTCAAAGTCTATCGCTAGAGAGCTTGCTAGAGCCTATGACGCGCTTGGGGGCAGTTGTTCAGATCAACTATCAGGGATCCGACGTCCAATATCCTAGACCTCTTATGAAAAGTCAACGATCAGCAATGATGATATCAGATTCTAAGCCGGGCATTTATTTACACGACAACATCAAATTCAATGACCGTATTAACGTTGTCTTTGAATTATTAGTCCAGGAATAATGAACAAAAAAATGCGGCATGGTTAAAACCTATGCCGCATCTCTTAAACTGGTATGACTTACAAAGAGCGATTAAGCTTCTTTCTTAGCAGCACCAAAACGCTTGTTGAAGCGATCAATTCGACCACCAGCATCA
>OJCW01000189.1_pt1 | contig 24827 bp, 21 predicted proteins | sample 1592461 | NCBI WGS metagenome assembly OJCW01 (sample SAMN05416884, study PRJEB24817) | seawater metagenome | isolation source: Sea water | place: Canada:Atlantic | collected 2013-11 | reverse complement strand
TCTACACAGAGTAGATCGTCGGCAGCGTCAGATGTGTATAAGAGACAGGTTTACTTGTTATTATTTTATGCGTTGCACTTTATGTAATTTACAGCAACGTACATAAAAGTCGGGTAAGAAAATCCAAGGAATACAACGTACTGTTTGATAAAGACACGATAGTGGATGAACTAATCACTCAGCTAACAGAAAAAAATCAAACACAAGAAAACCAAGATAAAACAGCTAAGGGTAAAGAAGAGATCCTTGCAACATTTGTTGAGTTACATCGCTCTGGTAGCTTTTGCGCACATTTGAGTGAACAGGAAATTATTTACTTTGTTAAAAAGAAATTAAACATGGAGAGTAATATAAATGGATAGCGAAAAAGCAGTCCCAGCAGTAAAAAGTGACTCATTTATGAGTCGATTTGGTCGTCGTAATGTAATTATAGTGTCATCAATTGTGGTTGTATTGGTCGTGATAGCAACTCTTACATCGCAAGTTGTTTCGTGGAATGAAGCAGATGAGCGTTTAGTACATCAGTCGGCTTTTACAGGTAACTTAACCGTAATAAATCAAGCCGGCCCTTACTTAAAAGCATTTGGTAGTACATCCGCTTATAAAAAAGTAATTTCGATTAACTTTACGGGCGATGCCGGTGCAACAGCAAGCGCAATTGTACCGCTAATACCAATTCGATTTTTAGATACCACAACAGGTGGCGCACGAGGTGTCTCTCGTTTTAGATTACCAGGCAATGTACCAGCAGCAGAGTCGGGTGCTCTACGTGGTTTACTTAAAATACACGAAGAGTTTGGTTCACAAGAAACATTAATATCTAATTTATTAATGCGTGCAACCACCGAAAATGTAAAAGCGTCGGCGCGAATGATGTCGGTAGAGCAACATTACTCTGGTGGTAATGGTCAATTAAGCCAAGATTTTGCTGATCAATTAACCAACGGTATTTTTGTTACTGAACAAATTATTAGTACGGGTGAGCGCGATAAATCTGACGATTTAGGCAATTTAAGTAAACAGCAGCGTGTAACGATTAATATTAAAGCGGATGACGAAGGTAATTCGCTACGCAACGCTCCTATTTTAGGCGCATATGGTATTACAGTAGTTGATGCCAGCATTATTGATATTGATTATGAAAGCAAAGTAAATGCTCGCCTTGAAGCCCAAAAACAGGCTGCCGCTGATGAAGCGCTAGCGCGTCAAAACCTTAAAAAAGCTGAGCAACAAGCGCGTACTGAAGTGGCTTTAGGTGAACAAGCAATTGCTAAGCAACGTGCTGAATCTGAAAAGCTAAAAATAAAAGAGCAAATTGATGCTGAACGAATTAAGGCAAATGCTATTATTTCTGCGCAGCAACGAGTGGCTGTAAAAGCGGAGCTTGCAAAAGAGCAAGAAGAGATTTTAAAGCAACAACGTTTAGAAGCATTAGGTATGGACGTTTTAGCTGAGGCTCGTTTAAGAGCTAAGTCTGCTGCACTTGATCCAAAGTATGTATTTGATGAAACGCTAAAAGCAGAAGTTAAAATTCAAACCGCTTTATTTACAAGCTTAGGTAATAGTCGTTTAGTGCCTGAAATTGTAATAGGCGCAGGCCAAGGCGAGCAAAGTAATGGCTCTGAATTTATGCGTTTATTAGCCGCCGATGCAGCATTGAGTCTTAAAAAGCGTTTAGAAAAAGAGAAAAAATAAACGATTAGTTAAGTATTGCACAAACAATAAAAACGTTGGCTGATTCGTATTGGCCAGCGTTTTTTATTGCGTAAATTTTGTTATTGTATGGTGCGGCTTAGCTTGTGAAAACAAGCTTTTTAAATTATGAAATAAAAGAGTGAGCAGTACTTATGGATTCCAGTAATCAGTTTATTTTAGATTTAGGACAAGAGCATATTACCATCCAGCGACGATATGAAGTGCTGGGAGCGTTTAACGATTTTTTGATTGCTGTTTGGTTTTTAATTGGCAGTTTTTTCTTTTTAAATGACTCACTAATAGAAAGTGGCACATGGCTGTTTATAGCGGGCAGTGCTCAATTGCTTATAAAACCTGTTTTGAAATTGATCAGCTTAGTACATGTTAGTCGGGTATTTCATTCAAATAAAACTTCATAAATAAAACCATAAATACGACTCATGATGAGTTCAGTTATTATGGCTAATAATTTACCAGTATAAGTTATTTAAATATCAAGGATAGAAAAAGTGAAAGTACTTAAGTGGATTGCAATTGGAATAGCTATTTTATTAATAGTAGGCTTACTAATTCCCGAAAAAATAATGATTCCGGTACAAGGTGCCACAAGTAAAGATTGGAACCATAACACGTTTTGGTACGAGCCTTGGGGTAAATCAGGTGTGCACAAAGGAATTGATATTTTTGGCACAAAAAATACCTCCGTAGTTGCCTCAACGAGCGGTATTGTTATATTTGCAGGTGAGTTAACTCGTGGTGGTAAAGTGGTTGCGGTGCTTGGGCCTAAATGGCGCGTGCATTATTTTGCACATTTAAATGACTACTCGGTAAGTACAGGTGATGTAGTAAGCATAAACAGTCAAATTGGCTTACTGGGCGATACCGGAAATGCCGCAGGAAAACAGCCTCATGTGCATTATTCTATTTTATCGTTAGTGCCTATGCCGTGGCTTTTTACAACGCAAAACCAAGGGTGGAAAAAGATGTTTTTTTTGAGCCCGCATAAAAAACTCACTGCTAAATAATAGTTTTAGCTGTTAAATCAAGATGTTTAACAGCTAGAATTAGTTAATAAGCAAGCGTGTATTTAAGCTAAAAATTAGCCTGCAACAGGTGTTTTACCCGCGCGAATATTTTTAATGCTTTTAATAAACATATAAATACAGGTAGTGATTAAACAGCCTGCTAAATAAAACACAATACCATTGGGTGCATCAGATAAATTTGCAGCAAGCATAGGGCCAAATACCGAGCCAATACTGTAACTCAAAAGCATTACCTCAGTTGCTGAGACTATTTTTGCCATTGGCAATGAGTCGCACGCAAGTGTTATAGCAATCGGGTAAAGTGCAAAGCTGCATGCGCCTAGTATTAAGTAGCTTACTATTAATCCTGCTAAAGTGTTTGCTTGTAGTATACCCACAGCACCGGCTGCGCCTACTAAACAGAACATACCCATCAATAAGCTTTTTTCAAGCCGAGTAGATAAGTAACTCACAAGCGGCTGCACGACCATGCCGCCTAAAATAATAACCGCCATAAGTGTCCCTGTGTACTGAGTTTGATCAGCTTGTGCTGCAATATACACCGGCATTAAGCCGTAAATAGGGCCCAGTAATAAGCCCGATGCTAAGCATCCGAGCATAGCTGGGTGGCTTAATGTTTTTATTTCTTTTAGTGGTAGTTTTTCAAGGTGCTGTTTTTCGGGCTGACCTTTAGTTATTAATAAAGGTGCCAAAATTGCTAAAAATAATAACGAGGCTACAAATAAATAAGGCGTTGAACCTTCGGTGCCAAGCGGCCCTATAGCAAGTTGACCTACGGCGCTGCCCCCATAAAGTGAGGTCATGTATAAACCCAAACGTTTAGCCCGCGACTTTGCTGTGTTGGTCATTAACAACCAAGACTCAACAACGACAAACACACCGGCAACAGCAACACCAGCTACAAATCGTGCAATTAACCAGTTAACGGTATTTGGCAGTGCAAGTTGTGCAAGCACACTTACTATTAATAAGCTTAAAAATAATATAAAGGCGAAGCGATGACCAATTTTTACCACAATGCGCTCTATTGTGGTTGCGCCAATAAGTAAGCCAAAGTAAAAAATGCTCGCAAGCCAAGGCGCTAGGTTTTCATCGAGTTTAAATGCGGGTAACGACAGCGGAATAAGGCTCATTAAAAAGCCTGATGCAATAGCAAAAAATGACAGCCCGATAACGGGTGCTAAAGGGTTATTAGAGGTGCTTGTGGCGGCTGATTCGGCCATTTGTGTTTATCGACTCTTGAAGGTAAATAACCACTGTTTTAAAGTTTGAGAGGTTACTTTAATAATAAAATTTGCGCGAATTTAGAGCCAAATTAAAAATAAGTAAAGTGATATTTTATTAAACAATATAAATAAACTTTAAAACGATCTATTTGGTAAATTATCGGATCTATTATGCTTTTTATTGTAGTTTTTTCATGTGGATATTGTTTTATATTTGTGAGCATTTATGTCTGAATAGGGTTTTTTGAAATGCAAGCAGACAGGCACATATCGCATGCTGCACGTCACTTTTAAAAGTTTACGCAGCAGCGCGTAGATCAATATTTAAATACGCAGTGGGTGCGTAATGAATTACATAACTTAGATTCAAACTAGATTTAAACTAGGTTTAAAGTTAATTAATATCGGGTGTTGAGTCTCTTAAAATAAGCTTTGGCTGAAACACGTGCTTTACTGTTATGCCGCTTTTTTTGTAAATGTCTTTAAGCACTAAGTTAGCCGCAGCTCGGCCCATTTCGGGAACGGGGTTATCTATTGTAGTCAGTGTTGGGTAGAGATAATTGGTAAAAATTACGTTATCGAACCCAATAATGGCTAAATCTTTTGGCAGGTTAAAACCGTGTTCGCGGGCGTATTTCATAGCACCCGATGCCATTTCGTCATTGGCGCATACAAGCGCGGTTATTTGCGCTTTATTTTGAATAAAATGCCTTAAGCCGTCGCTTCCGCCGGTTTCTTTAAAGTCGCCTATGTAAAATAGCTTTTCGTCAAAGGTTAGGTTGTACTCTGCTAGGGCTTGTTTGTGACCTTTTAAACGGTTTGACGCGTCTTCTTTAAACTGCGGGCCTGCTATGTACGCAATGTTTTTATGGCCTTTGTTGATCATGGCTTTAGTGGCTAAGTAGCCGCCCATTACGTTGTCGAGGCTAATGCAGTTTTCTTCAATTTCTTTAACGTAGCGGCTCATTAAGTAAATCGGGGTTTTACCTTTACTTAACTCAATTAGGTACTCGTTTGATACAGCTTCTACGTGGGCAATAATAGCGTCGCAATTACGGCCTATTAAAAACTCAAAGCCGCTTTTTTCTTTTTTCTCGTCACTGTGCCCAGGCGTAATAATAACGTGTTTACCCGCTATACGAAGGTGCTCTTCAATGGCTGACATCATTTGACCAAAAAACGGACCATCCAACTCAGAAACTAAAATACCGACGCTGTTTGTAGTGCTAGATGCCAAAGAGCGTGCAATAGAACTTGGCTGATAGCCTAGCTCTTTCATTGCTTCTAATACCTTTTTTTTAGTTTTTTTGCTTACGTAGTCGTTGTCGTTAAGTACCCTTGAAACAGTTGATAAAGACACACCTGCCATTTCTGATACTTGATAAATTGTCGCCATTGATGTCCTAGCTTATATGTGTTTTTACTCGCGCTTTATAAAAATATAAAGCGCGAAGGGTCATTAAAAGTTAATTTACACATTACTGCGTCTAATTGCTAAGTCTTCTGTTATTTTTTGCGTCATCGCTGAGGTTAGTGGATAAATAAGCATCAATGCGGCGCCTAAAAAAGCAAATGCGGCAGGTATCCAGCTCATAAGTAACTGCATACCAGGTAAGGCTTGTGTAATTGTTAGCTCATCCATACCGTTATAGCCGTAGCCTGCAAGTACCACCAATACTAATGCACCGGCAAAACCACCACCTGTTTTTTGCACAAATGTACCCGCAGAATAAATAAGGCCTGTAGCGCGGCGTTTGTTTTTCCACTCTGAATAATCGGCTGAATCACCAAGCATACTAAAAAATAATGTTGGCATCATCGCGGCAAAAAATTCAGCAGCGCAACCAAAGGTAAATACAGCAACCAGGTTATCGCTAGGCACCCAGTAAAATGCAGTAGTGAGTATGCCGCTTAGCATTAATGATGCAATAAATAGGTTTCGTTTACCCATAATTTCGGCCAGTTTACCTGTGGCAAGTGCGCCAAATATAGATACAACCAACAAAGCGATAAAGTATTGCCCAGCCATGAGTTCATTGGCTACGTGATACTTAAAGTAGTACGCAATTACACCGTATTTTATGCCATTAAACATCATGGTTAAAAAACCAATGCCGAGTAACACCAACCAAGGTTTGTTGGTCAGAAGATCAACCATGTCGCGCTGTGATCCCGTTAAGCTTTGCTTATCTTTACTGAGCAATTTTTTAATAACGAATGTCATTGCAGCCATAACAAGGGCAAAAAATACGCCGCTGTATAAATCGCGGTAATAAAAAAACAGGGTGGTAGCAAGCAAAGGTAGGATTATAAATGGCAGGCTTTTGGTTAAATCAAATAACTCTGATTTTAAATTCCCTTCATTTGAGGCATGCGGTGTTACACGCTCTTTGGTGGTCGCAAACGTTATAATCATTAAAATAATAAGTAAGCTGGCAAATAAGTACATAGTAAGCTGATAGCCTTTGGTGTTGTCGCCGCCACCAAAAAATGCCACTAGCTCAGGTAAAAAACCCATAACCAATAAGCCACCAGTAAACGCACCTGCAAACCTAAAACCAGAGAGCTTTGTGCGCTCTGTATCGTCTGGTGTCATTACGCCCATAAGTGCCGAGTAGGGCACATTACTTACGGTGTAAGCAAGCGTTAAACCTATATAAGTTACGTAGGCATAAATAAGTTTATTGGTGGTGCTAAAGTCGGGTGTAGTAAAACACAACACCATAAACAAGCCCAAAAATGGTGCCGAGTAGAGTATCCATGGGCGAAATTTACCAAAGCGCGACTGCGTTCTATCGGCAATCATACCCATAATAATATCGGTTACGCCATCAGATAGCCTTACCACCAAAAACAACATGGCAGCAGCGGCTGCAGATATGCCAAATGTATCGGTGTAAAACACCGCTAAATAAGCAAGCGCGCCGCGCCATACTAAGTTAGCGCCGGCATCGCCCATGGCGTAACCGACTTTTTCGTATAAAGGGAGTTTGTTCACAGTGTGTGTTCTTATTGTTATAAGCCGATAAATTATCGGCTAGTTATTAGGTTACTGTACGCTTTACCGCTGGCTTTAACAGTTCGTTTTTGTGTATTGTAGTCTACGTGTACTATTCCAAAACGTTTTAAATATCCTTCAGCCCATTCAAAGTTATCCATTAGGCTCCACGCAAAGTAACCATCTACTTTTACGCCTTGCTCGGTTGCGTTATGCAGGGCATTTAAATGCTCGTGGTAATATTCAATACGGTCGTTATCTTTTACTTCACCGTCTTTAAATTCGTCAGCCATGGCTGCACCGTTTTCGGTAATATAAATAGGTGGTAGGGTGTATTTTTCGTTTAACGATACAAGTAATTCTGTCAGCGCTTTAGGATAAATTTCCCAGCCTATATCAGTCATTGGTGCTTTATGTGGCAGCTCATGGTAAAAGTCGGAATCGCTTGCTTGATAATGCATGCGGGTATAAAAGTTAACCCCTAGGTAATCTAGCGGTTGAGCAATTATTTCCATATCGCCATCTAAAATATCAGGGTGGTGGGTTTTAGGTAATTGCTTAATAATATCAGGGTATTTACCTTGCATTACAGGCTGCATGTACCATTGGTTTATATAGTCATCAGCAAATGCAGTGGCTTTTAAATCGTCTTCACTTTGGGTAACTGAGTAACAAGGCGTAAAGTTAAGTACAATACCGTTTAGCGTATTTGGGCTATTTTTAGCAAGTACTTGCATAGCCAAACCGTGACCCAGTAATAAGTGGTGCGCGGCTTTACGACCAAATTCACGACCTACAATGCCAGGCGCATGTACGCCAATTTCGTAACCTAAATAAGAGCTGCAAAAAGGCTCGTTTAAGGTGGCGTAAGAGTGCACACGTTCCCCAAAAGCTTTTGTAATTAAATCTGTGTAATGTGCAAACTCGTAAGCGGTGTTACGGTTTAGCCAACCGCCTTCATCTTCAATATGTTGTGGTAAATCCCAGTGATACAGCGTTACAAAAGCTTTAATGTTACGACGTTTTAATTCATCTAAAATGTCGGTATAAAACTTAACGCCTGTCGGGTTTAAGTGACCGCTTTTAGTCATTACACGCGGCCACGAAATCGAAAGTCTATAAGCGTCCACACCTAATGATTCAATTAAGTTTATATCTTCTTTCCAGCGAGTGTAGTGCTCGCAGGCTACATCGCCATTTGAATTATCGACTATTTTGCCTTCTTTACTGCAAAAGGTATCCCAAATACATGGCAAGCGATCAGCTGCGCCGCCTTCAATTTGAAATGAGGCCGTAGCTACACCATAAGTAAAATTTTTGGCTAAAAGTGGTGAGCCACTAGGTAAAGATAATTGTTTCATTAAGAGAAAACCTCTGCTTCTTTTTTGGTAAAGTTTGCTTTGTATAGAGCGTATATTAAATTCATTATTGGAAGCGCTTCCATATTTAATTTGATTAATCACTAAGTATGGTATTTAATAACTTTAAGGAAGCGCTTCCATATTTAGGTTAGTGGCTATTGTTAAACAGGTCAATAGTTAAATTTAAATAACAAATGGGCGCTCACAAAATCACACTGACACAACACAGGGCTATAAAAATGAAAAAAAGCTTAAACACTAACAGGTTACACATGCTCCCAATTTTAATAGGAGGATTGTGTGTTTTAAGTGGGTGTAATAAACAAGAGATTAACGCAAATAATAGCCAAGGCGCCGTAGCCAAAAAGGCTGAGCATGAGCAAGGTAATTTATCACTTTGGCCAACGCTTAAAAGCAAAGTAGTTAAAACGCCCGAAATTGAAAATACAATTGCACAGTATTTAAAAACAATGACGCTTGAGCAAAAAGTAGCGCAAATGATCCAACCTGAAATTCGCGATATTAGTGTTGAAGACATGCGCAAATATGGTTTTGGTTCGTATTTAAATGGCGGTGGCTCGTTCCCGAATGCTAATAAACATGCAACGCCTGCAGATTGGATAACACTTGCTGAGAGCATGTATCAGGCATCAGTTGATGACTCAATTGATGGCAGTAAAATTCCGACCATGTGGGGCACTGATGCAGTACATGGCCATAATAATGTGATTGGGGCGACGTTATTTCCGCACAATATTGGTTTAGGTGCTGCTAATAACCCCGCATTAATTGAGCGCATTGCAGCAGCTACTGCAATAGAGGTAATGGCAACAGGCATAGATTGGGTGTTTGCACCGACTGTTGCGGTGGTGCGCGACGACCGATGGGGCAGAACGTACGAAGGCTACTCAGAAGACCCTGCAATTGTACGTGAGTATTCAGCCGCAATTGTAAACGGATTGCAAGGCAGAGCCGATGAAGACTTTTTAAGTGACAAACGCGTAATTAGTACCGTTAAGCACTTTTTAGGCGATGGCGGCACAGTAGATGGTGACGATCAAGGCGATAACATTGATAGCGAAGAGGTGTTATATAATATTCATGCGCAAGGTTATATAGGTGGCTTAACCGCAGGTAGTCAGTCGGTTATGGCATCGTTTAATAGCTGGAATGGTAAAAAAAATCACGGCAATAAATACTTACTTACCGATGTATTAAAAACAAAAATGGGTTTTGATGGCTTTGTTGTAGGCGATTGGAACGGGCACGGACAAGTTGCAGGCTGTACAAATGAAAGTTGCCCACAGGCTATTAATGCGGGGCTTGATATTTTTATGGTGCCAACGGGTGCTTGGAAACCACTTTATGAAAATACAATTAAACAAGTAAAAGCGGGCATAATAAAAATGGCGCGAATAGATGACGCCGTAGAACGTATTTTACGCGTTAAATTACGTGCAGGTTTATTTGATAAACCAAGCCCTGCAAATCGAAAATATTCAGGTAAATTAAAACTAATAGGTGCGCCAGCACATCGCGATATTGCCCGCCAAGCGGTACAAGAGTCGCTAGTACTGCTTAAAAACAACAACCATTTATTACCGCTTAACCCATCAAGCAACATACTTATAGCAGGCGATGCGGCCGATAACATAGGCAAGCAATCGGGCGGTTGGAGTATTACGTGGCAGGGAACTAATAATCAAAATGCAGATTTTCCTGGGGCAACGTCTATTTATGCGGGACTAAAAACGCAAATAGAGGCTGCTGGTGGTAACGCTATTTTAAGCCCAACGGGTGAGTTTAATACCAAACCCGATGTAGCCATTGTTGTATTTGGTGAAGAACCATACGCAGAGGGACATGGCGATAAAGACAACCTTGAGTTTGAACGTAACAATAAACGCTCTCTTAAAATATTAAAAACATTAAAGCAGCAAAATATACCGGTTGTTTCTGTGTTTATATCGGGCAGACCAATGTGGGTTAACAGCGAGCTTAACGCGTCAGATGCATTTGTAGCAGCATGGCTTCCTGGCACTGAAGGGCAAGGCATTGCTGATGTTTTATTAGCGGATAAAAATGGGAAGGTACAGTATGACTTTAAAGGTAAGTTGTCTTTCTCGTGGCCTAAATCGCCACTACAAACCGCAGTAAATAAGGGCGATGCTGATTACTCACCATTATTACCCTATGGCTTTGGCTTAACGTATAAAGATGAAAGTACGCTTGCCAATAATCTAAATGAAGACTCAGGTGTTGATATTAGTAACCTTGCGCCGCTGTCTATATTTAATGGCAGTTTTAAAACACCGTGGCGTTTGGTTTTAAATTCAAACAGCGAGCAGCACCAAGTAGCAAGTAACAGTGTAAAGCTTGGCGGCATTACTTATCGCACTGAAGACAAAGCGATTCAAGAAGATGCGATGCAATTTAATTTTGATGGCACTGCAGCCAGCTACATCGAAATTAATAGTAACTTTACCGAAGACAAAGTGGCCTATATTGAAGCAAATTCAGCCCTTAGCTTTAGCTATAAAGTAAACCAAATACCTAGCTCACAGACATACCTTGCAATGAAGTGCGAACAAGGCTGTGGCGGCGAGCTTGATATTACCCGTGATCTTGAAAATGCTGATTTAAATACATGGCAGACTATGAGTATAGATTTAACGTGTTTTGCTAAAAAGGGCGTTGATTTTGCCAGAGTAACCAGCCCTTTTATTATTAAAACGGCAGGAGAGCTTAACGTTTCAGTTGCAGATATTAGCTTTGAACCACAAGGCGCTGAAAGCGCCGTGGTTAAGTGTGAATAATAAAACGTAAAAGTTGTTGTGTGTACCAAAAACCCTTAGTAATAAGGGTTTTTTATGCTGGGCAATACTGCTTTAAAAACTCATGGTGGGGTGGTAATTGGCTTACGCGTTGCTCTATTTGTTGCTTAATACCGTGTGAAAAACGGGTGAGTTCTTCATCGCTCATCATGCTGGCTATTAAATGATGTTGATTAGGCTCAATACCCTGACCAAGCATAACTTGCACCCACGAGTCGACTCTAAAAATGTCGCCATCGTCTAAAAATACACGGCCGGTTTGTTTAAACAAATCAATTTTATGCTGAAGTGTTTTTGGCACTTCCATGGCATTACAATGCTGCCAAAACTCACTGTCACCGCGATTAGTTACTTTGTAGTGCAGCACAATAAAGTCGCGAATATTTTCAATTTCGCTTTTAAGCTGTTTGTTGTATTCGTCAATGGCGTGATTGGTAATGCCATTAAACGGAAATAAACGCATAAAGCGAATAATACCCGACATAATTAAGTGAATGCTGGTGGACTCAAGTGGCTCTACAAAACCGCTAGCAAGGCCAAGCGCTAGGCAGTTTTTGTTCCAGCCTTTTAAGCGCCGCCCTGTTTTAAATTTAATAATACGTGGCTCTGTAAGCGGCTCACCTTCAATGTTATTTAATAGTAAGGCTTTGGCTTGCTCGTCATCCATATATTGGCTGCAATAAACTAATCCGTTGCCGACACGGCTTTGCAGCGGTATACGCCATTGCCAGCCGCTTTTATGGGCAATAGAGCGGGTAAGTGGCAATACGGTCTCGCTGGTTGATTTTGTTTGTACGGCAATGGCGCTGTTACACGGTAGTAAATGCGACCAGTCTTCGTAGCCAGTATGCAATGCTTGCTCTATTAATAAACCTCTAAAGCCGGTGCAATCAATAAAAAAGTCGCCGTTAATATGCTCGCTATTATTTAAAATCAATGATTCGATATGGCCTGTTTTAGGGTTTTTTACTACTTTTTGTATTTTACCTTCAATGCGTTTTACACCTAACGGCTCTGAAAATTCACGTAAAAACTGTGCGTAACGCGTGGCATCCATATGGTATGCATAGTTAATGGGATTTTGCTGATTAAACGCAAATTTACCGGCTTTAGCCGCTTGCAGCTCGTAGCAGTAATCGCCAAATGGATTGTTTATTCCAAGTGCTTTACCTTGCAACCAAAAGTGATGAAATTCACCCGCCCAACATTCTTTGCCCGTTGCGCCAAATGAGTGAATATAATGCGTGTTTTCATCGCCCCAGTTTTCAAAGCTAATACCTAATTTAAAGCTTGCTTGAGTGGCTTTCATAAATGCTTGCTCGTTTATACCCAGCAATTTATGAAATGTACGAATAGGCGGAATTGTTGCTTCACCAACACCTACAGTGCCAATATCGTCAGATTCAACAAGGGTTATGTTTATATTGTTACCAACTAGTTTAGCAAGTGCTGCTGCGGCCATCCAACCTGCAGTGCCGCCTCCAGCAATTACTACGTTTTTAACAGCGTTTGTTTTAGTCATTATGTGGCTGCCCATTATTTAATAAAAGATGATTTAAAAGCGCGCGATTACTTGGCAGTCCATTTAAGCACTGCGCTATTTTTTCGCGATTTTGCTGATAATAGTAATCCCCAGCGCGTGGGTCGTTAAATGTATTTTGTGCAGAGATTGTTTGTGTATTAAAGCCCATGCCATATAAAACGTATTGGTAACTGCTTGATGAAAACACTTCTTCGTTTTCAATAAAATCAAAGCGGCTAGGGGGCTGAAATTGCCAAAGTTTAAGTAAGTTTTGCAGGCGCTCGGGCGCGGTATTTAAATTACTAATATCTTGCCAATAAGGCGTGTCGTCGCGCTCGCTTAGCACATAATGAAGTTTTAAAAACTCAATAACGCGTTGCCAACGAGTGCTAAAACGCTCATTAAAACGCGTTTTAAGCTGGCTCATGTGGGTGCGGTTTTGCGGTAGTTGCTCGCTTATCATGCTAATTGAAAGCTCAACCATGGCAAGTGCTGACGCTTCAAGTGGCTCTAAAAAGCCAGCTGACATACCCACGGCAACACAGTTTTTAATCCAAAATTTTTGCCTGTAACCAGGGCTGAATTTTAATACTCGGTAGGTAAGTTGCTCAGCTTGTTGCTCACTGGTACTTTTGGCTATGTAGCTTTTTAGAGTATTTGTTGCGCTTTTATCGCTTTGATATTTACTACTAAATACATAACCTGTACCACGGCGCGTTGGTAGGGCTATATCCCAAATCCAGCCGTTACTTTGCGCTGTAGATAGCGTAGCAGAGGCAATTGGTTGATCGGTGTGTGCATTAGGTATTTGCGCCGCAACAGCGCTGTTATTAAATAAAATATGATCTTGCGCTATAAACTCACTATTAAAATGCTCACCAATTAAACGAGCACGAGAGCCTGAGCAATCTATAAATAAATCACCTGTTATATCGCCATTATTATTTGTTTTTAATGAAGCAATATAGCCATGTTCGTCGTTAATAACCTCGGTTACATCGTCAGTAATATGCGTAACATTTAGATTTTTAACACAGTGGTTTTTTAAAAACTCAGCAAATTTACCCGCATCTAAATGATAGCCATAGTTGGTGACTGCTGCGTATTCGGGAGTTTGTAATTGTTTTGGTGCAAGTGCTGCTTGGCATACAAAGCTTTGCATATTAACAACGTCGGCAAATTTTTGATCAGGTGCAATACGTTGCCAACTGGCGTGTAAATTAGTGTGCTCGTAGCCTTGTGGATTCATAAAAGGATGGTAGTAGTTTTCTCCCTCGCTGAGGTTTCGCCAATTTATAAATTTAGAACCTTGCTTAAATGATGCGTCGCACTGGGTTATAAAATCACTTTCTTTAATGCCAATGCGCTGTAGCGTGTTGCGCATTGACGGCCACGTGCCTTCGCCCACACCCAATATAGGCACATTTGCCGACTCCACTAACGTTACACTAAGGTGTGGGTGTTCGGCGGCTAATAAGCCTGCGCTTAGCCAACCAGCAGTGCCACCACCTAAAACGACTATTTTTGTTATTGGTTTGGTCATGAGTTAACACCCTAAAGTTGATAACAATTAAACTAGCATTAATACTGTTTCAAATACAAAAAAGCCGCTAGTAAAAACTAACGGCTTTACTTTGTATTACCTTTAGAAGTTGTAACGCATACCAATATTGTAACGTGCGCCTAGCTGTTGTAGGTTCCACAATTGTACTGACGTACGGCCATGTTCGCGGCTGTTTTGTTCAGTAATGTTAAGGCCTTCAACAAAAAACGATAGTTGTTCGCTGTAGTTGTACGCAACATTAAAGTCGATTTGATAATATTCTTCAGTAAAGCCAGGCTCGTTTACGTATCTAGCTGCGCTATTTAAAAACTTATCACGCCAGTTGTAAGCAATACGTGCTTGAAAATCATCGTTTTCGTACATGGCAATAAAGTTAGCTGTATCGCTTAAACCCACTAATGCAAATTGTGTAGTAGTAGGGTCGGCGTTTACATCAAAGTCTATGTCGCCATTAACAGTGGTGTAGTTTGCTTGCACACCAAAACCGCTTTCACCAAAAAAGTGTTGAAAGGCAATTTCAAAACCATCAATAGTGGCATTTTTATTGTTGGTAGGTACTTGCGCTGTAAATTCTAGTAATGGGTCATCGCTGTTGGCAATTACATCGTAAGCGGCTTCAAACTCTTCGTAGGTCATAGAGTCAAAATCAACGCCATTTTCTGTTGCGGCAACCATTTGAAATAAGTTTGAATCGGTTAGAGCAAGTCCGCGAGATTCTAGCTCAGCAATGGCAGCTTGAGCGCGAGGGCCTGCTGTTGCATCGCGTAATCCGTAGTAGTTTTGCGTCATGGGAGTTAAACCAATAAAGTTTTCAATGTCTTTAGTGTAATAACCTACCGACACATAACTTGTTTCTGCAAAGTACCACTCAGCCGATACATCAATATTATCTGATTCAAGCGGCACTAAACCAGGATTACCCGTTGACGCTGTAGCTGGTGATGAACCCGCTAAAAGAGTAGGGGCACCTGGTACACCAACAGTCGCTGCTGAACTTAAGTTATCGTAAGTTGGGCGAGCAATTGTTGTGCTATAAGAAAAACGCGCTTTTACGTTTTCAATTACTTCTATGTCAAAGTCAAAGCTTGGTAAAAAGTGATCGTAGCTAGATTTAAGCGTGAAATCTTCTTTAGCTGAGCCAAAACGAACGTTAAAGTCGTTATTACCTTCCCACGCTACTGCGTTAGGTAAGTCGATATTAGCCGTTGAGGTAATGTCGGTAGACTCTTGGCGCGCGCCAATAACAATGTTGTATGGCATATCGCCAATGTAACCGTTGTAAGTAAATTGCACAAACGCTGCGGTTATGTCTTCTTCAATGGTGCGGTTAGTTGCAAATGCGCCATCGGCTGCAAAGTTAAAGCCGTACTCTTCACCTGCCCAGTAACCAATTTGCGATGCGCTGCCAGTATAACCTTGGTTGAACGAGCCTGATGTATCGTAGTCGTCAAACTCAGCTAAAAAGTTTGTTGGGTTTAGGTAGCCATCAGGTAGTTCGCCTGGGTTTTCTATACCCCAGTTACCCATTGTATTACGTGTAAGTGATTGCAGTGAATGGCTTTCCATAGAGCGAGACTCTATACCAAAGTCAATTGCACCGTTTTCAATTTCGTATTTACCATGGATTCTAAATTCTGTTATTTCAGATTCTTGGCGAGCAAAGTTAGAATCTAAAATAGACGTACCCACATCAGAGGCATCTAACGTGTTATTACAATTTAGGTTATCTCGGCGGCAATCATCAAAATCGATACTCATTGATGGAAGTTCGCGGCTAAAATCAACTTCTTGTGCGTTAACTACGTTTGCGCCCAAGCCTGCGTTTACCCAGCTGCCGTAAGGTGCATCTGGTTTGCTAGTGGCTTTTGAATTGTGCGCATCAAACATAAAGCTCAATTCTGAATTGAAATAGTACTCAACGTTTAAACCAATAGAATCGTTTTGATTAACTTGGTTTAGCTCTTGAAACGCTAAACCTAAATCGCGTGTTTGCTGATCGCGACGTTCTTCTCGGTAGTAAATAGGGGTTTTTACCGTGTTATCGTCAAACGTTAGCGCGCTTTTGTAGTTATCCATCCATATTGATTGCTCAGCACGGGCTTCGAACAAATCTTGTTTAGAATATGTGTAATCAAGCGTGGCTGTTAAATCGTCAATAGGGCTGTACTGCAGCGTTAATTGGGCGTTTGTACGAGTACGTTCTCTATCGGCAATGGTGTAGCGCAAATCTGATGGCATTGAATAAAGCTGACCAACAGCGGGTGCATTAGTTAAAACAATATCGTCTGCAGCTTGTGGGATTGTGCCGTCAAAAGCAGATGTATTCCATTGATTTACAAACGCACCTGTTGATGAGCTATCGCGCTGTTGCATGCTTGCAGTTAACGAGGCACCAAATTTAGCTTCACTGTCGGTCCAGCTAATTAAGCCCGAAAGCTCTGGTGTTATGTCATCACCAACGCGGTTTGTTGAGTCGTGTAATGCTTTTACACCTACGCTTGAAATAAAGCCTGGATTGTCGAGTGGGCGAGCCGTATTTATATTAATTGTTGCGCCAATACCACCTGATGCAATACTTGCTTTACCTGTTTTGTATACTTCAACTGATTTAACGCTATCAGACGCTAAGTTTGCAAAGTCAAAAGCACGAGAGCTGGGTGTACCACCGCCTGCAGGCAAAGATGCCGCCGGCATTGTACGACCGTTTAGGGTTACCATGTTGTAGTCGGGGCCAAAACCACGAACCGTTACTTTAGAGCCTTCACCATTTGAGCGATCAATCGACACACCCGTAATACGCTGTAGTGACTCGGCTAAGTTGGTATCTGGGAATTTACCAATATCTTCAGCTGATATTGCATCTACAACACCGGCGGCGTCGCGTTTTAAACGAGTCGACTCTTTAATACTGCTTTTAAAACCAGTAACTTGGATTACTTCAACATCTGTATTTGCTTCTTGTGCATATACAGGCAAAGAGATTGATGCACCTAAAATCAGAGATAGGCTGGTCGCTATCTTTGTTTTTCTTACAATATGGTTGGACATTCGGTTTCCCTCGCGCTTTTATCATTATTATTAACAGCTTGTATGGGGCTGTTATTGTGTAGTTATAAACATTGTCAAATGTGTGGAAGCGCTTCCAGAAAGATCTGTTTAAATAGACTTTGTGGAAGCGCTTCCAGAAATGCTAGTTTATATTTTGAATAGGGTCAACTGTTGTTTTAATAAAATGAGACTAAATTGTTTTTAAAATGTATGTTTTTTGGATTTAATTTTATTTAAATTATAAATTACAATTGGTTATAAAAAACCGTTTGAAATAGTGCGGTAACAACATTTTATTATAAGAAAACCAATTATTGATTAATTTAGTTATTTACACACTTTTATAAGGTGTTTAAATCAGCTTTTAATACTAGCTAAAATTAATAAATTTGCCGTTGGTCACTCAACAAAAAATAGGTACATTTGCTAACTTAGCAAAAATGCCGATGTAGTGATTATGTACAACGCAATTGATGAAAACGCATCAAGCGGCGGTTCTATCTCAGTTTATGAATCGGTCATTAAAAACCAGTAGTTGTTTAAAAAATCGTTAATTAAATCACTAAAAAGTAACGTAGTTTTTGCAGAAGATGGTTTAAAAATAAACTTATAAAGTATTGCGCATAAGGTGTTGCGAGTCGCTAGTTTTATCGCTATTTTAAAGGCTCTCTCATAGATGGATTTTATTATGCGCATTAAATTTTTAGCGAGCTTTTATTCTTTCTTCTTGTTTGCATTGTTTGGTTGTGACGATCAAAGTATGGCAATTCAAGGTAGTCCTCAGCTAAATAATAATGTAAGTAACTCACCCTCTAATCTCAAAGTCAACACGCCTTCAGCAGCTCAAACACACGAACCCGCTTTAGTGGTCGGTATGCTAGCAACACATTGTAAAAGTAATGAAGCAGCCTACATTAACGCAAAAATGCATAAAGTTGTGCGTAACCCAGATGTAAGTACAGCCTACAAGTTAGAGCCTACCGATAAAGTGCTTTCTATTTGTGTTGCAAAAGATGACTCATCGCTTAGTTATCGATTTGGTAGAGTTAATGACATAGGGCTTGAAAAAGAAGCAACACCGGATGCTCCATTTGGTAGTTACTACAGGCAAGTTGGGCGTATTGGCGAGAGTATTTTATTTTTTAGTAACGGCGAATATCATTATTATATTATTAACTCAGGCGGTATGGGCAGCGGTGTAACCGTTAATGTTTATAAAAACGATGCATTAATAACTGAGCTGTTTTCGGGTAATGATCCTTACGATGATTTTGTTATAGCAACCGATTTAAATTTCCCTAAAAAATTGGTTAGCGAAAAACAGCCATTTAATAAGCAAATGCAGTAAATAATGACTCCACAGCAGCAAAACGTAATAGAGCAAGGGCATTGGTTTAAAAACCGTAGCGCTTATTTAAAAAGCTTTTTACTAACGCAGGGCAAAACGCTCTCGCTAAAGGCTCAGCAGTCATTATTTTTGCGAGGTGATAAGCACGATGGAATTTATGCAGTACTTAGCGGCGTGGTGCGTATTAGTGGCGTAAGTAACGAAGGCAAAGAAGCCGTATTGAGCTTTATTGATTCGTCACTTTGGTTTGGCGAGGTAACTTTATTTGATGGTGGCCTGCGTACTCATGACGTATATGCACAAACTGATGTTGTGCTTTTTTACGTGCCCCAACGCGCGCTTGAACAGCTATTAAACAAGCAGCCACAATATTGGCAGGAGTTTGGTTTATTGTTGGCACAAAAGTTACGCCTAATGTTTAGCTCAATGGAAGATCACGCATTACTAAGCGCTGAGCAAAAAGTATGCAATCGACTTTTAATGCTCAGCGAGCATACAGAGCACTTAACACCACTTGTTTTATCTCAGCAGCAACTTGCTGATATGACCTACCTAACGCGCCAAACTATTAATCAAATACTGCAACAGCTTGTTAGCCTACAAGCCATTAGTTTGGGGTATCAACGCATAACTGTTTTAGATAAACAAAAGTTACAGGCGCGTGCTACACAAACTTAAATAGAGACTTTTTTATTTAGTTGGAACCAAAATTGCTACAGATAATGTAACGCAACAATGGATTTGAGCTAATGACTACAATAACCTTTAAAAATCAATATAGTAACTATAACTCTCCTGCATTAAATAAAGCGGCAGGACTAAGCGAAGTTGCGGCAACTAATACCCTCCCTAACGAAAAAACAAATGATGTTAAAGGCATAATCTCAACACCAAAAGATCAAACGTTTTTAGAAAGTGCCCAAGAAGCGCTGGTTTATCAGCGCTTAGGTGTAAACAAAAACAAAATAGACGAGCTAAAAGCAACAATAGAAGAGCTCATTAAAGAACAGCAAAGTGAGGGCGCAGACCCTAGCGCAATTGCTGATAAAATAGAGGAACTCCAAAAAATGCTTGAGCAAGAGTATCAAAAAGGGCGCGAGCGAACGGATATGCAAGGTGAGCATGAGCCGGGTAAAATAATTTCTGCATTTGTTTAATTTACAAAATGTCGGATACCTGACATTGTTGTTGTGTCTACTTTTGCTAAAGTAAGTTTTAAATATAAAAATAAAGGCAAAACAATGAAAACACTTCAACAGCAACTTGGTAAATATGGTTTATATCATCGTTCTAAACGTAATGTACTAACGCACTTTATTGGTATTCCGCTCATTGTATTTGCAGCGTTGTGTTTACTAGCGCGTATTCAAATCCCCCTTGGTAGTGTAGTAATTGATGGCGCACAACTTTTTGTATTAGCGTCGGTTGTTTATTATTTTATGCTGAGCTTTTCGCTTGGCTTTATTATGGCCGTGATATTCACCTTACTCCTTGTTGCTGCTCAGCCCATTGCAGCAATGGCTTTTTGGCCTTGGTTGAGTATTGGCGTAGGTGTGTTTGTATTTGGCTGGGTATTACAGTTTATTGGGCATTATTACGAAGGTAAAAAACCGGCGTTTGTAGATGACCTAATTGGCTTAATTATTGGCCCTTTGTACGTAACTGTTGAACTACTATTTTTAATGGGTTTTTACAAAACATTAGAAGATGAAGTAAACGCGATAGCTGGTCCTACAAAGGCGTAAAATACTTTTCTAAGTACCTTAATAAAACTTAATAAATAATAATAAAAGGCAGATAACGCATGCAATATAATAATAAAACCGTGTGGATCACCGGCGCATCATCAGGTATTGGTAAAGAGCTTGCTATACAATTTGCCGAGCTTGGAGCGCGCGTTATTTTATCGGCGCGCAATGTAGATAAACTAAACGATTTAAAAGCAACGCTTAAAGGCGAAGGGCACGTAGTTGTGCCGCTGGACTTAGCCCAGCCAGAGCATGTACTGAGTACAGTAACAGCAAAAATGAGTGAGTTTCCTGCAATTGATATTTTAATTAATAACGGCGGCGTATCGCAGCGTAGCTTATTTTTAGAAAACGACTTTAACGTGTATCGCCAATTAATGGAGGTTAATTACTTTGGCTTAATTGCACTTACTAAAGCTTTACTGCCTGCTATGGTGGCAAAGCGCAGTGGCTCAATTGTGTCTATTAGTAGTGTGGCGGGTAAAGTAGGTTCAAAATTTAGAACGGGTTATTCGGGTTCTAAATATGCGGTTGTTGGTTTTATGGATTGCCTACGTGCAGAAGTAGCACAACATAACATTCATTGTTTAACAATTTGCCCTGGCTCTATTAAAACAGCAATTGCGCATAATTCACTAAACGAGCAAGGCATAGCGCAAAATAAACCAGAAGAGTCGATAGAAAATGGGATGGATGTAAGCGTAGCGGCTTCAAAAATGATTCGTGCCATTAGTAATAAAAAAGACGAAGTGATTATTGGCAAAGGTTTAAGTGGTTGGGCGCCTACAATTAAGCGCTTTTTTCCTACTTTGTTTAATCGCATTACCGCAAAAACAAACTATAGGTAGCGTCGTTTATTTCAAAGGCGTAAAATGCCGTAAATTTGATCAAATTAGAAAAGGATTCTAAATGAAGTATTTATGGCTGAGCCTGTTTTTTATTGTATTAATTTGGTCTGGTATTAACCCAAAAGATCAATTTACATGGCTGCTTGAAGTTATCCCCGCAATTATTGGTTTAGTGCTGCTAGCAAGTACCTATAGCCACTTTAAACTTACCCCTATTTTATATACATTTATTTTAGCGCATTGCATAGTGCTGATGATTGGCGGGCATTACACCTACGCCGAAGTTCCTTTTTTCGATAATCTATTTGGTAGCGAGCGTAATAACTACGACAAAGTAGGGCACTTTTTTCAAGGGTTTGTACCTGCACTACTAGCACGCGAAATTTTACTGCGCAAAAAAGTAGTAAATGGTCGAGGCTGGTTAATCACCTTTGTTATTTCGGTATGTTTAGCATTTAGCGCGTTTTACGAATTAATAGAGTGGTGGGTTGCAGTATTAAGCGGCGAAAACGCAGAAGCGTTTTTAGGCACTCAAGGTTACGTGTGGGATACCCAATCAGATATGGGACTGGCGTTATTTGGGGCTATTTGCTCATTGTTAGTACTTTCAAAAGTACACGACAAACAGCTAAAAAACGTTAAAGATTATTTATAGAAAAAGTTATATAAACGCTTATAAAAGCATTGGTAAAAAAGACTACTAATGTATGACCGCAAACACTAGTAATTACTCAATTAGCACAGACAAAAGCAAACTTAACTTTAACGTTATTTATAACTTTATTGCTAATAGCTATTGGGCCAAAGGCATTCCTAAAAGCGTGATGCAATCGGCTATTGATAACTCAATGTGCTTTGGTGTTTACAGCGCTCATAACGAACAAGTTGGCTTTGCCAGGGTAGTTACCGATAAAGCAACCTTTGCCTATTTAGCCGATGTATTTATTACCCCAGATTTGCAAGGTAATGGTCTGAGTAAGTTACTTATTAATACGATAGTAGAGCACCCTGAGCTGCAAGGGCTCAGGCGCTTTTTATTAGCGACTTCTGATGCGCATGGTCTTTATGCGCAATACGGGTTTAAACCTATAGATAACCCAGCACTGCTAATGCAAATAAATCCTGAGAATGTGTATGGTAATATTAAGTAGAGAATACATTCTAAAGTGGGGATTATTATTAATGATTCATTATATAGCTAATTAGTAAGCTATTTTTTAAGTTATCAACTTTCTGACAGCAGGTATTAATACTCCTTTAAATACGATATTTTTTCTTCATTGATAGAGAAAAAGAAAGTACAAATAGAGCCAACCACCAAGCAGCAAATACCCACAATCCAGGCTTAAGCTCACACCATTCTGTAATGTTAATAACACCATATGTGAACAGACTTAGAGAGATGAATGGTAAAATAAATAGGGAGTAAAACAGATATATAATAAAGTTTGATAGAAGTTTTTGATACAGTTTATGCTCATTATCAGAGCGAAACTCGATCATTAAAAAAATACATTGTGAAGATATAAGCAAGGTAATTACTTGTAATAAACACCAGCCTAAAGCCGCGAGAATCGCTATCCATTGCATTGTCATTTTTCGTTTTCCTTGCGCTTTTACTTGAAGAGACCGTTATGAAGCTATTGGTACGTTTTACCTTTGTGCTTTAACCAACCATCAACGTGATGTCCATTTGGATCTTTATGAGTCCAGTGCACTACGCCCCCTTTTTTATTCCACTCATACTCACCGTAAAATTGAACAGTATCACCCTTTGAAATCAAATTAATTCTTGGGGCAAGGTCAATATTATGTGCAATTAAAATGGTAATAGCTGTACTTAATTTAAGAATAAATTTTTGATGACGCCAGCCTTTATTATCGACGTTTAATATAGGAATCTTTTCGTCAACGGCTGAGCATTAACGGATGAATATCAAGCGTCTTAGCAACCTCCTTTATCAAGACATCGTCTCGTAAGCTTAGATCGACTGCTTTGATTTTGAAATTAACTGGGTAAAACCGTGTCTTTCTAGCTTGAGTATATCTAGGCATTTTAGTCTCCTCATAGTGATGAGGAGGTGTCCACTAAAACGGGTGAGGAGCACAGTCCTTTTGAGTGACTTGTTATACGTTTTTGCTGCGCTCTTTCAGTAACCGTCCCTTTGCAACTGATTCATTTTTTAAAAAGTTAACCATGAAATGATAATCAGGGTGTGTTTTTAAACTACGACTAACAAAATAAACGTTAGTTGTATTAATAGAGAATGTTTCTCTAATATCCGCCCCTGGATTGTTGCCTGCTAACAAGCTAAATTTGAGTCCAGGAATATTAAACACTATATGTTGGTAGCCATCATGGTTTTTAACTGTTGGAAAACCCATTGTTGGTTTATCTACTATTTGATTATCAACATATACAGCTAGGTATGTATTTGCAGGAAATTCAGTATTTCCTAATAGGTAATCTGAAAAAGCAACCATGCTTTCTTCACGAATTGAATTCTTTGTATCAGGAATACCGTACCCGCTCCAATCTGTTACGGACAATCTCCAAGCAATGCTTACAGCAAAGTACATGAAATTAAGTGCTATCTTATCGTTGGAAGGAAAATACCATCTTTCATCTTGTACATGAGACAACGCTTTAAATTTTTTTATCTTTGTAGCTAGTTTAAAACCGTTAGGTCGAGCCATAAAAGAAATTACTTTTTCTTCCCCATTTTTGGAGAATTTCAATTCACAACTTTCACAAAGTAAATGTTTTTTAGCTTGCTTGTTTGTATAGGCTGCTGATTTATCTGAGCCATTAATCAAAACAATGTTTTGTCCGTGTTCAGGGAAACCTTTACTAATTGATCGGTAAATAGCTTTAGGCATAAAGTGACTATCTTTAAGCTTCGCTGATTTTCTACACAATGCACAGAGTCCGTTCACCAAACCTCCTTAAACGTATAACGCCCACAATAACAGGCTAAAAGTGGTTGGCTAAAATTTAGGAACGAAGTGACTAAAGCCAACCAGTTTTAGTCCTTGTTGATTTGCCTTGTTATATGTTTATTTGCTGGAGTAGTGCTCAATAGAGTTCCTAAGCATATCCTCATACATTTCAATATACTCTGTAATATTAGCTTCGAGGTTGTTTGGGGATGATTTATCAAGAATGTTTTGAGCATTGTAGCAAGCGGTAGCAAATAGCATTGAAGAGCTTGCTTGAGACATTGAAGTCTCAGTTTCAACTTCAATCGCTTTTTCTAAATACCGGCCGACTACTTCTTCAAATTTTTCATCCATACTCTGAACATTCCCTAAACATATAATAGCTTTATCAGAGGACACTTTCCTCTTTTTATGAGCAAAGTATATCCTCTTAGTTATTTTTAATAGTAATAGCAAATCTTGTAACACATTGCCAGTTATAAACTTTCAGGCGGGTTGTTCTTTTAATGATATGCACAAATGAGGAAAACGTCCTCATTTTTTGACTTAGGAGGAAAAACGCCAGCGATAACGTAAGTAACCGCTTTAAGCACACTTGTTTGTGTAAACATATTATAGAAGGGGGTTTAGGGATGGTGGAAGCTGTAAA
>OJCW01000179.1_pt1 | contig 25613 bp, 22 predicted proteins | sample 1592461 | NCBI WGS metagenome assembly OJCW01 (sample SAMN05416884, study PRJEB24817) | seawater metagenome | isolation source: Sea water | place: Canada:Atlantic | collected 2013-11 | reverse complement strand
TCTACACAGAGTAGATCGTCGGCAGCGTCAGATGTGTATAAGAGACAGACTAAAGGATAACCTTATGGCAACTGAAAATGCTTTGTATACGATTTTAATGGAAAAAATAAAACAAGATGCTTTGGTTTTACCAACATTACCAGAAGTTGCGCTTAAAGTTAGAAAAGCCGCGGATGATCCAGATGTTAACTTAAACCAGATGAGCGATATTATTGGTCAAGATCCGGCGCTTGCTTTAGGTATGATAAAAGTAGCAAACAGTGCTTTATTAGGAAGAAGTGTTAAAGTTGAAACGGTATCTCAAGCTGTTACGCGTATCGGCTTACGTCAAATTAAGAGTATTTCGACAGCAATGGCACTTGAACAAGTGTTTGCTTCTAAAAATGAAGCGGTTGCAATGCAAATGACAAAATCTTGGCAAAAAACTATTGATATTGCCTCTGTTGCGATTAGTTTGATGAGTTTGTATCTTAAAGATAATAAGCATAGCCCTTTAACGATAGATACAATAACTATTGGTGCCCTAATACATAATATTGGTGTGTTACCTATTTTAACTGAAGCAGAAAGCCATCCAGAAATATTTGCGAATCCTACCTTTTTGCAACAAGCCATTATAAAATTATCAGGTACTATTGGCGGTAGTGTAACTCGTGCTTGGGACTTCTCTGATGAACTCGTTACGCTAGCGGAAAGCTGGAGTGATTTATCGGTGTTACCAAAAGAAATTCATTATATAGACTTCATTCGCGCAGGTGCTATTTATCATAATGTATTTAAGAGCGAATCAACTCAAGACGCATTATTAAAGAACTACGTCAAAAAAGGGTTATTACCAGATGCTGATTTTATGCAGAGCGATGATTTTAAAGCACTGTGCGCTGATGTTAAATCAATGTTTAGCTAAGCATTACAAAGCTCAGTTATAAAGTAGATATGTAGATATAAAGCAGCCTAATCAGCTGCTTTAATTGTTATTAGAGATGGTGTCAGGTAACAATGTTAAGGGTTAGCACAGTCTTATTTTGCCATTTGAGCAGCAGTATCTAGCATTCTATTTGCAAAACCCCATTCGTTATCACACCAAACTAACATTTTAACTAGCCGTTTATGGCTGACACGCGTTTGATTTCCATCAACAATACAAGAGTGTGTATCATGGTTAAAGTCAGCAGAAACTAATGGCTCTTCGGTATACGCTAAAACACCTTGTAAACCATTATCTGTTAGAGGGATTGATTGAGCATCTTTAATTACTTGGTTGATTTCATCAATAGTGACATTTTTTTCAACGGTAATACTTAAATCCATCGCGGTCACATTAAGGGTAGGGACACGTACGGCGATTGCTTCGAACCGACTTTTAAATTTAGGTAAAATCCTTTCTATACCGATCGCTAATTTAGTATCAACTGGAATAATAGAGTGACTTGCGGCACGTGCGCGGCGTAAATCAGGGTGATAAGCATCAATAACTTGTTGATCATGCATGGATGAATGAATCGTGGTTATTGTGCCACTTTCAATATTAAAGGCATCATCTAGCACTTTAATGACGGGCACAATGCAATTAGTAGTACATGAACCATTAGAAACTACACGATCCTCATGTTTCAGTTGCTGATGATTAATGCCATAAATTATGGTGGCATCAATATCATGTGTACACGGATGTGAAAATAATACCTTTTTAGCCCCCTGTTTTATATGGGCTAAACCATCGGCTTTGCTGCCAAATTTACCGGTACAATCTAGTACTATATCAACTTGATGTTTTTGCCAAGGTAAGTCTTCTATTTTCTCAGCATGATATAAAGCAATATCATGTTTTTTATCGTGTTGAGTGAAAATAGATAATAGTTCGTCATGTTGCTCTACTTTAAAAGCAAAACGTCCATGGGTCGTATCATATTTTAATAAATGAGCAATGCCACTTGCTGGCGCTAAATCGTTAATGGCAACGATATTGAAATCATCAGTTTTAGCACTTTCAAAAAGCGCTCTAACAACACTACGGCCAATACGGCCAAAACCATTAATGGCAATGTTTATCATATATTCAATTCATTTAGGTGATAAGCGGTAAATCGCAAAGCGTTTCGCCGCTTATCATATAACCTTACAGTTGGTTAACGGTGTTAACTACATTGTCAACGGTAAAACCAAAGTGCTCAAGCAATACATTACCTGGCGCAGACTCACCAAAAGTAGTCATACCAACAACCGCACCATTTAAGCCAACATACTTGGCCCAAAAATCAACGTGAGCAGCTTCAATAGCGACACGTTTAGTAACGTTTGCAGGCAATATTGATGCTTTATATTCGCTACTTTGTGCATCAAATACATTGGTTGATGGCATTGAAACAACACGAACTAACTTACCTTGTTCAGTAAGTACTTTGGCAGAATCAATCGCTAAGCTCACTTCAGAACCGGTAGCAATCAAAATCACATCTGGTGTACCAGCGCAATCTTGTAAAATATAACCACCTTTAGCAATATCACTTACTTGTGCTTGGCTACGTGACATTGCAGGTAAACCTTGACGAGAAAATATTAAGGCTGACGGCGCTTTTTGGTTTTGTACTGCAGCTTTCCATGCAACGGCTGACTCTGTAGCATCACAAGGGCGCCATGTCGTTAAGTTTGGTGTTGTTCTTAAGTTTGTTAATTGCTCAATAGGTTGATGCGTTGGACCATCTTCACCTTGACCAATAGAGTCATGAGTATAAACAAAAATATTTTGAATCCCCATCAACGCAGACATACGTACTGCATTACGAGCATATTCCATAAACATCATGAAGGTTGCGCCGTAGTTGATGAAGCCACCATGAAGAGAAATACCATTCATAATGCCGCTCATACCGAATTCGCGTACACCGTAGAAAATATAGTTGCCTGCAGCGTCAGTTTCAATACCTTTAGAACCAGACCAAAGTGTTAAGTTTGAGCCCGCTAAATCGGCAGAGCCACCTAACATTTCAGGTAATACTTTACCGAAAGCTTCGATGGTGTTTTGTGAAGCTTTACGAGAAGCAATATTTTGGCTGCTTTCATGACATTCTTGGATAAATGCATTTGCTTTGTCTTCAAAGTCTTGCGGTAACTCACCCTTAATAACACGACGTTCGTATTCCGCTGAAAGCTCAGGGTAAGCGTTTTGATAAGCGGCAAACTTCTCATTCCAACTTACTTGAACTGTTGAGCCTTTTTCTTTTTGATCCCATTGAGCGTAAACATTTTCTGGCACTTCAAAAGGTGCGTGAGACCAGTTTAAAAATTCACGTGTAGCCGCGATTTCTTCATCACCCAGCGGAGCACCATGACAGTCATGTGTACCTGACTTGTTTGGAGAACCAAAACCGATAATGGTTTTACAACAAATCATGCTTGGTTTATCTGTTACTGATTTAGCTTCTACAATCGCTGCTGCAATCGCTTCAGAGTCATGACCATCAACGCTAATTACATGCCAACCGTATGCTTCAAAACGTTGTGGGGTATTATCTGTGAACCAACCTTCTACATGACCATCAATAGAAATGCCATTGTCATCCCAAAAAGTGATTAGTTTGCCTAAACCTAATGTGCCGGCTAATGAACAGGCTTCATGAGAAATACCTTCCATTAAACAACCATCACCTAAGAAACAATAAGTAAAGTGGTCAACAATATCGTGGTTTTCACGGTTAAATTGCGCAGCTAATGTTTTTTCAGCAATTGCCATACCTACCGCATTTGAAATACCAGCGCCAAGTGGCCCTGTTGTTGTTTCCACGCCTGGCGTATAACCATACTCAGGGTGACCTGGCGTTTTAGAATGCAGCTGACGGAAGTTTTTTAAGTCGTCGATTGATAAATCATAGCCTGATAAATGCAGTAGTGAATAAATAAGCATTGAACCATGGCCATTTGAAAGGATGAAACGGTCACGATCAGCCCAGTTAGGATCGCTTGGGTTATGCTTTAAGAAATCACGCCATAAAACTTCAGCGATATCCGCCATCCCCATTGGGGCACCAGGGTGTCCTGATTTTGCTTTTTGTACTGCATCCATGCTTAAAACACGAATTGCATTCGCTAGTTCTTGACGCGATGACATATTGGCTCCAGATCTATATTTATAGTGAAAATTTTTGATACAAGTAAATTGCGCGTATTTTCCACTACCCGCTGTCATAGCGCAAATTAATTTGTAATATTTTTTATATTTTTATCTGTTTTTTTTTATATAACAATCTAGCGAGTGGAATATGGGTAGTTATATGCTAATAAATAAGCTGAAGAGCCATTGGGTAAGTTGGTGATAAGTTTGAGGGTTTGATATTAATAGTGATAGTATCAATTCAGTAAATGAACTTTAACTCTTTGAATTATTTTTAAATAGAATGAAAAACTCACTAAAGCTATTTTTTTTAACTCTTTCTATTTACCTTAGCGTCTGTGCTAGCACAGTTTTTTTTATTATCCCTTTTTCTTTCACTAGCTTTATTGGGCCTGCCGCAGGAATAACGACAGCTTTAGTTATTGCTTTTGGCGTAAGAACCATTTTTTCTATTGCTGTAGCCACGCTAATATTTTGTTTGTATTTATTCTTCTCCCTTAATTTGTCGATAGAATTATCCATGGTAATCATTACTTTTTTGGCCATTGCGCTACAAGGGTTTTGGGCAAAACAAATAACACATCGTGAAATTAATCAACAAAACTGGCTTAGATCACGTCGACACTTATTACGGTTTTTATTTAAGGTAGGGCCTTTAATATCGCTTGTTGCAGCGTTTGCCGTGACAGTAGTGGTTATATTAGAAAGTAAAACATTAGGTGATAACTTACTTTTTACTTTTGTTAGTGGTTGGTCCGGCAGTGTATTGTTTGCCGTTTTTTTTACGCCGATGATGCTACTTACTCAAGGTCAACAACAGTTAAATTTACCTAAGCGTACCTTTATTATAGTCACCTCTTTGTTGGCGGTTATTGCGATTGGTTTATTATTTAAAATCTCCCAAAACGTACAGCAGCATGAGCGCCAAGATACTTTTATTAATGTAAAAAACAATGTACTTAATGGGCTTCAAAAAGAAATTGATATTACGCTTGATAAGTTAAATAGTTTATCGGCATTTTTTAAGGCAAGTAATGGCGTAAACCTAGGTAAATTTAATTTGTTTTCAGAGCAAATATTCCAAACGGAATCGAGTGTTAGAGTGCTGGAGTGGGCTCCTATAACAAGCCATAAGGATAGAGTTGCCTTCGAAGAAAATCACCATCTTATTATCGAAAAAAATATGAAGGGAATAATGCAAAGAGCGAATGAAAGAAGTCTCTACGCGCCAATACATTATATTTATCCTTATCAAGGTAATGAGTCTGTTTTAGGATTAGACGTACTAACAAACCCACAAAGTATTATTTCTATGGATAATGTGATTAACAGCAAGCAAGTTATTGCCAGTGCTCCTTTTAACTTAATACAGGATGATCATTCTAATCTAGGTGTCCTTTTTGTTTCAGCTGTTTTTTCTGATAACAAAAGGCTAATAATGAAGCCTAGTAATACGGATGAATTATTGGGTTTTGTTGTAGCCGTTGTTCAGTTTAAACAATTTTTTCAGGACATATCATCTTTAAAAAATGGCAGTATTGATTTATTTATTGAAGATGTTACCTCGACTGTGCCGTTTATATTGTTTGGGCGAGAGCTTAATGAAAATCATCGATATATAGAGCGTGTTAATTTACAAGTTAATTCTCGACAGTGGCGAATTAGTTTAGGTGAGCATAACCCATGGCAATTACATCAAAAAAACTGGCAAGTGTGGGGAATGTTATTTGGCGCGACATTAGGTGGAGTATTTTTTCAGTTATTGATACTAATGATGGCCGTATACTCTAATGAGCTAAACTCTCAAGTGGTTACCAAAACAAGAGAGTTGATTCTGGCCAAAGAAAAATCAGAAGATAAAAGCATCGCAAAAACTGAGTTTTTGAATACCCTTAGTAATGAGTTGCAAACCCCGTTACATGCCATAAAAAACTTTTGTCACCAGTTCCCCAAAGCGGATAATGAGGAAAAAGATAAAATAGCTCAAAATATAGCGTTAGCACAAAGTAATATGCAAAAGCTGCTACGTATGGTTGTTGACCTCTCTAAAATTGAGTCGGGGGCGTCTGATGTCAAAAGTGAACCTTTTGATTTTTATGGTTTTATAGCTCGAATTGATGACATGATTTCAGCTAAGAGCCCTGCCTTGACTCAAGAGAAAAACATAACTTTTTTGATTGACTCAAATGTTCCGCATTTTATAAATAGTGATGAACTCAGGATCCAGCAATTTTTGGTTGCTTTTTGTGAAGATGTTCATGAGTTATTTAATACTGGAAGCATACGTTTAACAGTGAAAGTACATAATCATCAATTTAAGAGTGCTACTTTATTGTTTATTTTTACTGATAATGAGGATGAAGCATCATCAAATGTAGCTCCCTTTAACCATTTTATACACTCTAGCATGGACTTGTTTAGTGCTCAGGTTGCAATGGCTAAAAAGGTTTGTCAGTTAATGGACGGTGATGCTAATCTTGCGGTTTCGGCCTCAGGTGAAAGAGTGTTAACGGCTTCAATTAAAATTTTAATTACGTCAAGTGAAGAGCAACATGAACATCAGTCACATACTTTTGATGAATAATAGGCCACTTGCACGGTGAATAGAAGCTGTTCTTTACCTGGGCACAGTATAGGGTAATATGGCGTCCTCGGCGGGATTCGAACCCACGACATCACCCTTAGGAGGGGTGCACTCTATCCAGCTGAGTTACGAGGACGAAAAGCGGTAAAAAAATCACCTGTAATCATTTCAAAAAACATACCATAAAACAACTCGATAATCGTCGAGTTTTAAATTTATTTTACTCGATAATTGCATAATTAGGACAATCAATATGAGCCCCAAAAATAGCTCAGTTACTAATGATAATAAATCAGCCCGCAACTTAGCCTTTCGTATGACCCCTGTGTTTTTTGTTTGGCTTTGGAGTACAGGCTTTATTGGAGCCAAATATGGTTTACCGTATGCAGAGCCGTTTATGTTGTTATTTTGCAGAATGCTTATTACGCTAGTGTGTCTTGGGCTTATGGCTTATTGGTTTAAATCTAAATGGCCACCTTTACACTCTGCTTTTCATATGGCTATCAGTGGTTTGTTAATTCATGGGTTTTATTTGGGCGGTGTTTTTTATGCCATTGATGGTGATATGCCGGCAGGGTTAGTCTCTTTAATTGTTGGCTTACAGCCGTTAGTTACCGCAATAGTGGCAATTATTGTACTCAAAGAAAGAGTCGTTACTTGTCAATGGTTAGGTTTGTTATTGGGGCTTCTGGGACTCGGTTTAGTCTTATTTGAAAAGTTAGGTGGAGTAGGACAATTGCCGGGGTTTTCATTACTAACACTCGGTTGGGCTTTTGCCGCATTGATAGGTATCTCACTAGGAACTGTATATCAAAAACGTTTTGGTGATGCTATAGAGCTTATTCCAGGAACGTTTATTCAATACTGTGCTGCCGCTATATTTTTTGGTTTAGGAACCTTTTTATTTGAATCTCAAAAAGTTGAATTGAATATTCAATTAATGTTGGCAATGGGGTGGTTAGTTTTGGGGTTATCGATTGGTGCAATATTATTATTGATGCAATTGATCAATCGTGGAGCAGCCTCTGAAGTTGCAAGTTTATTCTACTTAGTACCACCAGTTACGGCCTTTGAGGCCTATATTTTATTCGATGAACGTTTTGAACTGCTCGCGTTGTGCGGGGGGATGATGTCAGTGATTGGGGTCGCCTTATTTTTAATGGCGAAGCGTAATGAAACTAATGTCTGTAAAACTTAATTCAAGTTAAGTTGATATAAATTCGGGCCGCTAGTCATTACACTAGAATATTATAAGTCATACTTGGTTCTTGAACTTTTATAGGTATTAATTTATAGAGAACTACCTATAGTTATTACTGTCAGAAGCCAAGTATGTTAAAAGCTAACGTAAAATTTTATTAATATCTAATTGCTAAATCATTCTGCTGAATATTCCCTAATAACTCGTTATCAACTGTTGTTGCCGTTGCACTTTGTTTAGTTAAGTTAACTACTTTCACTTTATAAGGGCTTATATTATAACTTGCATAATGATTGCCATTACTGCTGGTAAAGTCGCTCATATGAAGAAGAGAAAATTCATCACCAATTTTAACGCCATGATGTCGACCTAAATTAATAACCACTTGGTTTCCTTTTACTTGAAGTATCTTTCCTTCACTTGGCTCACACATGATATTTTCATCAATGTCATCAACCATATTATCAAGTAATGAACTGATCATATTACCGTAACCACTTTGCCAAAACATACTTGCATTTACATCAATATTCTTTCGTTTATTAAAATCCCAAATAGCGGTGTTTTGATAACGATTTTGCCAAACTAATTCACCGTTGATTCCGCTATATAAATACAAGGTAAAGTCAAAGTTTCTGGGGTAGGTTCCTTGTTGCCAAATTTTCCAGCTGTTGCTTCTTTGCTGTTCAAAGGATATATCGTTAATCTCACTAAACAGTATATATTGACTACTGGTAGTCTCAGAGATTGACATGGCTAGCTGTTTAATTTTTTCCTCATTAAAGCTAGCGTTTAAACGAGCAAATGCTGTCGAGCTTTTTAATAAAAGTTTACTGGTACTGTAGTTACTTTGAGCGCGTAATTTGTGATTAAGTTGTGTCATAACAGCAGAGTCTAGTTGATAAACACGGCCTTGATTTGCTTGCTCTCTGTGTTTTAAGTGACTTTTGGTTAATAAGATGGATTTTTTGAAATCTACCGAAAAACATTTTTTTTCTTGAGGGAAAATATCAGCTCGTACAGTAACGCTGATCATGTCCTCACTGTGTAACTCATCAATCAGTTCAATAGAGTTCACACTGCCGCTTGCACGAATACTTAATTCATCTTGCGTTAGTAGCCCATTAACGACTTGTTGAATGCTTGATACGCTAGCACCAGCAACTAGTAATGCTTTTTTTAATGCATTCTCCATTGCTTTAGTTCTAGCTATTTCAAGCGAATTTTTGTCGATACGAGCATGCCCTTGTGCTTCATACCATTGTGCGTTACTGGTAAAAGTTGTTAAAAATAAGCCAGTAACTAGGGCAAGTGTTTGGGTTAGGTTGCGCATAAACTCTCTCATAAAAGTAAATAAGCTGTGGGGCATATTAAATATAGTTATGGAACTAGCATTAATCATGCCTCTTTATCTATTTAATTATGTCAACTTGTTTGTGAAGTGCAATTGGCTTGAGATATGCATGTATTATCGTTAATGGATAATGTAAATCAGCGCTGTCATAGGTTACCAATAGAACTATAGGGCGTAGCGGTATATACGAATAATGATAAGAGTGTAATATCTTTAAGCTGTAGGTTAAGAAAACCTAGTAGTAATTGATTTTAAATCCTTTTCTCAGGCTAATATTCAGACAAAAGATGATTATGCTTTCATGAGTCATTGAAGGTGATATTTACAACGTCAGACAATTGACTATGTTGTCTAACGTTATAAGGAATTAGATTAGTGGCACTTTCGTCAAAGTTCAATCATTTGAATTTAGCGACTCGGTATAGTGACTTTTAAATGTTAGTGCTCTTTATCACGATAAGTGTTGAGCTTAATAATGGTCACAGTAATATGTTAAAAATGAACTACGGTATGATTATTAGCAGTAATATTCTAATAATCAAATGTTAATACTTCGTTGGAATTCAAAATAACCGACTTAGGTTGTTATATGTTAGGGCTAGATATGAGTAAAATATTAATAAAGTTATTGTTTGTGACTGTCACCTTATTGACTGTTTCTTCATGTTCAAGTGTTTTTGATAAGCATGTTCAGTGGGAAACCGTTAAGCCGGAGGCATTTCCAGTCATTCGTGGGGTTGGTTATGCGCCGATAAGTTTACAAAAATCAGAACATGAAACTCAGCGGATGTTAATGGCCATTAAAGCTTCAAAAATTGCAGCGTATGCTGAATTAGCTGAACAAGTGTATGGTCAGCAAGTCAATAGCACAACAACTATGGCTGATATGTTAATTGATAATCAACAATTAACTGCGTCTGTTCGGGGGTTAATTCGAGGTGCTAAAGTCATTAAAAGTTACCCTGTTGGTGATACTTATACAACGGAGTTACAACTAGACTTTAAAGATGTATTTGAAATTTACCAGGTCGGCTTAAATCGAAAAGAGATTAAAGATGTAAAATACTTTTAATCTTCAGTGTTATATTTACTGCAACCTTGGCAGTCCTTGAACGATTAAATAGTCAATAAAACGGGGAAGCACTAAGTCTAAAAGTAAAGGTAATTGCTTTTAGACTGGGGGTAGTAAGATTTGAATAAATCTAAAGATTATCTATGGTAGGGCGTTGACTTTTTCTAGCGTGCTATGCTTTTAAACCGATACTACTTAAACCACCACTTCTCTTACCTTTGCCATCATAAGTCACCGATGTTTTACTATGGCTTTCTAATAAGCTTGTTTTCATTCGTTCAACGGCCAATTGTGACTGGGCTATTATTTGTCCATTTATTTGATTTTTTTGTTGGCAAATCTTCAGCAGACTTTCTATTTTTGCTAATTCCTGAGTGAGTAACCCTGCCACTTTATCTTGAGCAAATAACTGATTAACACTGATTTGTTGATCTAAGTTTTGAATAGAGAGTAACAGTTGGTTTTTTTTATCACTTACTTTTATCAATGCGTCAGGTTGATGCTGTTGTAAAACCGTTTTTTCATCATTGATTACTTGCTCAAGCTCTTGTAATTGAGAAAATTGTTGGGCAAGTAATTCTTGAGATTGAGCTGAAGCAGACATGGAAGCGCCTTTTAATGATACTAGCAGTACTATAAGGTGAAATAATTATCACCTAGTATTTAACTTATATCAAATTAAATCAAATTCAAAATTAGCGATACTCACAGCAAGTTTCTGTGGGTCAACTTTGTATTCTCCAGCACTGATTGCCTTTTTCAGCTCAGCTACTTTTTTCTGATCTACGACGGGCGCATCGTTAGCTTTTTTTTGTAATTCACTTAATTGCTTCGCTTGTGGCGTAAGTGATACAGAATCATGATTACTCTGTTTTACTTGTGCATTAGCACTCGTTGATTGAGCACCTTGCTGCTTTATTTGCGACTGCTTATTTTGGTGAACTTGAGCTTGTTTATTCAAGTTGTTGATATTTATAGTCATAATATTACCCTGCGGCAAAATTTTATTTTTAAAATTTCTTGTTAGCCTTTTATCGGCAAATAGTCAGATAACTTAAGTAAAAAGTATAAATAAAATTATAAGTGAATAACCACTTGATTGATAGCAGTAACTTTAGATCTTATTATCTTGCCTGAACGTGTGTTTTTTACTTTTATTTGATTATTCAAATTACCAGAAGTGACTGCAATACCTTGAGTTTTTATGATGAAGTTTGATGATTTTGCCGTAATGGTGACTGAGTCACCTTTACAAACTAAGCATATATTATTGATATTAACCGCTCGCCCTTTGCCTATTCTTTTTTTAGCTTTACCGCCGAGTATAGCGGTCATGTCTGTTAATTTCTTTCCTCTGAGTTTATTGCTCGCTAAATATTCAATATTAATATTATCGCTTGATAACACAACCCCTTTTTCAATTGTCATTGTTGCAACAACAACCGCAAACGTTTTTTCAATCCTTGCTGGTAGATAAATTTGCCATGGTGTTGAATCAGCACAAGATATTTTAACATTTACATTTCTACTGGTTGTATTTTCAGGTATATTTGCTATTAGCTTTTGCTGGCAAGGTTTTATCGTTATTCTTGAGTCAATGTTGGCAACAGTAATGGACAATTTCCCCCCAACTGGCGGTGAAAGGTTTTCTACGAGGTGTGCTTTAGCTAGCGCCTCAATGTCAGCTTTATTCCAGATAGTACTATGACTTGAAAAAGAAAATAGTACTAAAAAGTATAAGACGATAGAAGATAGTTTGATTTGGTACATAGTTTTATAGTTTATCATTAGGTAAATTAAAGTACGTAGTTATGCAATAAACGAAATTAGCATAGTTGCAGCTATGTCAATTTAGTGACACAGGATTGTTATTTTTAGTTTTATTAAACACTTACTAAAGTGCTAACTAGGCTATTTATCTATTTATCTATTTATTGTCACTTCATTCGGCTCTATAATAAACATAGTCAAGAATTGTGCCTTCTTGCTCACCTTTTAACAAGGTTAGTATTAAAGAACGCTACATTGATTTAAAATGAGGTTTTTATGGCAGGTATATTAGATTCAGTAAACCAACGAACCCAACTTGTTGGTCAAAATAGACTAGAGTTATTACTTTTTAAGCTGGTTGGCAGACAACGTTTTGGTATTAATGTTTTTAAAGTGAGAGAAGTCTTACAGTGCCCTCGGTTAACGTCGTTACCTAAGCAAGATAATTACATCAAAGGTATCGCTCATATTCGTGGTCAAACTATTTCAGTAATTGATTTAAGTAAAGCTATTGGCGGCTCAGCCATTACTCAAACGGATGACTCTTTTATTATCATCGCCGAGTATAACCGAAGTGTACAAGGTTTTTTGGTTGCAGGTGTTGAGCGTATTGTCACATTGAGCTGGAAAGAAATGATGCCTCCTCCAGAAGGTGCTGGTAAGTCTAGTTATTTAACAGCGGTGACTGAAATTGATGGTGATATGGTTTCAATTTTAGATGTAGAAAAAATCCTTAATGAAATTTCCCCTGTTTCAACAGAATTAAGTGAAGATGTCATTGATGAAAGCGTGGGTGATGAGCTAGGTGATCGAATTGTTATGATTGCTGATGACTCGACTGTTGCACGAAATCAAGTAAAACGAGCGTTAGAGCCTTTAGGAATAAAAGTAGTCTTGGCAAAAAATGGTCAAGATGCGTTAAACCAGCTTACTGCAATTGCAGATACGTGTGAACATAGCATTACTGAAAAAGTTGCGTTAATGGTTTCAGATATTGAGATGCCAGAAATGGATGGATATACATTAACAGCAGAAGTTAAAGGTATTGATAAAATGGCTAAAATGCCTATTATTTTACATACCTCATTAAGTGGTGTTTTTAATAATGCCATGGTTGCCAAAGTGGGCGCCGATGATTTTATTCCTAAATTTCATCCTGATGAATTAGCTACAGCAGTTAAGAAGTGGCTTAATCAGAGTACATAAACTATTTTAAATTTAACCATTAGGAAATACCAACTGTGTCAGCAAGAGAACTTGACGAAAAAAGTTATCATGATTTTAAAACATTTTTAGAGCAGCAGTGTGGCATTGTTTTAGGGGCAAATAAGCAGTATTTAGTTAAAAGTCGATTAGCACCGCTGATGGGTAAATTTGACATAGGTTCTATTGGTGAGCTAGTTAAACGTACACTTTTGCCGGTTGAGCGGCAATTACGTGCTGCGGTTATCGATGCTATGACCACTAATGAGACCCTTTGGTTTCGTGATGACTACCCATTTAAGTTGCTACAAAATAAGTTATTACCGGAATTTGCTGAAAGAAAAACCCCCATTAAAATATGGTCGGCAGCAAGTTCTTCCGGGCAAGAGCCTTACTCGATAGCGATGTCTGTTTTAGAGTATCAAAAACGTAATCCCAGTGCGTTTATGCGTGGAGTACAAGTGGTTGGCACTGATATATCAACGACTATGTTGGACCATTGTAAATATGGTCATTATGATTCACTGGCATTGGCGCGCGGTTTATCAGCCGAGCGTAAACGCGAGTTTTTCGAAAATGGTGATAATGGTATGTTGAAAGTGAAAGATACGGTGAAAAAAATGGTTAGCTTTCGGCCACTAAATCTACTGAACAGTTATAGTTTGATGGGACGGTTTGATATTGTTTTTTGTCGTAATGTTCTTATCTACTTTTCTCCAGAAATTAAAGCACAAATAATCAGTCAAATTCATGGCACTCTTAATAAGGGGGGCTATTTGTTTTTAGGTGCATCAGAGTCACTGTCTGGTTTGAGCGATGATTTTGATATGTTGAGATGCAACCCTGGTATCGTTTATCAAAAAAAATAGTGCTCATTACGCTACTCGTTGCGTGTTATAAAATACACGCAACGCGCTACATCACTTAAGATTTCCCTTCTTCCTACTTACCTACATAGCATTCTCTTACTTAGATAGAACACCTTTTTGGCATAATTATTGAATGAAAACCCTTAAGTACAATTAACGGTAAGTTATTATGGCTATCGGATTTGATAAAGGGTTTGAACTTCACGCGAAGGGTATGCAATTACGTGCTCAACGAGCGGAAGTGATTTCAGGTAATATTGCTAACGCAGATACCCCAAATTATAAAGCAAAAGGTATGGATTTTGATAAAGCCATGCAGCAAGCTAACCTTCAACAACAATCAGGTATGAGTCGTACCAACTCAAAGCACTTTGATGTTCGTACTGAATTAAACAATAACGTTGATTTTCGCATACCAGACCAACCAGATACTGGCGATGGTAATACCGTCGATGTACAAGTGGAACGAAACTTGTATCTAGAAAACTCATTAGAGTATCAAGCCGGTGTGCAATTTCTTAGCGGCAAGATAAAAGCGTTGCAAAAAGTAATTAGTGGAGGCAGGTAATTATGAGTTTATTTAATGTATTTAATATAACGGGTAGCGGCATGAGCGCCCAATCAATGCGTTTGAATACTACAGCAAGTAATATTGCTAATGCTGATAGTGTGAGTAGTAGCGTTGATGAAACATACCGCGCTCGCCATCCTGTTTTTGCCGCCGCTATGCAAAAAGCTGCCGCAGGTCAAGATAGTAGCGTTGGTGTGCAAGTGTTAGGTGTAGTTGAAAGTAATAAGCCACTTAACGTTGAATATTCGCCCGAACATCCAATGGCAGACAAAGACGGTTTTATTTATAAGCCAAATGTCAACGTCATTGAAGAAATGACAAATATGATTTCTGCTTCTCGCTCATATCAAACTAATGTGCAGTTGGCAGAATCGGCTAAGAATATGCTGAATAAAACTTTAACACTTGGTCAGCGATAGCAAGTAGGAGAAGGTAATGGAAACAGTTAAAGGCGGAAGCGCTTTAGATGCAATGCGTTGGCAACAAGAAGACTATAAAGTTGCAGAACAAGATCGAGGCATGTTAACTCAGGCTGACTTCTTTGCTTTGTTAACTAAGGAACTGGCAAACCAAGATCCTACTAAGCCAGTGGATAATAATGAAATGATTTCACAAATGACAGCTTTTTCAACTACTGATGGAGTACAGAAGTTAAACGATCAATTTACTTCATTTTCTAGCTCTATGACGTCCAGTCAGGCCTTACAGGCTTCTTCTTTGGTTGGTCGCAGTGTTCTTGTTGAAGATAACGTATTTGGTACCAATGAAGGTGAATCGGTTAAAGGTAAAATTGTGACTGATACACCAGCAAGTAATGTGAATATTTATGTTGAAAATATTGCGGGTGAAATTGTTCAAACGGTGCCTGTAGGTAATATAGCTGCGGGTGGCTCTACCTTTACTTGGGATGGTCAAACATCAAATGGAGAGGCGGCAAAATCAGGGGCATACCGTTTTCGTATAGCGGGCTTAGTTGATGGCCAAGCATCTGAGATACAAGCGATGACTTTTAGAAAAGTGGACAGTGTTACATTAGCTGGCGCGAATGGAAATATTTTATTAAACCTTAATGGTGGTAATTCAATGGCATTAGCCGATGTAGTTGAAGTATCAGAAGGTTAATCTAGGTTAAATTATTATTTGGAATGTGGAAGTAGTTCATTCCAAATTAAAATGTCGAGCTGAAATCTGATCGACAAAAGAATTTTAAGAGGGTTAAATTATGTCATTTAATATAGCATTGAGTGGATTAAACGCGGCGCAAAAAGATCTTGATGTCTCATCAAACAATATTGCGAATGTTAATACTGTAGGCTTTAAAGAATCACGTGCTGAGTTTGTTGATGTGTATGCGTCATCTTTACTTGCAGCAGGTAAAACGAAAGTGGGAGATGGTGTGATAACTGCAGATGTTGCACAGCAATTTTCTCAAGGTAGTATTCAATTTACCAACAATGCACTTGATTTAGCTATCACGGGTAATGGTTTCTTCGCTACAGTACCTGAGCTTGATTCACTTGAACGTTCATATACCCGAGCAGGCCAATTTAAATTAAATGCTGATAATTTTGTTGTTAACTCTCAAGGTGGTCACTTATTAGGCTTTCAAGTAAACCCTGATGGCTCTTCTTCGTCAGTTAGTTTAAGTACAGCGGAACCAATCCGTATACCAACTGAATCGGGTGCGCCAACAAAAACAAGTGAAGTTGATGTCAGAATGAATTTACCGGCCGGTGATAGTTTTATTTCGGGTGCTCCAGGCAATTTTGATCCTACTGATCCCTTAACGTATAACAATTCAACCTCTGTAACCATCTTTGATTCATTGGGTGATAGTCATGTAATGACTTACTTCTTTATAAAAGATGACCCATCGGTGAAGCCTAATCAATGGATGATGTTTTCAGCAGTAGACGGCAAAGTTATTGATTTAGAAGATCCAAATGGTGATGCTGCTGCTGATGGTCGTGTTGGTGGTAATGTTTCAGGCCCATTACTCGCTGGTGGTGGTGTAGTAGGCGCAAGATTAGAATTTAATGCTTCAGGTGATTTCATCTCCCAACTTCCTCCATTAGCAAATGGTATTGTAACGGTGCCATTTACTAACCATTTACCCAATGGCGCTGATGATACGCAAGCGGTAAAAATTAATTTTAATTTAGATCCACTTGGACCAAATCCAAATGAACCAACACAATTTGCATCTAATTTTGAAGTAACATCATTAAGCCAAGATGGTTTAGCGGTTGGCCGATTGACAGGTGTTGATATAGGTGTTGATGGTTTAGTACGCGCAACATATAGTAACGGTACGTCTCAACCCTTGGCACGTATTGCGATGGTTAATTTTGCAAATGAGCAAGGCTTATCCCAAGTTGGGAACAGTAGCTGGAAAGAAAGTCTTGTTTCCGGTGAAGCGTTAGCAGGTGAGGGTGGCTCAGGTACTTTTGGTACGATCAACTCTTCAGCTTTAGAGCAATCAAACGTTAACTTAACAACTGAATTAATTGATTTAATTTCAGCACAGCGAAACTTTCAAGCAAACTCACGTGCGATTGAGGTGGATAACCAATTGAACCAGACTATTTTACAAATAAGATAGTTTAAGATTGCTGTACCCCAAATAATATAAAGCGGCTAATGGAATAAATTTTTATTCCGTTAGCCGCTTTTGCATTTATATCAGTTTGCACCATATTCAATATCCCAGTGGCGCTACTCACACCTAATCACTTCAGACACTTAATTCCTTTCTGGCATTGTCTTTGCATTTATTTACTCAATAGAATTAATAAATATTGGAATGCAATATGGATAAGCTGCTTTACATCGCCATGAGTGGTGCCAAACAAAACATGCAAGCACTATCAATTAATGCCAATAACTTAGCAAATGCTAAAACGACTGGCTTTAAAGCTGATTTGGCGCAAGCTAGAAGTATGCAAGCTTTCGGCGAAGGACAACCCACTCGTGTATTTTCTATGACTGAACGTGCTAGCCAAAATTTTGACTCCGGTGCTTTACTTACCACTGGGCGCGATCTTGATATTGCCATTGAAGGACAAGGATGGTTTTCTGTTCAAGATGCCTCTGGTGAGCAAGCTTACACGCGAAATGGTCATTTAAGACTGACTGCTGACGGCGCTTTAGAAACGAATAGCGGTGAATTACTTATCGGGGATAACGGGCCTATTTATATTCCTTTACCTGTCAATAATATTCAAATTAACCGTGATGGCGTCATCATGGTTCAGCCAGAGGGTGCGCCAGCTAGTGAACAAGAAGAGGTGGCACGTCTTAAGTTAGTTAATCCTGATGTACGTTTATTAGAGAAAGGACAAGATGGTCTGTTCCGTCGTAAAGATGGTGAACAAGAGCAAGTAGATATTAAAGTTAAAGTACTTGGCGGTACATTAGAATCAAGTAACAGTAATCCATTAAGTGATATGACCGAAATGATTGCCTTACAAAGACAATTTGAAATGCAGCTGAAAATGATGAAAACAGCAGAAGAAATTGATGCTAGCAGTAGCGCATTGTTGCGTGCTTTCTAAAGAAATTAATTGAGGTGATGTATGAATCCAGCATTATGGATCAGTAAAACAGGTTTAGATGCGCAAACTAAAGATATTGCGGTAATTTCTAATAACTTAGCCAACGCTAGTACGATAGGTTTTAAGAAAAGCCGTGCTGTTTTTGAAGACTTGCTTTATCAAAACGTGAATCAGCCTGGCGGTCGAACCGCGGATGATAGTGAAGCCCCATCAGGATTGATGTTAGGTGCGGGTACTAAAGTTGTGGCTACTCAAAAAATTCATACACAAGGGGATATGTTAACAACAGATAACTCCTTAGATTTAATGATTCAAGGTGAAGGTTTTTTTGAAATACAGATGCCTGATGGTAGTTCAGCGTATAGCCGCAATGGCCAATTTACCATGAACGATGAAGGGAATATGGTTACCCCTGGCGCCGGTTACTTAGTTCAACCACAAGTCACTATTCCTGATAACGCTATAAGTATTGTTGTTTCGCAAGACGGCGAAGTATCAGTAACCTTACAAGGGCAAGCTGAGCCTGCCGTTGTTGGCCAAATTAATACGGTAAATTTTGTTAACCCAACAGGCCTTCAGCCGATAGGGCAAAACTTATATACCGAAACTGCCGTTAGTGGTGCACCACAAGAGGGTGTCCCAGGTCTTGAAGGCTTTGGTATGATCGTGCAAGGGGCATTAGAAACCTCAAATGTAAATACAACAGAAGAGTTAGTGAATTTAATTGAATCACAACGAGTTTATGAAATGAACTCTAAAGTGATTTCAGCGGTAGATGAAATGCTTAGTTATATCAATCAACAGCTGTAGTTGATTAGTTTGGAGTTCACGATGAAAAGTAAATTATTTTGTGTCTTAGTGGTCGTACTTATCAGTCAAATTAGTGCTTGTAGCAACACGGTCGAGCTAAGTAAAGCATTGCCTAATGACCCTGATTTTGCCCCGATATTACCAGAGCCAGAAGAGGACGCTATTATTCCTACTGGTTCGTTGTTTAAAGAAAACTATGTCAATAATATTTACTCAGACTCTAAAGCTCACCGGATTGGCGATATTATTTCGGTCATTTTAAGTGAGAGTACACAAGCGAATAAAAATGCAAAAACAGAGTTAAAAAAGGAAAACAACGCTGTGTTAGATCCAATTGTAGGTTTAGCAGGGTCGCCAGTTACTCTAAATGGGCAGGCGATACAATTTGGTCTTAACCAAAACTCTAAATTTAAAGGGGATGCTAAAGCGGATCAAGGGAATAGTTTAAGTGGCGATATTTCGGTTCACGTATTAAGAGTGTTACCTAATGGCAACTTAATGATCCGCGGAGAAAAGTGGATCACATTAAACAATGGCGATGAATATATTCGTTTAACAGGGGTTATTCGAGCTAAAGACATTAATTCGAATAATACCATTCTCTCAACAAAAATAGCCAATGCACGTATTCAATATGCGGGTACCGGTAGTTTTGCAGATGTGAATGAACAGGGTTGGTTAACGAAGTTTTTTAATAGTGGTTGGTGGCCTATTTAGGGCTATTTTAAGGTAATAATATGAAAATAATAATTAACACTTTTCTTATCCTAACTGGCTTAGCTTTAGCTTTTACCAGTCATGCACAACGGATTAAAGATGCCGTTGACGTGGCAGGCGTTCGTACTAACCAATTGATTGGTTATGGTTTAGTTGTTGGCTTACCGGGTACAGGTGAGCAAAGCCCATTTACCGAGCAAAGCTTTAAAACCATGCTGAGTAATTTTGGTATAACGATGCCGGCCAACCTTAAGCCAAAAATTAAAAATGTAGCAGCTGTTGCTGTTCATGCTGAATTAGATGCCTTTAAAAAAGTAGGGCAGACTATTGATATTACTGTTTCGAGTATGGGGAGCGCGCAAAGTTTACGCGGAGGCACTTTACTGCAAACGATGTTAGTGGGCCTTGATGGAAAAACCTATGCGGTGGGTCAAGGCAGTTTAGTTGTTAGTGGTTTAGGTGCTGATGGGCTTGATGGATCAAAGGTGATTGTTAATACACCAACGGTTGGTCGTATCTCTAATGGCGCAACGGTTGAGCGTGAAGTTAAATCGCCATTTGGCTTAGGTGATTACATCACCTTTAACTTACACGAAATTGATTTTACCACTGCGAAAAACCTCGCAGATACTATTAATGAGTTAATTCCTGGAGTAGCTAGGGCACTGGATGCGGCTTCAGTACAAGTGACAGCGCCGCGTGACATTAATGATCGTGTTAGCTTTTTGTCTGTTTTAGAAAATTTAGAGTTTGAGCCAGCTTCAGGCTCAGCAAAAATAATCGTAAATTCACGCACTGGTACCATAGTTATTGGTTCTGAAGTACGTTTACTAGCGGCTGCCATTACCCATGGCGGTATTACCGTTACGATAAATGAAGCGCAAAAAGTTTCACAACCTAATGCGTTTGCTGAAGGAGAAACTGCTGTAACGAATGAATCAGCAGTGAATGTAACCCAAGAAGATGCACGTATGTTTGTCTTTCAACCAGGCGTTACCTTGGAAACATTAGTTAGAGCAATTAATGAGGTGGGTGCGGGGCCAGGTGATGTAATGGCTATTCTAGAGGCACTTGATCAAGCAGGTGCTATTCGTGGCGAACTGATTATTATTTAGTATTGCGTTTCCGGTTGTTGCTTCAGCCGGTATTTAAGTAGAGTAAAATAATGGCTGATAACTCAATAACTACTTCGAACTTTGACCAATCACGTAACTTTTTAGAGTTAAATGGTTTGAATGCTATTCGTCAGCAATCTAGAGAGTCAGGTAACGAAGGAAAAAAAGAAGCGCTACAAGAAGCCGCGCAACAGTTCGAAGCCATTTTTATGAAAATGTTGCTTAAAAGTATGCGTCAAGCACAAGAAGTTTTAGAGTCGGATAGCCCATTTAATTCTCAATCAACCAAGTTTTATCGCGACATGCACGATCAACAAATGGCGGTAGAATTATCGTCAAATGGTACGTTAGGTTTATCTGATCTTATTGTTAGGCAACTAGGTGGTGGGGATGATAAATTTACGCCACGAAGCGTGTTACGTAATGATGGTAACCTTGAACAAGTGAAGGCGCTAGCGAAAGAGGGTAAACTACAACAAGAAGCGAGTAGTAATGAAAAGAGTTTGCTTAACCCGTTCTCTATTACTACGCTAAACCCTCAAAAACCTGACACTATCAATAATACAAACGCCACCCAAATACCTTTTGCCACTAAAGACGTTAGCCAAACTGAACCAAGTGTCAATTTTTCATCACCAAGCTTTGATGAACCGGAAGACTTTGTCAGTGCGCTGATAGAACCGGCAAAATTAGTTCAAGAAAAAATAGGTGTACCATTTCAAGTCGTTATTGCTCAAGCAGCATTAGAAACTGGCTGGGGACAAAAAATAATTAAAGATCCTAATGGCGGTAGCTCTAATAACTTATTTAACATCAAAGCTGATAGCCGTTGGGATGGAGCAAGTATTAATAAAGAATCATTAGAATTTGAACAAGGTTCGATGGTTAAAAAATCATCACCTTTTAGATCCTATCAATCACTGACAGAAAGTGTGAAAGACTATGTCAGCTTTCTTACGGATAATGATCGATATAAAGCTGCATTACAAAAACCAGGTGATGTGGAACACTTTGTGCATAGTTTACAGAAAGCAGGCTATGCGACAGATCCTCAATATGCCACTAAAATAATGGCAACTCTTCGCACGGTCTCTAAGTTAATTTTAAAATAATGTGGTTATTACACCTCGTCATTTTCTAAGTGCTTTGTTTACCTGTAGTTATGCTCTTAGGTTTAGCCTGAATTAGTCAGCAGCCATTAAGTAGCTTTAGTAAATATGACTACGGTTTTGCATTAGTAAATCACGGAATAATTAAACCTTTTTAGGTTTAGTAATAATCAAAACTAGAGGCAAATATTATGACAGTTAGTTTATACCAAACAGGCGTGAGTGGCTTATTAGCTGCGCAGCAACAGTTGGCAACTACCGGTCATAATATTTCAAATGTAAATACTGAAGGTTATACGCGCCAACGTGCAGAACAAAATGCAACTATTGGACAAGTTAACGGTTCAAACTACCTTGGTGCAGGTACCTATGTACAAGATATTACTAGGATATATGATAAATTTTCTTACAAAGAACAATTAATTAATCAAAGTAATTTAGGTAGTGCAGACTCTTTAAATGATCGCTTATCACAACTTGATCAAGTAATGAGTACTTCAGGAGCGGCAGTGGCAGGCTCCATTGAACAATTTTATCAAGCCTTAAATGGGGTCGCGGATAATCCAAATGATGCTGGATTACGTAGCATAGTATTAAGTCAGGCAGAGACTTTAAGTAAAGACTTTAACGAACTCACTAGTAATTTTGACCTAATGGGCAAATCTGTTAATGGTGAGGTAGAGCAAATTGCCCGAAATATTTCTGATATCTCTTTAGAAATTGCCAAAATAAATGAAAGTATTCTACATGCTCAAGGAACAAATCAAGCAGGGCAGCCAAATGATTTACTTGATAAACGCGACCAATTAGTAAGTGAGTTAGGTAAGTATACTCGAGTCAATACTATTGTTGATCCTAATGGCGTTATGACGGTAATGGTTGGCCAGGGTACAACGCTAGTTGCGGGTATTACCCCATTGACTTTAGAGGTTAGATCTGGAGATCCAGATGGATTAAAAACTGATTTGCGTTTAGTTGGCCCTAATAGTTCTATCGTTATTGATGGCGCTAAATTGGGTGGTTCATTGGCGGCAAATATCGAGTTTAGGGATGAACATTTAGCTCAAACTCGCGCTGAGATAGATCGCTTAGCAATGGCAATATCATCAACCTTAAATGATAGCCAAACCAGTGGGTTGGATTTAAACGGGATACAAGGTGCTAATATTTTTAGTGATATTAATACGTCTATCCTACAAGAGGGAAGAGTATCGGCACCGTCTTCTAATAGTGGTGATTTACAAGCAAAGGTTAATATTACAGACGTCTCTTTAGTTGCTACTGACGAATTTGAAGTGCGGTATAACGGCGCAATTTACTCAATAACAAATATGAGTACAGGTCAAAGTGAAAATTTAGGCGCAGCAGGGGTTGGAACTCATGCTACTTCTTTTGGTTTTGAATTTATCGAAATGAGCGGAACGCCTGCAAATGATGATTCATTTATCATCAAACCAAGTAAAAATAGCGCAGCATTAATGGATGTTACGCTAACTAACCCAAGTTCAATTGCCGCCAGTTCTGCGGTACAAGTAACACCTTCGACAAATAATGTAAGTGACGGTGAAGTTGCCATTTCCAGTGTCAGTGATCCTGAAGCGGCAAGAACCTATATTAACAATCCTAATAGCGGTTTAACGGTAGATGTGTTTGAAAGCGCTTCCGGCACGTTTACCTATAGAGTATTTGATACGGCGAACCCAGCACCCGCTGCGCCAATTACCACTGGCAGTTACCTCGCTGGAGAAAGTGCGATTGTAGATTTACCGCCAGGAGCACCTGCATTTCAGATAGAAATTAGTGGCAATTTAGTTGGCTCAGGCACTAATGCGAGAGAAACATTTACTATTGGTGATGCATTTGGCGTGGGTAACGGCATGAATGCTGTTGCTATGGCTACAACACAAGAACTAGGTGTTACTAACGGGGCTAAAGAAACTTTTAGTCAAAGCCTAGGGATAAGTACCTCAAAAGTGGGTTCACAAGCAAGTAATGCTGAGTTAGTTGCTGACACCGCTCAAGCGTTATTTACCCAAGCATTTAATCGAAATCAAGCAACATCAGGGGTAAACCTTGATGAAGAAGCGGCGAATTTATTAAAATTTCAACAAGCCTATCAAGCGGCGTCACAAATTATTTCCACCGCCAATACTATTTTTGACACCATTTTAGCTGCGGTAAGGTAAGGGGTTAGATATGCGAGTTTCAACGGCTCAATTTTATTTGCAAAGCGCGTTACAGATGAGTAATAAAACGTCTGATGTTAATGATCAAATGTCTTATTTGACTAGCGGTAAAAGAGTGCAAACGGCTAAAGATGATGCGGTTCAATATAGTACGCTAGTGGGTTATAAAGAAAGCTTAGCTAATATAGAAAAATATCAACGAAATATCACGCAGGCTGAAAGTCATAATAATCTACAAGAAACTGTTTTTGCAGATGCTGAGTTATTGTTAGATCAAATTAAGCAAGATATGTTGTTAGCTAACAACGGGAGAATGTCTAATGAAGATTTACAATCTCTAGCAAAAGAAACAAGAACTAACTTTAACCAATTACTTGATCTTACTAATACTCAAAATTCGAATGGCGATTATATTTTTTCTGGCTATCAAACAGAAACAAAACCTTTCAGTCAACAAGTTGACGGTTCTGTTCTCTACAACGGTGATACAGGGGTTAATGAACTGCAGATAGCAAAAAATATAAACATAGTGACGAATCAAGCAGGCGATGCTGCCTTTTTAAACGTAGCGAATACTATCGGAGACTTTACTGCTTCTTACGCAACAAATACGTCAGGCGTTGCTGTTGATAGCGCGAATATTACCAATAGAGGAACGTACAATACCAGTACACTGCCTCATGAATATCAATTTACATTTGATTCGGTAACGAGCGATTTAACCGTAACAGATAGTGGAGGAGGCATTGTCTTTCCGCCAGCGCCTTATACTGCAGGCGAAACTGTCTCTTTTGACGGCATTGATGTCACCCTGAGCGGCAACCCTTTACCGGGTGATAGCTTTACCATTACTCCGAAAGAAAATATTAGTGTTTTTAATACGATCAATGATGCTATCGCTTGGATGGAAAAAGGCTCGGTTTCGACCAACCAAGAACAACACCAAGTTGATTACAGCGCTATCCTCAACCAACTTAATGAGAGCATGGTCCATATCACTTCAAGGCGAGTGGACTCTGGTATTCGCCTGCAGGCACTAGAAGGCCAGAAGAGTAGGCACTTAGATTCAGAGCTACATATCACTACCGGTAAGTCAAATATTGAAGATTTGGATTTTGCTAAAGCTATTTCCGAATTTGAACAATCAAAAATAGCACTACAAGCCTCGCAACAAGCATTTACTAAGGTGCAAGGGTTAACACTATTTAATTATATATAAATAAAAAGTTCAATATTGGCAAGATTGTTGCTTTATTAAACTTGAGTTCACATTTATTTGACGAACAAGATATATACAAAAGAGGCCTTAATCAGCAGGCTTTTAATAACATAAAGAAATTTTAAGAATTAGGAGTGCTATTACTGTCTCTTATACACATCTGACGCT
>OJCW01000160.1_pt1 | contig 26910 bp, 18 predicted proteins | sample 1592461 | NCBI WGS metagenome assembly OJCW01 (sample SAMN05416884, study PRJEB24817) | seawater metagenome | isolation source: Sea water | place: Canada:Atlantic | collected 2013-11 | reverse complement strand
AAATAATCCAAATTACTGACGATAGCTTTGAAGCTGACGTATTACAATCAGACAAACCAGTACTAGTAGATTTCTGGGCTGAATGGTGTGGACCTTGTAAAATGATCGCCCCTATTCTTCACGAAGTTGCTGATGAATACGACAGCCGTGTGACTGTTGCTAAATTAAATATTGACCAAAATGCTGGCACACCGCCAAAGTTTGGTATTCGTGGTATCCCTACTTTACTTCTTTTTAAAGATGGCCAAGTAGCTGCAACGAAAGTAGGTGCTCTTTCAAAAACTCAACTTATCGAGTTTTTAGAAAACAACATCTAACGGTAAGCTAGAACAATAAAAAGGGCTTTTTTGCCCTTTTTTAAATTTATTTTGTATAAAGACTGGACGCTTTGCCAGTGAACTGCTAGTTTATAAAGCCAACTAATCCTTAGTTATATTCAACAAACCTCACTCAACGATCAAAGCGATTTTGAGTATGACAACTGTAATAAAGAACCCACCAATATGCATTTACGCGAATTAAAAGACAAGTCGATTAAAGAGCTTGTAGACTTAGCTGAGTCCATGGGGCTCGAAAACGTAGCCCGCTTAAGAAAGCAAGATATCATTTTTGCCATTCTTAAATCCCATGCCAAAGGCGGAGAGAATATCTTCGGCGGCGGTGTATTAGAGATTTTACAAGATGGTTTCGGCTTCTTAAGATCATCAGAAGCCTCTTACTTAGCTGGGCCAGATGACATTTATGTTTCACCTAGCCAAATTCGCCGTTTCAGCATGCGTACTGGCGATTCAATTTCAGGCCTTATTCGTCCACCTAAAGACGGTGAACGTTACTTTGCTTTACTTAAAGTAAATGAAGTTAACTTTGATAAACCTGAAAACTCTCGAACTAAAATTCTTTTTGAAAACCTTACTCCACTACATGCAAACGAACGTTTTCGCATGGAACGTGGTAACGGCAGTAAAGAAGATATTACAGCCCGTGTACTTGATTTAGCATCTCCTATTGGCCGCGGCCAACGTGGCTTGTTAGTAGCTCCGCCAAAAGCGGGTAAAACAATGCTACTTCAAAACATTGCACAATCAATTACGCATAATCACCCTGATGTAACATTAATGGTTTTACTTATTGATGAACGTCCGGAAGAAGTAACAGAGATGCAACGCCTAGTTAAAGGTGAAGTTATTGCATCAACGTTCGATGAGCCAGCTTCTCGTCACGTACAAGTTGCCGAAATGGTTATCGAAAAAGCAAAACGCCTAGTTGAACATAAAAAAGATGTTGTTATCTTATTGGATTCAATCACTCGTTTAGCACGTGCTTATAACACCGTTATTCCTTCATCAGGTAAAGTACTTACTGGTGGTGTTGACGCTAACGCATTACATAAACCTAAGCGCTTCTTTGGTGCTGCACGTAACGTTGAGGAAGGTGGTAGCTTAACAATTATAGCTACAGCGCTTATCGATACCGGCTCTAAAATGGATGAAGTCATCTACGAAGAGTTTAAAGGTACTGGTAACATGGAACTTCACCTTAACCGTAAAATTGCGGAAAGACGTGTATTCCCTGCTATCGACTTTAATCGTTCAGGCACTCGTCGTGAAGAATTACTAACAAAGCCAGATGAGCTTCAAAAGCTTTGGATTTTACGTAAAATTGTTCATGACATGTCAGAAATTGATGCAATGGAATTCTTAATCGATAAACTATCGATGAGCAAAACCAATGATGAATTTTTTGATTCGATGAGACGCCAATAAAGCGTTTTAGCTGAATAAAAAAAGCGCCTAAGGCGCTTTTTTTATGTCGGGATTAAACACAGTTTAACTTTCGTTATACTTTTTAAGTACACTCTGCAGCGTATCAACGAGTGCTTTAAAGTCATTCGCACTACTTTTTGGAGTCCTGCGTAAAAGTGCTCTATCTAAACTTTGAGCTGATTGCGCTATTTCATCTAAACCAAACATTTGCGCCGCGCCTAAAATACGATGGCTATCTTTTTGTAGCGCAGCTAAATCTTCACTTATAAAATGCTGTGTAATCGTTTCACTCTCCAAAGCAAAGCTTTGCTTAAAACTAATGACAAGATCGCTCATATCAACTTCATTTTGCTGTGCAATTGGCTGATCTTCTGCACTATGTAGGTGATTAGAAAGCGCTTTATAAAATGACTCTTTATCTATCGGTTTACCTAAGTAACCACTAAACCCTAACTCTAAATAGCCATCTACTTCATGACTCATAGCATTTGCAGTTAAAGCAAAAATAGGCCGCTCAAAACCACACTGTTTTAATAGCTGAAAAGCAGAACGCCCATCCATCACAGGCATTTGAATATCGAGTAGCACTAAATCAGGATACTCTTTTAAGCACTGCTCTACCGCTTGCTCACCGTTTTCAACGGCAATAACCTCGAGCCCCATTGAACGTAAATAGCGGCTTATTAACCTTCGATTATCAGGGTGATCTTCTGCAAGTACAACACGCCCTGCCAATTGCTTATTTACCTTTGGAGCGCTTTGAGTTTCAATCAGGCTTTGCGATTTATTTACTTCTGCGCACGGTAAAAAGAACGAAAACTGACTGCCCTTTTTGTATTCGCTTTGTACACTGATATAACCGCCCATCATCGCGGCTAATTGTTGCGATAAGCTAAGGCCTAACCCTGTCCCCCCAAAGCGACGGCTAATACTGTTATCAGCTTGGCTAAAGCATTCAAAAATAAGCTTTAACTGTTTAGAGCTCATACCAATACCGGTATCTTTTACAATAATCACTAGCCCTTGTTCACTCTTATTTAAAGCAATAATGATTTGGCCAGCGTGAGTAAACTTAATAGCATTAGCACATAAATTTATAAGAATCTGTTTTACGCGCATTAAATCCAGCTTAGTGTAAAACTCATTACCCACTTGATTGTCTAAAATGAGGCGTAAATTTTTTGCTTTTGCTTGAGTGATAAACATTGCATGTACGTCATTTACAAGCTCTACAATATCAAAGCACGAAATATTTAACTCTAATCTATTGGCTTCAATTTTACTTAAATCGAGTACATCATTTATTAAGCTTTTTAAATGGTCACTGTGACGCTGAATTACTCTTAATTCATCTTTAAGTGACTCAGGCTCATATAATTCATTAATTAAAGCATCTGTTTGCCCTAAAATAGCCGTTAGTGGAGTGCGGATTTCGTGGCTAATATTGGCCAAAAACTGGCTTTTAACATCGTTAGCTTCTCTTAGCTCCTGTGCTATTGCTTGTAACTCGGCAGTGCGCTGCGTAACTTGCTCTGTTAACTGCTGCTTAGCGCGTTTTTCTGCGCCACGGCGGTAAAGCGCAATACCAGTTACAACAACCAAAAGTAATAGTAAAAAAGAGAATAAAGTAAGCTGAGAACGCTGCGACATTTTTAGCTCTTGCACACGTCGATCTTGTTTAAGTTTTTCTATCTCTTGGTTTAATTGGGTTGCTTTAAATTGATGCTGAAGTACCGCTAATGCATTTATAATTGCTGTACTTCTGAGTTTTCGCAGCTCACTAATATATTCTTGTTGCAAGGCCATTGCGCTTGAATAATCGCCTTTACTGGCTTCAAGTAGTGCTTTAGTCCCTAAACCCTCCCTAATTATTCGCTCACTGCCATATTCATGGGCAAGTGAAATAGCTCTATCTAAACTTATTTTCGCCTCTTCTAAGTTGCCTTTAACAAACTGAATTTTACCAAGCGCATGTAGCGCATTAAGCTCTAAATTATGGTTACCTATTTTAAGCGCATAATACTCACCTAATTTAGCTTGCTCGTATGCTTCATCTACTTTTTTTAACACTAAATTAGTATTTGCCAAGTTAGTATATTGCGTAGATAACTTATTGTAATCATTGGCTGAAATATAATAACGCAGCGCTAGCTGGTAATAATGAAGTGCTAAGTCAAATTGATTACTCTCCATATGAGCAACACCCATATTGTTGTATACCTGCGCAATACCGCTTTTATCATCTAACCGCTGATAAACTTTAAGTACATCTTGATAAAGACTAAATGCACTATCGTAGCGTGATAAGCGTATATAAACGCCTGCTATATTAAGTAATATGTCGGTTTGATCTTGCTCACTACCGTGCGCTTCGTAAATAGCTTTTGCCTTTAAGTAAAACTCTAGGGTATCGCCTAGCTTATTCATATTAAAATAAGCCAAACCAATATTATTTAGTAAATTTGCTTGTTCAAGTAGTTGTTCATTTTTTTCAGCTAATACTAGGGTGCGGGTATATTCACTTATGGCCTTTTGAAATAGGCCTTGATAAAAAAGTGCTACACCTTGCATTTTTATTGCACGAAAGTGCTCGTCAGGAAAGAAAGTATCTGAAGTGTTTTTTTCTAATAATTTAAAATAGTGTAAAGATTCTTTAAAATTATCAGCCGATAACGCACTATTACCTAATGCCGAATAAACAGCGACACGCTCTTTTTTAGAAACGTTTTTATTAGCAAGTAACGTATTTGCTAATTGTAATTTAGGCTCCCACTGCACTTCGTTTTTGAATTGCTCAAATAACGAATCACTATTTTGGGCATAGCTAGGAGCTATTAGTACACAGCATATAGTAAATAAGAGGCATTTAAACTTGCCCAGCATAATTTTAATCCTTCAAACCGTTACTTATATCAGTGTAATCTTTATTGAAGATACACTAACTACTAGGGCCTAAACAATGCTTAACCCACTGATTGATGAGATTTTTGAGCTGATATTAACAAGGCAGGTTTGGCAAGTTCATACTTTAGCAGCAGAACTGACAAACCGCAGCGCAATAACAACACTCGATAAAAGCCCTGAACGTGATTTATTTAAACGTAACTTTTTAATTATGAATGCATTGTACCAACTGCAGGCACAATTACGCCCTCAAAGTTTACTCATTTCAACTCTGCATATCGAGCTTTTAGAAAAAGAAGATAATAGTTTAGTAACAACGAACGAAAATTTGCGAGATTATTATTTAGATTGGCGTAATTACGATACCGATGAAGAGAAAATTGATGAGCTTTTGAATAGTTTTTGGCGTCAGTTTAAAACGACATCACCACAACAAGTATTAAATGACAATGAATTTAAAGCGTTGGCTTTAGAATGGAAGTTACCTGAAAATTTCACTCTTAAAAACGTTCAAAAGCGCTGGAGACAACTTGCATTACAGATGCACCCAGATAAACCAAATGGTTGTGAAGTTAAGTTTAAAAAAATAAAATTACAATACGAGCAGCTAAAGGTAGCTGCTCGCTAATTTGTTAATTTAGCTATTTAAATTAACGAGTAAGGCGACGAGCGCGTATTTTACGCCCTTTAATGTTGCCTTCGGTTAGTTTGCGAAGTGCTGGTTTTGATGAGTTACGTTCAACAGCAACAAATGCTACGTTATCAAGTACGTTAATTTTACCTACTTGACGACCTGCAACCCCATCCTTACCTGTCAGAGCACCAAGAATATCGCCTGCACGTACTTTTTGCTTTTTACCTGAATCAATCATCAAAGTAACCATTTCAGGGCGGTACGGCGGTTTATCTAATAAATTAAACGGCGGCATTTGCTCTGGAGTAATATCACGCTCGTAATGATCGCCAATTTGTGCAATTTTAAACGCTTCAGCTTCACCATAAATAGAACAAGCAATGCCCTTTTTACCAGCACGCCCAGTTCGGCCAACACGGTGAACATGTGTTTGCGTGTCATGTGCTAAATGGTAGTTAATAACCATATCCATGTCATCAATATCTAAACCTCGTGCAGCAACATCGGTTGCAACAAGTATTGAAGCACTTTTATTTGAAAAGTGAATTAGCGTACGTTCACGATCGCGTTGCTCTAAATCACCGTGCAATGCAACAGCGCTGAAGCCTTCGTCAGCTAAATCATCACACACTTGTTGAGTTTCTACTTTGGTATTACAAAATACAACACAGCTTTGTGGTGTAAATTTAAGAAGTAATAACTTAAGCGTTGGATAGCGCTGCTTATTGTTATCCATTTTGTAGAAGTACTGCTTAATTGTGCTTTTTGCTTGCTCTTCTTCTACTTTAACCATTTCTGGATTTTTAAGTACACGCTTAGCAATTGCTTCAATAGCTCTTGGGAAAGTAGCACTAAATAACAATGTTTGACGATTTTGTGGAATACGCTCAATAATTGCATCAAGTGTGTCTTGAAAACCCATATCAAGCATTTGATCAGCTTCATCAAGCACCAATGTTTCCACATCATCTAAACGTAGAGTACCTTTACGAATATGGTCATCAACACGCCCTGGCGTGCCAACAATAATATGCGCGCCATGTTCAAGTGAACCTATTTGCGGGCCAATTGAAACACCACCACATAACGTCAATATTTTAATGTTATGAATGCCGCGCGCTAATTTACGCATTTCTACCGCAACCTGCTCGGCAAGTTCGCGAGTCGGACACAAGACTAAAGATTGAATACGAAAGCGTTTTACGTTTAATTTAGCTAACACACCCAAGCTAAACGCAGCAGTTTTACCTGAACCGGTTTTTGCCTGAGCAATGATGTCTTTACCAGCAAGTACAGGCGGCAAACTTTGCGCTTGTACAGGTGTCATGTGGGCATAGCCAAGTGTTGATAAGTTATCAACGAGTCCAGCCGGTAAAGCCAAAGATGAAAAAGCAGTTGAAGTCACAGTAAGTTCCATAGCAATAAAATAACATGGGAGAAAGCCCCACTAATATGCAGCTTATAATAGCAGAATTCGTAATTGGCAACCATTAACAAACACATTATAAAACATGTTAATGAAAGGTGTTGAAAATGATAGTAGTTTGCATTAAGATCGCGATTGTTTTTTACATACCTGCGCTGGAAGCAATTAATGAAACTGAATTCTATTTACATAGCACTATTAGCAAGCATTACAACAAGCACATATGCAAACACTACCGACCTTGAACGCATAGAAGTAAAGGGAAGCTACTTTAACGATTACAAAGTAGATAACGCTAATGGCGCAATGAGAACATCAGCTTCATTACTTGAAACTGCACAATCTGTCACTGTAATAACCGACACTATTATTAGCGAACAGCTTGCCACTACACTTGGCGAAGTACTCACAAATGACGCAAGCTTAACTGCAGGCTCACAACAACGAAATCGTGAGGTATTTAACTTACGCGGCTTTGAGCTGAGCTCATCGACAGGTTATTTACGCGACGGTCATCAGCATTGGTCGCACTATCAGCAACCAATCGAAATTTTGCAGCAAGTTGAAGTAATTAAAGGCCCATCAAGTATTTTATATGGTCAGTCAGGCCCGGGTGGCTTGGTTAACATGGTAACTAAAAAGCCTACAGCACAAACACTATTTAATGCCAGTGCCGATGTAGATCAGCATGGCTCAACGCGCTTTATGGTTGACGCTGCAGGTGCCTTGACTGAATCGGAAGATTTACGTGCTCGCGGGATTTTAGTAAAGCAAGACGTTGACTACTGGCGTGAGTACCAAAACGGTGAAAACCGTGAGCGTGACCGCTTTTTAGGTGCATTAGTTGTAGATTACGATATTAGCGATAACGCATTAGTACGTGTGCATTACGACCGCACAGATGACGAAGCAGGTTTAGATACTGGCGCATGGATAGACGATAATGCCAATGTAATTGGTAGCGATAAAACAATCCGTGATATGTCTTGGGCATTTACCGACATAACCGTAGAAAACCTAGGTGTAGACCTAGAAGTATTTTTAACCGATAACTGGCAAGTAAAACTTGGCTATAACGAACAAACGTTTGAACGTCAACGCTTTGAGTCAGCACCTCGCATGCCTAGTAGCTTTGCTGAAGGTGACAGCTATGAATCTCGTCCTTACGACCGTTTTGACGATTGGCAATTTAAAACTGCATTTATTGATTTTATTGGTGAATTTAAAACAGGTAGCTTACAGCATCAGTTTTTAATTGGCGCAAACTCGCTAGATTACTACTACGGACAACGCCGTACTTCTGCTGACTACTTTGATTTTTCTGCAGGACAAGCAGAACCATCACGCCCATCTGTAAGTTATAAAACAGATGATACAGTAAGCGAAACTGAATACGACTATTACGGTATTTACGTTCAGGACTTAATTTCATTCTCACCACAATGGCAATTATCGCTAGGTGGCCGTTACGACAAACAAACACGAGAAGGTGCAGATAACGAGTCATTTGTACCAAAGGTAGGTGTGCTTTATCATCCAAATACTTCGGCAACTATATATGCTAGTTACTCAGAAGGTTTTGAGCCTCAAGGTAGTGAAACTCTGATAGATGAAACCGATGTAAATAATGGCATGAAGCTAGATGCCATTACCTCAGAGCAAAGAGAGATTGGTATTAAATGGCAATTATTTGATGACCGTTTACTGCTTACAGGTGCAATTTTTGATATTAGTAAAGAAGGCACACTTGTTAGCGAACAGCTTGAGACGCCTATTGGCTCATTCACAAGTGAAACAAACCAAGTGGGTGAACAACGCCATAAAGGTGTTGAAGTAAGCGCACAAGGTGCTGCTACTGACCGCTTATTTGTTATGGCATCAACTATGTATCTAGATGCTAACTTTGAACGCGATGAAGTATTGGAAGGTAAGCGCCCTACCGATGCACCAAAATGGTCGGCATCACTTTGGACTCGTTATGAATTAAACGACGCCATTGCCATTAACGCTGGCGCTTTTTATGAAGGCGAGCGCTTTGCAGATAGCGATAATACAATTACTAAAGATGCATATACACGTGTTGATGTAGGCGCCACTTATAAGTTTAACTTAAGCAATACCGATATTAACTTACGCCTTAACATCGAAAACTTATTTGATAAGAGCTATTTAGGTGGTGGCGGCACGAGTAATGTAACTGTTGGCGAGGGCACAAATCTTCGTTTAGCAGCGCAATTTAGCTTTTAATTAAATGCTTAAATAACAGCTTTAAAATATAGCCCGCGTACATTTACGCGGGCTTTTTTTATATCTAAACGTTTATACCTAACAGCATTAAACCTATTACAAAGCTTATTCATCTCATCTATTTTTTATCATGTTTGTTACATGTTCTAATAGCGCTAATTATTAAAAAGGCTTACCCAAATGAAAAAATTAATTACCGCACTTCTGCTTACTAGCAGTATGGCTGCAAACGCTAACAACGCCGAATTTACCCAAAAGCAATTACAACAAGTCAATGAAGTGCGCACCTCTGCTCTAAATAGTGATTTAAGCTATAAATTACTAGAGTCATTAACAACTGAGGTTGGCCCTCGCTTACCTGGTACTGAAAATGATAAAAAAGCAGTGGCATGGGCTAAAGCTAAATTTAATGAGCTTGGTTTTGATAAAGTATGGCTTGAAGAAGCGACTTTTCCTGAATGGCGCCGTTATAGCGAAAGCGGAAAAATACTAACACCAAGCGAGCAACCTCTACATTTAACTGCATTAGGTAACAGTATAAGCACGCCTAAAGATGGGATCACAGCACCAGTAGTCTTGTTCGAAACACTTGATGAGTTAATTGCAGCACCAGAAAATAGCCTAAAAGGTAAAATTGCGTATATTAATTACCGCATGAACCGCGATATAGACGGGAATGGTTACGGACCTGCTGTAAAAGCACGTGGCACAGGCGCTATAGAGGCGTCTAAAAAAGGCGCTGTTGCCTACATGATGCGCTCGGTAAGTACTGGTCATCATCGTTTTGCACACACTGGCGGTAGTTACTACAAAGAAGGTGTTACAAAAATACCTAATGTAACCATTGCTAACCCAGATGCCGATCAAATAGCACGACTCATTGCTTTAGATAAAGACGTTTCGGTAAATATTAATGTGCAAACCGAAAGCCTTGGTGAAGGCACTGGTTATAACGTTATTGGCCAATTTAATGGTACCGAAAACCCTGAGCAATATGTATTAATTGGCGGGCATTTAGATTCTTGGGACTTAGGGACTGGCGCATTAGATGACGGCGCAGGCGTTGCACTAACAATGGCAGCCGCTAAACATATTAGCGATGTAAAACGTCCTAAGCGCAGTATTCGTGTGGTACTTTTTGCAGCCGAAGAGCTAGGCCTTTGGGGTGCAAAAGCCTATTTTGCAAAGCATAAAAACGAGCTAAGCAATATTGTTGCAGCAGCTGAGTCTGATTTTGGCGCCGATGTTGTATATGCTTTTGAATCGAACGTAAGCGCAGAGTCACTTCCTGTAGTGCGTGCTATTGCAAAAGAACTTTCGCCGTTAAATATTGAGCATATTGGTAAAAACCAAGCGAATGGTGGCCCTGATCTAATTCCACTTAAAGCAGCAACCTCAGCACCTATTTTTGAACTTGCTCAAGATGGAACAGATTACTTTGATTACCATCATACAGCTGACGATACGCTTGATAAAGTAACACCTGCTAAGCTGCGTCAAAATACCGCTGCATACGCTGTATTTGCTCTAATGGCTGCTGATGCAAAAACAACAATTAAGCCTAAAGCTCAAAATAAGTAATAACTGACATACTTACTTACAGTTTGTGGCTTTAACTAACACGCTTCTTGTTTTACCTTTAGGTAATTAAACAAGGAGCGTGCTTTATGTTACTTTTCAACACGAGTGAATCATTTCCACATTTTGCACAAACAACACGCTGCCCTCATTGTCAAAGCGACGCCTACCATTTAGTAAATAAAAGCCGCTATTTACGGTTTAGTATTTTACCTATGCTTGCCTTAAAATTAAGTTATAAACGCGAGTGCTATCAATGCGGAAAAAGCGAACCTGTAAAAATAACGCAACTACCGTTAATAGAAAAACTAAGCCTACCTAAATACTTTATTGGTGTATTTTTATTACTTTGGATTGTTTTATTTGTTTATCAACAGCACCTTAATAGCGAGACTCAAAAGAAAAACTATTTAAATACGCCTAAAATATATGATACTTACTTAGTACACGCCGACAAATTTACACACGAGCCCTGGACCCTAACCAATTTAAAAATTGCTCAAGTTTTAAATTTTGACGAACAATTTATTACCTTTCAGATAAGCAACTACAGCTATAAACGTAATAATAGTATTACTTTGGCAATGCGTACTAGCCAGCTAATTCAAGACAATTACTTTTCCACTAAAACAATCACCCTCCCTCGTGATGAAGTAGCACGCCTTTACAACGACGAAGCTATTTACGACGTGCTGCGCCCCTATGCCAACATCCTTTATGGTGGGTTTGTGATGCATCCTCCCAAACCTAAGCCACTATATAAAGGCTTAAAGCTCGATAAAAACAATCAACAAGGCATTATTTACTTTAAAGATGGTTTGTTTGTTGAAGCATTTAATAGCTTTAAACAAGCTGCTGAAGCGGGCTCTCAATGGGGGCAATTAAATTTAGCGCAAATGTATCGTGATGGTCAGGGAATAGATCAGGATCAACAGCAGGCTATTTATTGGTACAAAAAGGCCATTGAGCAAAAAAATACTAAAGCACAATTTGAATTGGAATCTCTTTGTAAAATAGCTAGCTGTGAATAAAGCAGCAAGTATGTTACTTGCTGCTTTAATATTTTATAACTCTAAATGTTTATCTAAAAAATTAATTACTTGTTTGTAGTAAGCAGTTCTGTGTTCTTCTTTGTAAAAACCATGGCCCTCATCCTCCAATAACACGTACTTATAAGGATGGTTAGCTTTTTTCAATGCAGCAATTAATGATTCGGCTTGTTCAATAGGGGCTCGTGCATCTTCACCTGCGTGAACTATGAACACAGCTGCTTTAAGCTTATCTATATTATAGCTAGGTGAAAATGCCTTCAAAAGCGTTTCATCAGTGCCTAAAACGTTTTCAAGATAGTTTTGTCCTGTACTACGCCCTGAAATATCACCTTCTTCAAACATTAGAGGTAGGTCATAAATACCAACTGTTCCAATTGCACACTTAAACATGTCTGGTTCTAAAATGGCGCTCTGCAAAGCTGAATAAGCACCAAAGCTTGCTCCCATTATACAAATGTTGTTTTTGTTTACCGTTCCATTAGAAATTAAAAACTTAACACCATCAATAATATCAAACTGAATATCAGAACCCCACTTTTGGTAACCTGCTTCTTCGAAGTTTCGACCAAACCCACCTGAACCTCTAAAATTAACTCTTAGTACAGCCATTCCCCTACTTGCTAATAACTGTACCTCAGAATCATAACCCCAATAATCACGAGGGCCATGTGGACCGCCATGAGGCATTACAACTAGAGGTAAGTTTTTATCTTCAAGACCATTAGGAACAGTTAAATATCCATAAATAGTTAAACCATCCCGAGTTTTATATTGAATAGGTTTTGTCTTTGAAAGCTCATTTTCGTTCAGCCAGCCACGCGCTGAAAATAATATTCTTAGCTTATTTTGTACCCCATCGTATAAGTAATATTTACCAGGGTTGGTATCACTTGATGCGTAAATAACATTAATATCGCCATTAGAGGTGCTACTGACTAACTGCACTTGGTCGCCCTGTAATGCTTCTATCAAAGACTTTAAACGAACACTTTTATGAGAGTCTTTATCTATAAAAGCATAGTTTGGATAACCTAACTCACTTTCTATTGCAAATAATTCTTTTGAAGCTTCATCAACCCAAACTCTTTTTGGAGATACATATTGTTCTTGATGAACTAATTCAATTTCCTTAGTATTAAATTTAGTTTATATAACCCTTCAGCCTCTCCACCAACAGAAGCAGTCATATAAATGTTGTCACCAGACTTATCAAAAGCTTTTAGTCTAATATCGCCATAACTAACCTCTCCTAAATTTAATTTCTCCCAGTCACCGCCATCTTTTGCCTTAGTATGTATTTTTGCATCTATATAATTATCTGTAGATACTGAAACTCTAACATTACCATCATGATCAGTTAAAAATTCAGCCATACGTGATGGAGACAAAGTAACTTGCTTCCTTTTGCCCGTATATACATCTACTTCATAGACAATAGTATGCGGTTCATTACTCGAGGTCCAAGGATAGGTAACTACTAACATTTTTCTTTTGTTAGTAACTAAGGGATCTAATACAAATGAAGTTCCGTATAAAGGAGTCTGCCTTTTAAGGCGTGTACCTGTTTGCATTTCACCATGGTAACCAATTAGATATTTACCTCTAGCTCCATTAGCATTTACGCCAAATATCTCACCATGATATTCAGGGTGGTCTTGCCACCCTTTTAAATACTCTTTAGTAACAACAACTCGTTCATTATTAACCCAATGATAATCACCAACTTGAGCATTTCCTTCAAAGGCAACTGCATGAAGCATTTTAAAGTTTTCAGTATCAAAAATAACAAGCGCATTTTTACCTGCAACTTTATTTATAACCGCTAAATACTCGCCGCCTGGAGAAATAGTAGCGTGATTAAACTCTTTATTTTTACTGAAGTACTCCACGGGGATTTGGGGCTGCTTTGAGAAGCTAAAAAAGCTTACAAATAACAGAAGTACTAACAAGTTACATCTTAAAAGAAAATTCATCATAATTCCCTGTATTAACAACAAGAAGTCATAATATATAAAGTCTTATAAAATGTAACGAAAATGATAACCAAATGTGTCTGCTATTTTTTAATTAACTTTGTATAACCTACATGTATAAGCACAACAACTAAGCCAGCAATCACGCCTAGCAAACCATCAAACAATAGAGGAGCCAATACCTCTCCTGTACCGCCAGCAACAGATTGGGCATAGTTTGTTACATCGACTTGAGTATGATGCAGTAACTCAACACCATGTACTAAAATCCCGCCACCTACTAAAAACATCGCGATGGTGCCCGCAAATGCTAAAAACTGCATCAACCTAGGCGCTGCTGCGAGTAAGCCTTTCCCAAGTAATTCTTTAAATTGATTAGCTGACACTTTAGATTGGTTGAGTAAATAAAGTCCGGCATCATCCAGTTTTACAATACCTGCCACTAAGCCATAAACACCAATAGTCATTATAATTGCGATAACACAAAGCACTAAAGCTTGATTAAGCAATGTAGCACCTGCCACAGTACCTAAAGTAATCACAATAATTTCGGCAGAAAGAATAAAGTCGGTTCTTATTGCCCCTTTTATTTTTTGTTTTTCGTACTCAACTAAATCTAACTTTTCATCTTCGTCTACCGCTTCACTGTTATGAGGCAAAAACTTAGCAAATACTTTTTCAGCTCCCTCAAAACATAAAAACAAACCACCCATCATTAAAAGCGGTGTTATTAACCAAGGCAGCCATACGCTTATTAATAAAGCAGCGGGTACGAGTATCGCTTTATTTAAAAATGAGCCCTTTGCCACAGCCCAAACAACCGGTAATTCACGCTCTGCTGCTACACCTGTAACCTGCTGTGCATTGAGCGCTAAGTCATCGCCTAATACACCTGCTGTTTTTTTTGTTGCTACCTTACTCATTGTCGCAATGTCATCAAGTAAAGTGGTTATATCATCTAATAACGTTAAAAGGTTAGTGCCTGCCATAAAGCTTCCGAGCTCAAAAAATATTGCTATAAACATAACTTAAAGCGCTACTTTCACCAACGGTTAATTTTGCTTTGTTATTCTTACATTAGATTAAAATTTTGCCCTGTGTTTTAACTAACGTTTAAAGAAGATGGGAGGAAAAATGAAAGTATATTTAGCATTAATCGCTATTTTACTAAGCTTAACCGCATGTAGTGATTTAAAAACCAGTACTGCTTACCAATGCGATGATGAGAGCGTAAAACTCAATATTATTAATAATTCTGAAGCCGAACTTATCTTTAACAATAAAGTGCATGTACTTAATCACGAAAAAAGTGCATCTGGGAATAAATATATAAGTGAAGAGGTACTGTTTTGGGGTAAGGGTAATGAAGCCATGTTAATCATTGCAGGTAAAAAAAGACAGTGCACCAAGGTTTAACATAAAAACAACCAATAAATTACAATAATGCTACAATAATTAAAGACCCATTATTGTGATGAAGTTATGCGTTCAATTGCGATCAAACATAAAATAATTTTAGCCTTTACAGCCATTGGCATATTGGTGCTAACAAGTAGTGTATTTTTTTATTGGTCATTAAACAAAATTAGCGTTAACAATACCCGAACCGAAAAATTAGCGGTTCCGGTACAACAGTTCAGCAAAGATTTAAGGCTATCATTACTGTCTATTACCAAATTTAACGCCTTAGCTTACAGCCAAGCAAACCTTGATTTACTTCAACAAAATAAAAAACAGGCGCAAGTTGAGCAACTACAATTTAGCGATATGCTCAATTCGTTAAGCGCTCAGCTAAATCAACAAATAACCATGCAAAATTTACTCACCAGTACCAACGCAGGCTTCGAGCAACTGACTGAAGTAAGTGTCGCAATGTTTAGCGCTAAAGAGCGTAAGTTTGTAGCGCAAAATTCCACCATAGAATTATCAGCAACGTTTAACGAGCAACTTTACAATTTAAGTTCTAACTTACTTGATATAGAACTTTTAGAAGTGCCTATAAAACAGCAGGCGTTACTTAATGCTATGTTTGGAACAGCGACCCGTATAGACGATTTATTGTTTAACTTAAGCAATAATATAAAAAAGCATTACTCAAACTGCAAGTATCAATGATTTAAATAGTCATCAGCAAGATACTCTATTTCTACTAGATAACATCCAACCTAATTTCACCTATTTAGAGCAACAAGCGCTACCTTTTAATAATGCGTTTAATGCTAAAAATTTAACGGCTAAGTTTAATCAATTAAGAGAATTGCTTAACAACGATACAGGAATTTATGCCCAACAAAATAAAGTACTCAAAAGTGCTATTGCTGCGGCTCAAAATTTTGAACACTTTCAACAGCAATTTATAACAACAGAAGGTCAGCTTATTGAACTAAATAAATTGGCTGATGAGCGCTTTAATGCCTTACAAACTAATGCAAAGGCCGCCATAAATACAGGGATTAGTTCTGTAGTAATTATTACGATTGTTTTAATTATATTGATTATCGCTATCTCTATTTTTACAACTCGCGCAATGCTAAAACCGCTTAAAAAAGTAAACCGCGACTTAGCCCGAATCGCCTCAGGTGATTTATCAAAGCGAAGCCACCCACGTAGTAAGGATGAATTTGGTACTTTGCTAAATAACATAAATAAACTCAGTGAAGACCTGACTAACCTAATTGGTGCAATTAGTAGTGACGCCCACGAGCTAGACCGCAGCGCTATTAAAACCAGTGAAAAAGGTCAGCAAATGACGGTTGTTGCACAACAGCAGTTAGAGCGAAGCGCGCAGGCAACATCGCTTGCACAAAATATGCTAATCAACTCACAAGCGGTTTATGAACAAGCAGATAAAACATCAAGTGAAATAACAAACGCATCGCAATTTGCAAATGATGTAAACGAGATTGCTAATCAAAATAGTCTAAGTATAGAAACTTTATTGCAGCGTCTTGATAAAGCAGTAGGCAGCACAGAAGAACTCGCACAGTACACCCAGCTTATTGAAGCCATTGTTGAAACAATTAGTAGCATTGCCGAGCAGACTAACTTACTTGCACTTAATGCTGCAATTGAAGCAGCGCGAGCGGGTGAAAACGGACGCGGGTTTGCTGTAGTTGCTGATGAGGTTCGATCATTAGCTGCACGAACACAAACCTCGACTAGCGAAATAAACACCATGATCCAAACATTGCAACAACACACTAAAACAACTCAAGAACACATTACTGATGGCCAACACCAAGCCAAGCAATGTGTTAAAAACAGCACTGAACTAAATAAAGCCGTAGAGCGTATTAAAAGCACATTGTTGTCTGTTAATCAGATGAGTGAGCAAATTGCTCATGCATCACATGAGCAATTGACTAACAGTGGCGACATTCAACAAATAATGGCAAAGGTGACAGAGCAAGCAACCTTGAATGCCCAAAACGCGACAACCCTAGCAAGCGAAAGTGAAGACGTAAACCAACTTGCACACTCTTTAACGAGTGCCGTAGAGCGCTTTAAGTTTTAAGTGCAAGTAATGACTTGCCTTGCATGAAATGGGTATAATACTTTAACTCTTTTGCTTAATAGCGGCCCACAATGAAATATAAAGATCTACGTGATTTTATCGATTTGCTTGAAAAAAAAGGCGAACTTAAACGTATCACCCAAGAAATCGACCCGTATCTTGAAATGACCGAAATATCTGATCGCACATTGCGTGCAAAAGGCCCTGCGTTATTATTTGAAAACCCAAAAGGCTACGATATGCCGGTGCTTACCAACTTATTTGGTACACCAAAACGCGTAGCAATGGGCATGGGCCAAACAGATGTTAGCGAGCTTCGCGAAGTGGGCAAGCTACTCGCTTTTTTAAAAGAACCTGATCCACCAAAGGGTATTAAAGAAGCTCTAGGCGCTATACCTATTTTTAAGCAAGTGCTTAATATGCCTGCAAAAGAAGTTAAAAAAGCGCCTTGCCAACAAGTAGTTTTAGAAGGTGATGATGTAGATTTAACTAAATTACCTATTCAGCATTGCTGGCCAGGTGATGCAGCACCATTAATTACTTGGGGCCTTACAGTTACCAAAGGGCCTTATAAAAAGCGCCAAAATTTAGGTATTTATCGCCAACAATTATTAGGCAAAAATAAAATAATTATGCGCTGGTTGTCACATCGTGGTGGCGCGCTTGATTTTCAAGAATGGTGCAAAGAAAACCCAGGGCAACCCTACCCTGTATCGGTAGCATTAGGTGCCGATCCTGCCACTATATTAGGTGCCGTAACGCCTGTACCTGACACTCTAAGCGAATATGCATTCGCTGGCTTATTACGTGGCAGCAGAACCGAAGTTGTAAAATCTATTTCAAATGACCTACAAGTCCCTGCCAGTGCAGAAATAGTACTTGAAGGTTACATAATGCCTGGTGAAATGGCGCCAGAAGGCCCTTATGGTGACCATACCGGTTACTATAATGAAGTCGATGACTTTCCAGTAATGACGGTTACTCACTTAACGCATCGTAAAGATCCTATTTATCACAGCACATTTACTGGCCGTCCGCCTGATGAGCCTGCTATTTTAGGTGTGGCACTTAATGAAGTGTTTGTGCCGATACTACAAAAGCAATTCCCTGAAATTGTCGACTTTTACCTTCCGCCTGAAGGGTGCTCATATCGTATGGCGATTGTAACAATGAAAAAACAATATCCAGGCCATGCTAAGCGCGTGATGATGGGTGTTTGGTCGTTCTTACGTCAATTTATGTACACCAAATTTGTAATCGTCTGCGATGACGATGTTAACGCCCGCGATTGGGAAGATGTTATTTGGGCTATAACAACCCGAATGGATCCAGCGCGTGATACAACATTAATAGAGAACACACCTATTGATTATCTCGATTTTGCATCGCCAGTCTCAGGTCTTGGTTCAAAAATGGGAATGGATGCTACCAATAAATGGCCTGGCGAAACCACCCGCGAATGGGGCGAGCCTATTGTTATGGATAAAGACACCAAAGACCGCGTAGATGATATTTGGGAAAGCCTTAATATTGTTTAAGTGTTTATATGTAAGTACATATCAGGCTATAAAATAACCCTGCAGATATGCTAGAATCTAGCTATTCGATTGCGTATCTGCTGTTACAAGCGCTGCTAAAAGGTAAAAAATGCAAACATTAAAAGCTGAAGTTGTAGCTATCAGCCCACTTACAGAATTTGTTCATAAAGTAATTTTAAAGCCACAACAACCTGTGACCTTTGAAGCTGGCCAATACATGCAACTCGTATTAGGCGAAAAAGACAAACGTGCTTTTTCTATAGCTAGTCGCCCTTCACAGTGCGATGCAATAGAACTGCATATTGGCGCCTCAGGTGCCGATTCGTATGCAATGCAATCGTTAGAGCATTTACGAAACGCCCATACCACAGGGCAGTTAGTAGACATTGAAGCTGGCTTGGGTATTTCACAGTTGCGCCTGCAATGTGAGCGCCCTATTATTTTACTCGCCGGTGGTACTGGTTTTTCATACGCAAAATCAATGGCTGATCATTTAGCTGAAATAAAATGCGACCGTCCTGTGTTGTTTTACTGGGGCGTAAAAGAAGAATCTGCTTTATACGCACACACAGAAATGCAAGCATGGGCAGATAGCAATGAGAACTTTAAGTTTATTCCTGTAGTAGAAAATCCATCTGCTAATTGGCAAGGACACACTGGCTATGTACACAAAGCAGTAATGCAAGATATTGTGTCACTAGAACCATACGATATTTATATGGCAGGTCGTTTTGACATGATAGGTATTGTCCGTGATGACTTTATTACTCATGGTGCAATACGTGAAAACATGTACGCAGATGCATTCGCATTTATCAAATAATTGAAATTTACTTTCAGTTATAAATAAAGGCACCTAATCGGTGCCTTTATCTTTATAACAACAAATATTTAATAGTTAAAACCTATCACCCCCATCAATATAAACAATTTCCTAAATCCCTATCTATAAACCATACTTTGTATAGAACATCAGCGGGAGAGACCCAAATGCTAAATACAAAAGTAAAAGATTTTATGCAACGCAAGTTGCCAAATATCACACCAGATACAGAAATGACGACAGCCATAGCAGAACTACAAAAATTTAAACTACTTGGCGCGCCAGTATTTGATAAAGATAAATGCTTAGTTGGATTTATATCAGAGCAAGAGCTGTTAAAACCACTTACTCAAAGCAGTTATTTTTGTGATGGGATGGTTAAAGTATCGCAGCTTATGCAAACAGAGGTAGTAACCGTTAGCGGCGATACCAACATTATCGAGCTTGCACAGCAGATGCAGCCTGGTAAACCAAAAAACTATCCTGTTGTAGAGGGTGTTAAAGTAATCGGCATGATCAGCCGAGCAGACGTACTAAAAGCGCTTTACGATAATTACATAAGCTGCCAAACACACTAAATATCAGTTATAGATACAAAAATGCCGCTTATATAAAGCGGCATTTTTAAAGCTCTTAAACTAACGTGCGCTAACGAGTGCTAAAAGTTCTTTTTTATCGCCATCGCTTAAAAATGCTATTTCTAACGCATTTTTTTGGGCTTTTTCCATATCAGCTTGAGATAAGCCTGCTTTAGGTGCAGCAACGGTATATTCATACTCAATTTCAATACCTTCAACCGCAGGATCATCAGTATTAATACACGCTAAAATACCATGATCTAAAAACTGTTTAAGTGGGTGATTAGTTAAATCGTTTACTGTACTGGTTTGAATATTACTTGTTAAGCATGACTCAATACCAATACGGTTATCGCGTAAATAATCCATTAGTTTTGGATCTTCAATTGCTTTAACGCCATGCCCTATTCTGCTCGCACCCAACTCATTAATTGCTTGCCAAATACTTGGAGCGCCAAGTGCTTCTCCAGCATGAATAGTCGAAGCTAAATACGCATTTCGTACTTGTTTAAAGTGCTCTACAAACAACTCACCCGGGAAGCCAATTTCGTCACCGGCTAAATCAACAGCGACTAAATCATTTTTAAATGCGAGTAATGCATCAAGCTCTTTTTGACACGTTTTTACGCCATAAGTACGCGATAAAATACCAATCAAGTTAGCTTTTATATTTGCGCCCTTTGTTGCTGATTTAATACCATCAACAACTGCCTCTACAACGCCTTCTGGGTGTAAACCTTGGCTTTGTGCCATGTAGTAAGGGCTAAATCGAAGCTCCACATAATCAAGACCTTGTGCTTGTGCATCTTCAATGTTTTCAATTGCGATACGTCTACACGCATCGTAGTCGCCAAGCACAGTAACTCCCCAATCTAACTTTTGTAAAAAAGCCATGAGGTTTGGTTCAGGATCAATAACTTGAACATGAGGGATTAATGCTTCAACGTTATCTGCAGGTAGCTCTATATTAAACTGTCGACCAAGTTCTAATATGGTTTGCGCACGTACATTACCGTCTAAATGGCGGTGAATATCTAGCAAAGGTAATTTTCTATTGATCATAATAGCAACCCAGTTTAGTTAAATTTGCGCGCATGATACGCAGATACAGTTATTTTTCAAGTCTATATGATTTGCGGTAAGTTTTAGCGGTCATATGTCTGCTTTTTGTGCAAAAAAATGATACAGCTTATTTTCCTGATAAGTGATGCCAAAGAGTTTTAAAAAGCGTATTTGCATCAATAGGTTTGGTAATATAGCCATTCATTCCACAGGCTAGTGCCTTTTTAACGTCCTCGTCATGGGCGTTCGCCGATAGCCCTATTATGGGTAAATCAATTAACTCTAAATCACGACGAATTACTTTTGTTGCTTTGAGTCCATCCATTTTTGGCATTTGAATATCCATAAGAACAATGTCGTAGCTATTTTCGGCTAGCTTTTCTATGGCCTCAAAACCATCGTTAGCAATGTCGGCAATACAGCCTTTCGTTTTTAAAATAGCATTAGCAACATGCTGATTAAGTGGATTATCTTCTACTAAAAGTAATTTATAGCCTGTAAATGATAATGTACTTACGTCTATTTCGTTGTATTGCTGCTGAATTTGCTCTGCCTTTGGTAAAGGCGATATTAGCGGCAAACTAAATGTAAATGTAGAGCCTTTACCTTCATAACTAACTAAATCAATTGCACCACCCATTAACTCAACCAGTTTTTTGCAAATACTTAATCCTAAGCCTGTACCACCATATTGGCGTGAGGTTGAGCTATCAGCTTGTGCAAACGGTTTAAACAATTGTTTTTGTGCTTCGCTACTAATACCAATACCCGTATCGTTAATACTAAAATAAGTCATTTTTTTCGATTGCCAAATTTTCAGAGTGATTTCACCTTCCCCTGTAAATTTAACCGCATTATTGAGCAGGTTCAGCAGCACTTGTTTTAAGCGGATTGGATCGGTATTAATGACCAAATTTGATGTTTTATCAAAATCGAGACTTAACTTTATCGATTTAATATCAGCCTCAAATTGAAGTAAATTAAGCATTTCATCAGCTAAACTCGCTACATTAATAGGCTCTTGCATTAAGTCTAGCTTGCCTGCTTCCATTTTTGAAAAGTCGAGCACATCGTTTAATACCCTCAGTAAAACACCAAGTGCCCCATCTGCTTGCTCTATGTAACTTCTAGCTTGTTGCCAATCGTTTTGCTGGAGCGCTAAATAATGCAGCCCTTTTATACCGTTAATAGGGGTGCGGACTTCGTGGCTCATGTTTGCTAAAAACTGCCCCTTTATATGACTCGCTTCATCTGCCTTTTGTTTTTCTTTGCGTAGTGTATGCGTTTGCTTGGCCACTTGTTCGCGAATTTGTATGTTTGTACCAGTAACTGAAATCAAAAATGTAATCAGTAACCACACAAACAACATACCTACTATTTGTGCAAGCCAATACATTAACCAAGATGTTCTAACTATTGGTTCATATAACTCGACCTGCCACATGCGTTTGCCAATCAACAATTGATATTCTTTAAACAGCGTTTGCGAGTTATCGGTATCGGCAATATAAATTGCCTGCTTTTTCCCTGCTATCGTTGTATCAAAAAAGCTAGCTGAAATTGAGTTATTGTGATCAAATAATAATGTTTGCGATAAGCGTTTCAGACTGACAATCGCTGCCACAAAGCCTTGAAAATCATCTTCGGTAGAGGACTGTCTAAAAACAGGATATAAAAAAAGCACACCGTGTTCGGCTGTATTTTGGACCAAGTTAATTGGCTCACTTAGTGCAAGTTCATTAAGCTCTTTCGCTTTGCTAAGCGCTGCACCTCTTACTTTACTAGAAGCTAAATCAAACCCTAAAACATCTTCATTACCTTTTAAGGGATATACGTACTTTACTGGAAAGTAATTACTACGCGTACCTGCTGGTTGCCAAGCTCCATCTAGTGACTTTTCTTTTATGTATAGAGGTTTGCCTGTGGCTGGATTTTCATGTATTTCAAAATCTGCGAGTTTATTTGCTGGTATATAAGGTATCCATTCGAAAGCTAGAATTTCTTGGCTGTAGTCCAACTGCTTTGAAGTAAATTGTTTAAACTCTTTAAAATTAACGTCACTACTACTAGCAAAATATGTAGCTAATAAGCCTAAATGAGCAGTAATACCATCAAGCTTTTGGCTTATAGCATTTTGCACAGTAAGTATTTTGGCTTCTTGCTTTTGAATATCTTTTTCTTTTTTAACACTAGCAGCGCCATAAAAACTAACGCTGATCAGTATGTAAATTAATAGCGAGGGTAAAATTACCAACATACGGTGGCGTACTTGTGTGTAATTAAAAGCGGCGAGTACTAAAGGTGTAAATATAAGCACGCCAATACTGTCGCCAATCCACCATGCTATAAAGTTATCAAAAATAGCATTGGTCGGAATCACATTATTCAATGCTAATAAACTTGTTCCTACACCTGCAGCAATAACACAACATATTGGCCCCGCTACTATTAAGCTTTGAACACTGTGTTTTAAAGAAGATAAATCCAACGGCGCTTTTATAACATTCACTATAATTTGTCGGCCAATCCAAGCCTGTAAAACAGAGGCTAAAGTAATGCCTATAGCTTGTAAAAGCACAATAAAATGAAAAATATCTACGGTGCGTTCAAGATGAATTAAGTTAGTACAAAAAGCCCCAATAATAAGGCCAATAAATGACTTACGTCCCCAAATTAAAAAGCTCGCTAAAGCAATTCCTGAGGGCGGCCAGGAGGCGACCGCATAGCCATCTACAGAAAGAAGTGAGTTGCTAAAGTATCCTGTAAAGAAGTAAGCACAAGCCAAGCTAAGGGTTAATATTAAAAACTTTCTCAAAGCTTGTGCTCCTGAACTACAAAAAATGCTAAGTAGTTATAGTGTAGTCATTTATTGATATAAAACGAGCGCCTTTTCTGCCTGTGCACTATTTTTATAACTCAACACAGCTTGTTCAGAGAACTGTTTTTTATTTTCACTATTCAGTGCTTTATCAAATATTCTAGCTGCTAAGTCATAATCACCCTTAGCATTAGCAAGGCAAGCTAGCGCAAGTAATAGTGAATTATTTGAATCATCCTTCTTAAGCCGTTCTTGAATGCTTATTTGCAACTTAGCTGCATCGGCTGCTGTTGCTTTACTTAATATATTTGCAAGCTCTAAGTGTTGCTCACTATGCTTAACCATCTTAATTAAGTCACTTTCAATAACAGCCAATTGACCTGCTTGCGCCATTTGCATTAAATATGCGGTGTGGGCATGAGCTTGCAGCTTTTTAGGCAGCTGTTTATATTTTTCACTCAGCTTGTCTGCATCTAACGCACTAAAATAAGCACTAAATAACTGCGTCCACTGTGCATCAGTAAGTGCTTTTTTGCGCAGTAAACGCGGCAAAAAGTCTTCCAGCGCACCAAAGTGTTGCTGCTGTACTAATACTTCTGCATAAAGTTTTAACTCAAGTGCGGTGGCTTTTTTAGCTTCTGCGCTAATACGCATTTGTGATTCAATCGCGCTACTATCACCACTTGCCAACCATAGCTTTGCTACTTTTAATTGATGCTCTGGGCTTATTTCAAATAAACGCTCAAGTGCTTTATCTGTTTGATTATTAGCAAGCGCTGCTTTTGCAAGTAATGCTAAGCGAATATCCTCAAACTTATCTGGTACACTATTACCCGATAAAGCCTGTTCTACGTGCTCGTAATCATCATTAATAGCACTCCAAAGAGCCTGCTCAATAGCTGCTTGTTTGCGCTCTTGGCTACGTGCAAAAAAGCCATGCTTAGTATTATGATAAATCGATAATAAATAACGAATTAACTTATATGTTAAATATAAAACAACAGCGGTAATGACTGCCATTATACAAAACGATACTATCGTGCCTTCTATCGTCGTATTGTTAAATGAAATAAGTACATAACCTTTTTCATCTAGAACGAATGGAGTAACCGCTAGTACAACAACAATAGCTACAATTAAAATAATTAGCCCTATCATTGCGCCCACTCCTTAACCTTTTGTGTACTGTTTAAGGTTACTTTTGGATTAAAGTTAAGCTGCTCTTTTTCAAGTTTAGACAACGCTTTAAGTACCGTTTTAGTTGTATCATCGTCTTGCTTAAAGTACTCACCAACTAAACGTTTTGCTTCACTTAAGGCGCTAAAGAAAATACTCGCCTGCTTACTCATAAGTGCATCTTGTGCCTGAGTTATATTAAGCTTGATTCGTTGATTTATTAAATGACGCTCTTGATCCGTAAGTAATGGCTCAATGGAAACACCCTCGTGCTGACGAATAGTAATAAAGCTATCCACAATTTTATTCCAGCTATTACTCAAGTTTTGCTGCCAATCACTCACGTCACCACTTAAAGCATTTTCATCTATTGCAGCTGCTTCTTCTGGTAAATTAACTGCATTAAAAACTAAGTCGTCAATACTGCTTAGTACACTGTTTAGCTGTAAATAAATAGCCTCTGTTGCAACAGGTTTAAGGCTATCAAGTGTTTGTATATCTTGCATAATCGCTTGGCGAACTTCAACTGTTCCTGGGTGCTCACTAAGCAATCCATCTAAGCGCTTTAAAACAGCACTAGTGCCTTGATAATCTTTTTCAGCCCATAGTTTAAACTCAGCCATACGTTGTAAGCTGGTTACTTCTTGTGGGTTTAAAGATGAGCCTTGTTGCTGCGCCTTTTGCAAAGCGGCTTTCAATTCTTGCTGATTTTGAACTGCACTTTCATTTAGGGCTGCGGCAACTTTTTCCTCACTATTAAACAGCGCTTGTTGCAAATTAGATTGCGCCGATTTAAGTGCTTGCACCTCCTGGGTGAGTAACTTATTTTGCTCGCTTAACTCATTAACGGCTAGGTTTTGCGCCTTACCAGCATTTAATTTTTGATAAAACTCGTATCCAACACCAGAGGCCACAATTAACGAAATAAGAAGCGCAAGTACTGCAACCTTACTTATTTTTTGTTTACTTTTGTCTGCCGTATTTTTTGTAGCTGTAGGCTCTTGCTTAGTTGATTTAGCAGAGGTCGTGTTAGCTATTGTTGGTGTGGCTTTTTCTGCCGTTACTGGCTTTGACTGTTCGCTCATGTTGCTACCTTGCTGATTTATGCAGGTAAACATAGCATTATCGCTAGCCCCTGCTGCAATGTGTATATTAGCCGAACTTACCTGTTGCAGCTTTAAATAAGCGGCTATACGCTCGCTAGCAACATAAAATCGGCACTGTTGTAACCATTGTAGTTGGTGTGCAGTAAGGCTTTTAAATATAGCATCAACTGCTGCATTACTTGTTATGACTATACCGTGTACATTCTGGCTTTTCCAGTGGTCTGTCCAGTTAGAGGTAATACTCTCTGTCGGTTCACGTTTGTACACAACACAATTATTTAAAAAAGCACCGCGCTCTTTGAGCGTTTTAGCTAACTCAGGGCGGCCACCTTGGCCCTTAACTAATACTATATTACAGCCATCCACCTCGGCGAGTGATTTAAGCGCAAGTAACCCTTCTGAATCATACTGCTTTGGTACTGCTGCGCGCACACCAAATTGCTCATATATAACATCGGCTGTTTGTTGTCCAACCGCATAAAATTGCGCTTTGGTATTTATATCTGGTTTTAATTGCGAAAGTGCACTGACTGCATCTTGCGATATAAATATTATTTTATCTGCATTTAATAGTGGACTAAGCTCAGTGCTGGAGGGTGTTAAATGCGTTATTTTTAATACCGGAAATAAAGACGCCTGATAACCCGCTTGCTCAAGTTGCTGTGCAAGGGCTGCGCCTTTTCCTTCGGGCCGAGTTATCAGAATATGTGTCATTTAT
>OJCW01000122.1_pt1 | contig 31008 bp, 24 predicted proteins | sample 1592461 | NCBI WGS metagenome assembly OJCW01 (sample SAMN05416884, study PRJEB24817) | seawater metagenome | isolation source: Sea water | place: Canada:Atlantic | collected 2013-11 | reverse complement strand
CTCCATATTATTGCATGCACTTTGCATTGAGTAAATATTTAATAAAATAATACTCGGTGTTTAGATACCATTAAAAGCATGTAGTGTATGATGTGTTCTTTCTGGAGTGAATGGTTCTACTTATTCCTGTAATTTAATACTGGTTTATTGCTTAAAGTACATATAAATGAGCAACACAAAATCCCATATCATATATTTAGGCCTGCACATAGTCCCTGTTAGTTAATAATTAATTTAGCGCGTAAAGTTAAGATTACATTTGATGCAATTTAAGTATGATGTGTTCTTAAGTAAAATACATATAATATACCCTTGTGCTTTATTTATTCTCAATGTGTTAAAATTGAAACTAATTAACTCTAATTGTATGTTTTTAATCACTTTAGTTTATTTGAAATAAAACTAAAGTGATTGTTATATAACCACCTGAGTTAAGTAAAATTACTTTTATACTTAACTCATAACTAAATAATTGGAAAATAGTGAATTTAGTCCTTGAACATAGGGGTCTGCATACGTTAATTTCTTCTTATCAGGTAATGTAGGAATGAGGAAAAATTATGTCATCGTGGAACCCAAATAGCTGGAGAGAGCTGCCAATACTGCAGCAGCCACAGTACCCAGATCAAGAAATACTTAAATCAGTTGAAGGCCAATTAAAAACGGCTCCGCCTCTAGTTTTTGCAGAAGAAACACGAAGCCTATTCAAACAACTTGAAGACGTGTGCGAAGGTCGTGCATTTTTACTTCAAGGTGGTGACTGTGCCGAGTCGTTTAGCGATTTTAATGCCGCTAATATTCGCGATACATTCAAAACAATTTTACAAATGGCTGTTGTATTAACTTATGGCGGTAAATGCCCTGTAGTTAAAATAGCGCGTATGGCTGGTCAATACGCTAAACCTCGTTCAGCAGACTTAGAAACAATTAATGGCGTGTCTTTACCATCTTACCGTGGCGACATCATTAATAATATTGAGTTTACAGAAGAAGCGCGCATTCCAGACCCACAACGTTTAATGACTGCATACCATCATAGTGCTGCTACGTTAAACTTATTACGTGCATTTGCACAAGGTGGCCTAGCCGATCTTCATCAGGTTAACCGCTGGAACATGGGCTTTGTTGCTGCAAATCCACTTAAAGAAAAATACCAACAACTTGCAGATAAAATTCAAGACGCACTAGAGTTTATGGAAGTGTGCGGAATTAACTCTACAATTGCGCCAAGCTTAAAAGAAACCGATTTATACACTTCTCACGAAGCTTTACTACTTGGTTACGAAGAGGCACTAACACGTCGCGACCATTTATCGGGTGATTGGTACGATTGTTCTGCTCACTTTGTTTGGATTGGTGAACGTACACGCCAACTAGACCACGCACATATTGAGTTCTTTAAAGGCATTAAAAACCCAATTGGTGTTAAAGTTGGCCCAGGTATGGACCCAGACGACCTAATTCGTTTAATTGACGCATTAAACCCAGATAACATTCCTGGTCGTTTAACGCTAATTACACGTATGGGTGCAGACGTACTGCCAGAAAAACTCCCAGCACTAGTACGAAGAGTTCAACAAGAAGGCCGTAAAGTAATTTGGAGTTCTGATCCAATGCACGGTAATACTGAAAAAGCGACTTCAGGTTACAAAACGCGTAACTTCGATAATATCATGCGCGAGATCAGTCAATTCTTCGCTGTACACAAAGCTGAAGGTTCATACGCAGGTGGTGTTCACCTAGAAATGACAGGTCAGCACGTAACAGAATGTACAGGCGGTGCTTACGGTTTATCTGACGATGACTTAGCACAGCGTTACAAAACACAGTGTGATCCACGCCTTAACGCCGACCAAGTATTAGAGTTAGGCTTTTTAGTAGCTGATTTACTAAAAGACGCACGTAAATAATATTTATTGATACAAAAAAAACCGCTTAGTTGCGGTTTTTTTATTTCAAATTTGATGAGTAAGTCAGTACTTACGTCGCTCCAAGTCTGTTTCTATCAGTATTTTTGCAGAAATCTCTTCAACAGAATGATGCGTAGAATTAAAGTAAGCTATTTTGTGACGCTTATACAACATTTCTACTTCGCGCACCTCAATACGGCACTGTTTAATTGAAGCATACTTAGAGTTAGCCATACGTCGATGCCTTATAGCCGCAAGCCTCTCAGGGTCAATCGTCAGTCCAAATAACTTATGTTTATAAGGGACTAAACATTTAGGCAAACCTTCATTATCTAAATCTTCTTCTGTAATAGGGTAGTTAGCCGCTTTAATGCCGTACTGCAGTGCTAAGTATAAGCTTGTCGGTGTTTTACCACTTCTGCTAACGCCAATTAAAATGATGTCTGCTTCGGAAAAGTTTTTAATATTTCCACCATCATCATTCATAAGAGCATAGTTAACCGCATCAATTCTAAAATCATAACTTTTTTCGTGGATAGAATGCGTACGATGCATTTTTGGAACAGGGGCTACATTGAGCTCTTTTTCTATTTTTTCGCTATACGTAGTTAAAAAATCATACGTAACTGCATCAGCCGATTTTATAATTTCACTTAAATTGTGATTTACAAAAGTAAAAAACACGAAAGGCTTTTCACCTGTTTTTGCAGCGGTTGCATTAATTAAAGCTTTAATTTCGTGCGCTTTTTCTTCAGTTTCTACAAATGGAATTGTTTTATGATTAAAATCGATAGGAAACAACGACAAAGTCGCATGCCCAAATACCTCTGAAGTAATTGCTGTTCCATCTGATATATAAAAAGCAGTTCTCATAATTAACCTTTTTATTGCGTTTAAATCCCTAAAATGGGTTTCCCACGGTTTACGTGAGGACTGTTGCCAGTGTAGAATGATGACGACCTTTATAAAAGGTTTTCTTTCTTAACTCTCACAGTTAGACCTACAATTTGTTTTTTTTGGAGAAAGATCCGTGCAAGAATACGTTCTCTGGTATCAAGAGCTTGGTATGCAAGATGTTCCTCGAGTTGGCGGTAAAAACGCGTCACTTGGCGAAATGATTTCAAACCTCGCAAACGCTGGTGTACAAGTACCGGGTGGTTTTGCAACTACCGCAGATGCTTTTAATGAGTTTCTAGATCAATCAGGACTCACCGCCAAAATTCATGACATCCTAGATACACTTGATGTTGATGATGTAAATACACTCGCTAAAGTCGGTGCCGATATCCGCCAATGGATAATCGACACACCATTCCAACCAAACCTAGATCAAGCCATTCGCGACGCATATAGCCAACTCCATGGCGATACTGCAGCAGATGTTTCATTTGCAGTACGTTCATCAGCTACCGCTGAAGATATGCCAGATGCATCATTCGCAGGCCAACAAGAAACTTTCCTTAACGTTGTCGGTATCGATTCAGTCATGGTCGCTATTAAACACGTATTTGCTTCATTATTTAATGACCGCGCAATCTCATATCGTGTTCACCAAGGTTACGATCACCGTGGTGTAGCGTTATCAGCAGGTATACAGCGCATGGTACGTTCAGATAAATCAGCATCTGGCGTAATGTTTAGTATTGATACAGAGTCTGGTTTTGAAGACGTTGTATTTATTACATCAAGCTACGGCTTAGGTGAAATGGTTGTACAGGGCGCGGTTAACCCTGATGAATTTTATGTTCATAAACCAACACTCCTTAAAAACAAACCTTCAGTAGTACGTCGTAATATTGGTTCTAAAGCCATACAAATGATTTACTCAGAAGATAAAGCACATGGTAAGCAAGTAGACATCGTTGATGTTGACCCTGAGCTTTCTAATAAATTTTCGATTACAGATGAAGAAGTGCAAGATCTTGCCAAACAAGCTGTAATCATTGAAAAACATTACGGTCGTCCCATGGACATCGAATGGGCAAAAGACGGAAACGACGGCAAACTATATATAGTTCAAGCACGTCCAGAAACTGTCCGCTCAAACGAAGACTCAAACGTAATGGAACGTTTTCAATTAAATGGCACAAGTAATGTACTTGTTGAAGGCCGTGCAATTGGTCACAAAATTGGTAGCGGTGTTGTACGTGTTCTTGATTCAATTAAAGAAATGGACCAGGTACAAGTAGGCGACATTTTAGTAACCGATATGACCGACCCTGATTGGGAACCAATCATGAAACGTGCAGCAGCGATTGTTACAAATCGTGGTGGCCGTACGTGTCACGCGGCAATAATTGCACGCGAACTTGGTATTCCAGCAGTTGTTGGTTGTGGTAATGCAACTGATTTAATTAAAGCGGGACAAGAAGTAACAGTATCGTGCGCCGAAGGCGATACCGGCTTTATTTACGAAGGTATTTTAGATTTTGAAATACTAACGTCACGCGTTGATAAAATGCCAGAACTACCAATGAAGGTAATGATGAACGTGGGTAACCCCGATCGCGCCTTTGACTTTGCACGCTTACCGCATGCAGGTGTTGGCCTTGCGCGAGTTGAATTTATTATCAACCGTATGATTGGCGTTCACCCTAAAGCGTTATTAAATTTTGATGCGCAAACCGATGCATTAAAAGCAGAAATTACTGACATGATTGCCGGTTACGAATCACCGGTAGAGTTTTACATAACAAAACTGGTTGAAGGTATTTCAACGCTTGGTTGTGCTTTTGCACCGGAGCGTGTAATTGTGCGTATGTCTGATTTTAAATCAAACGAATACGCAAACCTAGTTGGTGGCCAGCAATACGAGCCAGAAGAAGAAAACCCAATGATTGGTTTTCGTGGCGCCGCACGTTATATCTCTGAAGACTTCCGCGATTGTTTTGCATTAGAATGTGAAGCTATAAAACGCGTAAGAAACGACATGGATATGGCAAACATTGAAATCATGATCCCATTCGTACGTACCCTTGAAGAAGGTAAACGCGTAATTGAATTACTAGAAGAGCATGGCCTTAAACGGGGTGAAAATGGTCTTAAAGTAATCATGATGTGTGAGCTGCCTTCAAATGCATTACTTGCTGATGAATTTTTAGAAATGTTTGATGGTTTTTCTATCGGCTCTAACGATTTAACACAGTTAACGCTTGGTCTTGATCGTGATTCAGGTTTAATCGCACATTTATTTGATGAGCGTAACCCAGCAATTAAAAAACTACTTTCTATGGCAATTAAAACAGCTAAAGAAAAAGGCAAGTACGTAGGTATTTGTGGTCAAGGTCCTTCAGATCACGAAGACTTTGCAGCATGGTTAGTAGAGCAGGGCATTGACTCTGTTTCACTCAATCCAGACACAGTAATAGAAACATGGTTATACCTAGCTAAAAAATTAGCAAAGTAATAAATAGGTAAGCTATAAAAAATGCCAGCAATGTATTGCTGGTATTTTTTTATATCCAATTAAAAGTAAGTTAACGGGCTAATTTTTTATCTAAATAAGCGCATGATTTAGTTAACGCCTTTTGACAAAGTGATAAGTAATGTCGCGCTTTAGGGTAGTAAAACGAAAAACACAATAAACCCGCCATAAAAAATATAAGTGAAGGTCCTGGTACAACCGCAAAAAATAGCCCTAGCAAAATAAATAACACGCCACTGATCTGTAATAGTAATTTTTTCATATAACACACCTCATTACTCGTTAACTTGAGTATAATTTAAGCTGCATTAAAATCGACTAAAAGAGTGTTACAAACTGTAAAATCTTCAATTTCTATTCGCCATCACCATGATATAATTAGTCAAATGCCCTAAAATATCGCCGTCATGATAGCAACAATTACACAGCAAGATGCCGCGACAGAACTTGTCGCAAATTACCTAAATACCATTGCAAGCCAAGGTTTTAGTGGAGATACCGATGCAAGTTATGCAACGCGTATTACTGCTTCAACCGATAACAGTGTATATCAGGAAATACCCCAAGGTGTTATTTTTCCAAAAAATGAAAAAGATATTCAACTCGCACTGCAAACTGCATCTCGCGACCCATTTTTATCATTAACTTTTGGCCCTCGTGGTGGCGGAACAGGTACTAATGGTCAATCGTTAACACCAGGTATTGTTGTAGATTTGTCTCGCTATATGCGCGAAATCCTCGAAATAAATGTAGAAGAAGGCTGGGTACGCGTTCAAACCGGCGTAATAAAAGATCAACTTAATGACTTTTTAAAACCTTATGGTTTTTTCTTCTCGCCCGATTTATCTACCAGTAACAGGGCAACTATTGGTGGCATGATAAGTACTGACGCCTCTGGGCAAGGTTCGTTAGTTTACGGAAAAACAAGCGATCATGTTTTAGGGCTTACAACTTATTTAGTCGATGGTACACCTATGTGTACTTCACCAATAGACATCGACAAAGCAAAAATTATAGCCGAGCAAGACTCTCTAATTGGTAGTTTATATAAAACAGTTTTAGATATTTCAGTTAATGAACGCGCAGCTATTTTAGCTAAGTTTCCACGGTTAAATAGGTTTTTAACCGGCTACGACCTAGAGCATGTGCTAAGTGATGACTTACTTACTTTTGACATGAGCCGACTAATAACAGGTTCAGAAGGCTCATTAGGTATAGTAACTGAAGCTAAATTAAACCTAACACCTATTGCCGAATTCAAAACCCTTATAAATATCAAGTACGATAGTTTTGACTCAGCACTTCGTCATTCACCGTTTTTAGTTGATGCACGCGCAACATCGGTAGAAACCGTAGATAGCAAAGTTTTAAACTTAGCGCGTGAAGACATCATTTGGAATTTAGTATCGGACTTAATAACCGACGTACCAAATAAAGATATGCTAGGCCTTAACATGGTCGAATTTAATGCAGTATCAAATGATGATATAAAAGACAAAGTAGACACACTTTGTAAGCTTCTAGATGAATGCGTAGCAAATCAAACTAATGGCGTTATTGGATATCAGTTAACCAGTGATAAAAGCGATATACTAAAAATTTACGCAATGCGTAAAAAATCAGTGGGTTTATTAGGTAATGTAAAAGGCAGTCAAAAACCGCTCGCCTTTGCAGAAGATACCGCTGTACCCCCTGAAAATTTAGCAGATTATATTGTCGAATTTAGAGCATTACTCGACAGCCATAATTTACAATATGGTATGTTTGGCCATGTTGATGCAGGCGTTTTACACGTACGCCCAGCACTTGATATGTGCGACCCAGAACAAGAAAAACTACTTAGAACTATTTCAGATCAGGTAGTAAAACTAACCGCTAAGTACGGCGGTTTAATGTGGGGCGAACACGGTAAAGGTTACCGAAGTGAATATAGTCCTGAGTTTTTTGGTGAGCATTTATATACGCAACTTCGTAAAATAAAAACAGCTTTCGATCCTAACAACCGCATCAACCCTGGTAAAATATGTACCCCTATCGATAGTGAAGACTCACTAGTTAGTGTTGATGGACAAAAGAGATCGCACTTCGATAAGCAAATATCAATAGAAGTTAAAACCAGTTTTAACAATGCAATGACCTGTAATGGTAATGGCATATGCTTTAATTACGATGAAAATTCACCTATGTGTCCATCGTATAAAGTAACTGGCGATCGTCGTAATTCACCAAAAGGACGCGCAAGTTTAATGCGCGAATGGCTTCGTTTACAAGAGTCAAAAAATGTAGATTTACTCGAAGTAGAAAAGCAGCTTAACAAAGGTGAAGTAATCACCTGGTGGGAACGTTTCGTTCACAGCCTCGAAAAACGAAAAGGTATTTACGATTTTTCTCACGAGGTAAAAGCGTCAATGGATGAATGTTTAGCATGTAAAGCATGTACAACTGCTTGCCCAATTAAAGTAGATGTTCCTACTTTTCGTTCGCGCTTTTTAAATTATTATCATAGTTATTATGCGCGTCCGCTAAAAGATTACCTTGTTGGTAACATAGAAAACAGCGCGCCATTAATGGCAAAGTTTGCAAAAGTTATAAACCCAGTTGTTAAAACATCATTAGTAAGCAATGTTATTAAAAAAACAGTTGGCTATGTTGATACACCACAGTTAAGTATTCCTGCACTTTCAAAGCGTATTACTAAAACACAAAAATTTGATTTTGATTTATTAAATAAATTAAATGCAGAGCAACAAAGTGAATATGTATTAATAGTACAAGACCCATTTACGAGCTTTTACGAAGCCGAATTAGTAGAAAGTTTTATTACTTTAATAACCCAACTTGGCAAAAAACCAATGCTATTACCTTTTAAACCAAATGGTAAACCGCAACACGTAAAAGGTTTTTTGCATGAATTTAAAGTTACAGCTAAAAATGCAGCCGAGTTTTTAAATAAATTAAATGATATTAATGCACCCCTAGTCGGTTTAGATGCGTCACTCGTTATGTGCTACCGCGATGAATATAATACAATTTTAGAAAATAACCGTGGGCAATTTAATGTGCAACTTGCCCATGAATGGCTAGAAACACAATCGTTTAAATCACTAAGCGCAAAGCAAAATACAGATACTGAATTTACATTACTGAGTCACTGTACTGAGACAACTGCACTGCCAAAAGCGGCAAATGTTTGGCAAACAATTTTCAGTGATATTGGTTTAACATTAAAAACAACAAATACAGGTTGCTGTGGAATGGCGGGGACTTATGGCCACGAAGCACAAAATCAAGATAACTCACGTGCGCTTTACGAAATGAGCTGGAAACCAATTGTAGATAAAAATAAACCTGAGCAACTTTTATCTACGGGATTTTCTTGTCGTAGCCAAGTTAAACGTTTTGAACAATTTAAACCAAAACACCCAATTGAATTACTCGCACAGGTACTTAGCTAATAAAAGTTAAAAAAAAGGCGTAACTTAAAAATAAGTTACGCCTTTTTTTATTAATACCCATTCGCTTAATTAAATGATCGTTTTTGAGGCTGGAAAAACGCCTTGATACCTCGGCAAAAAATTCACTAATTTTTATAAAAGCTATTTAGATTTTTTAGCGAAACTGTCTGCAATTGGCTTTGTACTTATACCGTGAATAAATACACTAAACAAAATAGTCGTCATTGCTATTGTCGCTATTTGATATTTGTTTTCTATTTGCGTATCAATCACCATCAATGTAAAAACAATCGATGCTAAACCTCTTGGTCCAAACCACGCAAATGTAAAACGCTCTTTAATATTCAATGCCGTAAACTGCAGTGACAACATAACTGGAATTATTCTAATTAATGTTGTACTCAATAAAGCGTAAATTATAATTTCGGTATTTAATTTCGGAATAACTAAGTAAGCACAAACAAACCCAAACAAGCACCAAATCATTAGCGATGTGAAATCTGCGATGTGTTCTGAGTCTTCAATTAATTCTGTTCTAACTTCTTCAGTCGAAAATTTATCAAATAATAAACCTGCAATAAACACCGCAATAAATCCACTGCCATGAAAATACTGAGTGACAGAAAACACAGCCATGGCAAAACCGAGTAATAAAAATGGACTGGTATTTTGTGCAAAGTAATGACGTTTCATTGCAAAGTTTAAACTCGGTATAAAAACAACAATGCTTGTAATGGCTATTAATAAAGCCAAGCCAAGCTCTCGGCCAAACACACTTAATGTTTGTGTTGCAGTAATAGCTGAATCAGGATTTTTAGCGAGTAATATAAATATTAAAAATATAGGTACGCATAATCCATCGTTCAAACCACTTTCAGTATTTATTCCTTCGCGTATTTTTTCAGGCACTTGTGTACTTGCTAGTAACCCTTTACTTAATGCCGCATCGGTAGGTGTTAAAATAATAGCGAGCAACGCTGCTTGAATAAGTGAAAGCTCAGCAAAGAAAAATAAAGCAACAGCAATACCAAGTAACAAAGTTAAGGGTAGGGCAACAAACAACAGTAAACTAGGATACTGAAAACTATGCCTTAATACACTCAACTTTGATTTAGCTGCATCAGAAAATAAAAAAATACTTAGCGTAAGCTCTATAAATGGTAATAAAAGATCAACGCCTTCTTTTATTTTATCCCCTTCGTTGGGTAGCATTGAAGCTAAACATATTCCGCCAACAACAAAAAACATTGGGCCTGTTACTTCTGTTTTTTCTAACTGGCGAAGTGTTAAAGAATAAATTAAAAATAATCCGCCTATGAATGCTATTACTAAATACTCCATTAAATTTTCCTTTTAAGTCCTGACTTTGCTCGCTCTTTAATATTTGTTTGAATATAAATTTGATCGGTAGTCGCAATTTTAGAATGACCTAAATCTTCTGATAAATGTTTGAGCGGTCTGGTTTGCGCATCATGAGTTGCACCAGTATGGCGAAGCCAATGCGCAGTTGCAGCGCCAAGTTGTTCAGCATCATCTTTAAAACCATCATCGAGTAATGATTGCTGTGCATAATCAAAACTTTGTTGAACTAAACGCCTAATTTGCCTTACGGTCATACCACCTTGCCCGCGAATTTTATGAACCAAAGGATCTGATTCATCAACACGGGGAAGGGCAGGTAAACCTCTGTATAGTCTATAACGTTTTAAATATTCAACAAAATCATCGCTTAAGGTTACATCTCGTAATTTATTACCTTTTCCCATTATACGTAAAAACCAAAAGCCATCATTATCTTGCCAAAAATGAGACATCACCGGCGACCATTGTGGGCGCTCAGATAATTCTGAAATTCGTAAATAAAGACCTTTTAAGCAGGCAAGCGTAAATAAGTTTCGCTCTAAATCAGGGTTATGTATGCATAAATCACGCGTTACACCAAAAACGTATTCCCATTGAATATCGCTTAATGTGTCTGGAATTTGAATTTGTGATTGAACAACTAAATACGGACTATTTTTTTTAACAACAGGGACAAAGTTAGCAAATGTTTTTTCTTCTAGTAAGGCAAACTTATAAAATACATTTAGAGCAGTAAACATAGACGATAAAGTTTGCTGACTAGCAATGGATTCTTTAAGCATAAAAGGGCGCCAATTTTGGTTTAATCGACGAATTCCTTGTTCATCTTTATAACGCCATTGCACTGAAGTTGCAGCCCATGCTTTATCGGGTTCAACCATAAAATCAACGTAAGCTTCAATATCTTCACGTTTTAAATCAAATACTGATTTTTCTGCTATTAACCACGACCATAAATAAAAGCGTTCAAGCTCATTTCGAAAACGACTATAAGTGGCTTCTGACTTTCGGCCATAAACATATAAAAACTGATACAAGAATGTCAGATCAGCTTTTGATTCAGTTACAGTCAAGCCAATTTCCTGTATAAAGGATGCAAGTTCTGGGTATTCTGAATTGAGAGTACCGTCATCTAGATGGGCAATTTGATATCTTAATTGTTTTAACGTATCAACCAAAGCAACAAGCATAATTTATAAATATTCAATTAAATAATAGGCTTACAGAATAACGTTAAAGTCCGATACTGTCTATTGTATATAGTTATATTTATATGTACTTTTCTTTTCAGTTAATAAACATTACCTTTATATTTACTACAAAATAGATTAACTTGTTGATATCAAGAATAATTAAAACTTAAGATGTCAACAGTTACCGTCATTGCAAAAATCATTACAGATAACACAGGCTCGTGGGTAAATGTTCCTGTAATTCTTACCGGTAAAGGTGACATACCATTAATTACAGACTATTTCCTAATATTAACCGCACAAGGGAAAAGTCGATCCACTCTTTTATCTTATGCAAGAGCTTTAAAACTATTTCTTGATTACATGGAAGCTAATAAAAATATATTTAGTGAACCAGAATTATTACTTACTTCATTCATTTTAAGGTTGAGAACAGGTACTTTGGATGAACAGGGATTCGATCCTTCAGGCCTTTATTGGGAACCAAAGTCTTTTTTTAATACTAAAAACATTACTCGTTGTTTGGTATCATTTCTAAATTGGGTAGAGCCAAATTGCGCAAAAAATCAGAAGCTTATCCCTAATGATTTTCACAGTCTATTACTATATTCAGCATGGTATAGAAAAAATATAAATGACTTTCTTGGGCATATAAAAAAATTCAAAAACAAACAGTTAAGCTTCAGAGAAGTAAATTACACCTCAACTAAACCACATTTATTAGTCGAAGGTGATGCAGTGGCTTTTCCTGAAGATAAATTTAAAGCTTTTTTCGTCGATGGTTTTTCAATTCAACGTGATTTAAGAATTTCAATAAGAGACAAGCTAATTTTACTACTTATGCATGGGGGAGGGTTAAGAGAAAGTGAAGCTATGGCTTTGTGGGTTTCAGATGTTGAATTAGCCCCCCTGAATAATAACTCTGCGCTTGTTAAGATATATAATGAAGAACAAGGTATTGCACCTTATGGCTGGAAATCAAACAGAGGTGGAAATACTAGAAAATTATACCTAAAAGAAAAATATGGTAGAATACCCCGTGTTTCTATGTTCAATACTGAACATTTAGGCTGGAAAGGTGGGACTATAGACCACAGAGATGGTTATATAATTGTTAATTGGTTCCCATCATACTATGGCGAAATTTTTCTTAGTCTCTGGAAAGTTTACCAAAAATATCGAGCCTCGATATTATGTAATCATCCCTATGCCTTTATTTCATTTCATCAAAAACATCTTGGCTCTCCTTACACATTAAATGCATTTCATCAAAATTATAAAAATGCATTAAAGAGAATTAATTTACTTCCCTCAAAGCATGAAGGTTATGATCCACATGGTCATAGACATAGCTACGGTAGGCGTTTACGAAGAGCCAACGTAAACCCATTAATAATCAGAAGATGTATGCATCACAAATCTCTTGATTCTCAAACTCCATATACTGAGCCAAATTTTAACGAAATATCAAATACTTTAACTACTGCTACAGAAGCATTAGTTAAAGGTGAAACACCATTAGATTTAAGTTGGGAGAGCCTTACGAAATATGGGTTCAATGACATAGATCCTCATCAATACTTCTCGGGAAAAAACAAAAAATTTAAGGAATAAAATGATAAAACCAATTAAAAAAAATGACAATCGGAGTATTGATTTAACATTTAGCTGGATATCTAAAGCTCTTGGCACTAAATGGCTTTCTTGGGAAAAGTTGGCTACCGAATGGATGGAGATGCAAACAACTTCTATTGACGTCAAAAGAGTAGCTCTTACTTTTTTATTAGAAAAATATTTTTTAATACATGCTCCCTATGCATCTAATATCGATACTTTTTTTAGTGGTTCAAATGGTCATATAAGTAATTCAGATGAATTTATTGAAGTAATGAAAATATCAGGTGTAAACGACCTTAATGAGCATGCAAGAAGACCAAATTATATAGTTGATTTCATCGACTTTGTCATCGAGAAGCATTTTACATCTCGTGATCAAAATAATGTCCCCATAAAAACGGTTGTTAACCCATTTACAAAGGTTAAATTTAAAAGTGTTCCTCTTGAGACTGTTCGTCAACCACTCCCTTATAAATATATACTCTCGCTAAGAGATATAATTTCACCGAGTAACGATAAAACAACCAAGCATGATAATACGTCCCACTGTCCATCATTCAAAGATTGGCTTTGGGCACAAGCTCAAACAGGGGTACGTTCAGGAGCAAGGGGTGGTGATTGGTTCGAAGTACCTGAAAGTTTAATTAACAAAGATGATCCTGACTGCGTTTGGCGTCAAAGAAAAATCAAACCAAGAGGCGCTGCTGATAGAGTAATTATTCAAATGTGGTCTCCAGTCAGGGCATTGGCAATCCTGATAAAACTACATTTACCACTGAGAACCTATCAAGTAAGAATGTTAGACTCTGGAGAGGATGATACTTGGAAATATGACAATAGATTTTGGATACAAAATGAAAGTAAATTAACAAAAACCACAAGTCCAAAATTGGTTGAAAAAGGTGTTTTTAGGAGAATATATGATCAATATACTTCAACTTATACAACAGGACTATTCATAAACACTAATAAAACCTCTGATGCTGAAGTTGACGCTGGGTATGTAATACCGTGGAACCACCAAGAAGTTTTATATTGGCTTGAAAAACTTAGAAACTGGCAAAAAAAATATAACCCAATACAAAGACCTATACATTGTAAAGAACTTTCAAAAAGGCATTTAGGCACTACTAAATCTGAACTTCAACTCAATGCAATGGGAAAGATGTGTTTTTTATTTCGAGACCCAACAGCTCAAGGAGATGATAAGTTTAAACCTATTGATGCTGATTCCTTAAAACGTTTTTGGCACTCTTTATTATTAGAGCTCGAAAATAACCTATTTAGTGCGGGTGATACTCTTGATAATGGAGAAAAACTCAGCCTAGTTGTCAATTATGAAAATGAAAAATTAAAAGGGTCAACAACACATTTTCCTCCACATAGCTTGAGAGTAAGCTTAATTACAGCTTATTCAATGGATTCTAATGTACCGATTCCAGTAATTTCTAAACTTCTTGCCGGTCACACAAGACTTATTTCAACAATATATTATAACAAAATATCACCATCTGTTATGGCAGATAAAATGAGATATGCAGAGGGAGAGTTGCTCGAAAACTCGGATACATCACTTCGCTCATTTTTAAAAGATGCATCAATTAATCAAATTAAATGTAACGTTGTTTATAACAGTGAAGATAGTATCGTTGCATCGCTAGCAAATAGAAACCCTATAGGGTGGGAAGAAAGAGCTTATGGTATGTGCTTAGTCGGTGGAAATAATGTTCGCTCCGATGAAATGAGTACACTTGGTGGATGCTGGAATGGTGGTGAACTTCTAGTTAATAAAGCTAGAGCAATAGAACGAGTATATGGAAAAGTACCAAATGGTCCAGAGAATTGCATTAGATGTAGGTGGTTCATCACCGAAGCTGTTTATTTACCAAAACTCAATGCTTTATTTAATCAGTTAAGTTACAAAGCTCATGAAGCGTCAAGCTTAGCTTTAGATTTAGAAACAAAGTTAGAGAAACTCAAAGACAAAAAGTTTATTGCAGAGCAGAACAGCAAACCATTTTTAAAATTTGAAGAGCTTCGATCACTACAACGTAGGTATGAAAAACAAAAAGTTGAATCTGACGAATACACTAAAGACTGGATATCATGTTTTGGCCTGATATCTAAAATTATACAGCTAGAAGAAAACCGAGAAACTGACAATAATAAAAATAAATTAATTGCCTTAGGAAATACAACTGATGTAAATATGGCTTTGAAGTTCGTTGAGACTAAATCTGAACTGTTACATCTATCATGCTTATGTGAGGATGCGGAAATATACCCAGATTTTATGGATACATTACAAAAAACTCCAGCATTAAAGCAACGTACAATTCAATTAAGTCGGATCTTACTCAAGCAAGGTAAGAAACCTATTTTCTTAGAAATGGGTGATAAAGAACAATTAATTGCTGGAAATGCAATGATAAGACAAATGGCTAAAATTGCCGCCCCGAATGATAAGTTTGAAGGATTTAGAGTTGTTGCTGATTATCTTGAAGCCGAAACATACCTCACTGACTCAAAATTACTAGATGCCGGGTACACTGAGACACATAACAATTATATCAACTTACCTTCTCATAAATGAGGCACCGAATGCGATCAGACTTAGAAAAAAAGTACCAAGATGAGAAGCTAGAAGCTCTAAAAGAAGGCAAAACACAAAAGACTAAAGATACTCTTGATAAATTGAACTTAATTTTATCTAAATATTTTGAGCAAGGAAATATTGATTTTTCAATAACAAATATCGGAATGATAAGTTATAAAAATGGCGGTCCCAGTTACGAAACCCTTCGAGCAACAAAAAATGCGCACTATAGAAAGTTAATTAGTTATTGGGCTGAATTAATTAAAAATCAATCGGTTGGTAATAAAGTACTATTACCAGCTACGGATAATGAGCTTTTAAATACGATACCCGATATTGCGACTCGCGCTTACTTTGCAAGAATATTAGCTGAAAGAAAGAAATTTAAAACCGAGCTGAATATCTTAAAAAATCAATCGGAAATAGTAATCGATAAGCGCAATCAATATACCCAAACAGCAGACTTTATACCTAACTTAAAACTAACTAAGAATGAGTTGTCAGCGCTAGCTTATGCCGTATCAGATGAGTGTATTAAGTCTAATGGTTGGCTAAAAACTGAATTAGGCCAAATAAAAGGAAGCGAATATCAAAATGAAATATTTCCAAGGGGATTTATACAAGCTTTGAATAAAATAATTAAGGCTGATGAATAAGATAAATTCAATACACAACCTTTGAGGTTTATTACAATTAGTGTAGATTCCATCTCCCCAAAGCAATCGCAACCCTAATTTTATGCTAACTCAGATTTGTATTTTGTTTGGTTTTTTATTATACCAAAGCAAATTTGAATTAGCTTTCTCATTGCAGCTCCTAACGCTTGCATCTTTGTTTTCCCAGCAGCTAGAAGTCGATTTTTTTGTGCTTTAATATATGGGTTATGTGTTCGAGCACTAACTGCTGCTAAAAATATTTTGGATCGAATTATGGATGGACCAATTTTACTCAGTGTCGTTCTCCCTTTAAACGAACCTGATTCATTTAGCTTGGGTATTAGAGGTATGCTATTCGCTCTTTTATCTACCATCTCAAATAACTCGTCTAAATCATTTGTTTGCGGCACTTGTGCGCTACTTAATACAGACGAAGCATAGGAATTCATCAAAGGTGACTCTTTTAAAAAGGCAGTCGCTATGATTGCAGATAATGCAAAAATAAAAAAGAATAAACTTGTCTGACTTCGGTACTACCTTCTGTAACGGTGCCCTGACTTTTAAGGTGAAATCGCCGAAAATGCGCTTATTTTTTTGTGAACGCTGTATTAATGTGAGCTTGTTGCTCTTATATATCTTTTTTAAGATAAAGGGGGTTATTCTCGTTTATTAAGTTAAGATTAATGGAGATTTTGAACTTATTTTTAATGTTAAAGAGGTGTGGAGCTGTATATGAAACATAGGCCAGAAGGCTGGGTTGTTTTAACATTTCAAACAATTGATAGTAAATCCTGCTATGTGTTGTTTTGTTCTTGGAGAAATGATGATGAATGGAGAGTAAGCTCAGGTTCAATGGTTTTACCTCACTTATCTCCATGCGGAAATTATTGGGTTTGGCCTCAAATATCAGGCTCTATATATGAGCTTCCCGTTGGTGAAGAAAATGGCTACACCTTCTACACTGGTGCTGTATTAGACGATTTGCTAGCAAAAGGCTACCGCGATGGCACACAGCTAAAACGCATTGCACTTAAAGATATTATGGAAGATAAACAAGGCGCTTAGCGCCTTTTAAACTGTCTATTTGTTTTACTTTTGAAGGTAATATGCTCTATAGTGTTAGATACTAGAGGGCTTTGATGAAGCAAGCGTAAGGAGTATCACGCTGTAAATGTCTTTAGCTCTACACTAAAAGCTAGTGATTGAATGCACTAAAAATTAGTTGACCACTACAAGTATCATCCGATAGGAATGTTAAAAGAAAAATAATGGCAATAAATGAGGTCACTATAGAACCGGTTATGACAATAAAAAGTGAAAATAAACGCATAAATTGCTCCTTTCAAGCTGATTTCTAAAGAAGGAGAATCACATGATATTGAATACTCTCGATTATTATATATTTCCCTTTGCTGCTTCATTTTAGTCAATAAAAAAGAATAAGATGTTTTTTTATAGCCAATTATTAAGTAGATGCCTCAATCGTCTTGACTAAATAAATATAGTCCATCCTCCGCCTCGAACAACTTAATGTAACTAGCGCCTCAATACCTGGCTATCACTCATCCCCGCACCGCTTTGTAGCGTGCTAAGCTTAAAGATCAATAAAAAACTGGAGTACACTAAACTCGCCAATTAAAATCGTTTTTCTTCTAATTGATATATTTATCTCATTATATCGGTTTGTGGAGGTAATGAGGGGGATAACAATTTGACGGTACGCGTGCCGCGTAAATGTCTACGCGTACCACGTTTACTTGTATATGTCAGCAAACAGCAATTTGACTAATTAACTATTATATTTAGCCAATCACAATGACCGCTATTCGCTCACAGCCGATCTTCGCAAAAGTGCCATAAGCCGACTATCAGCCGTAACTCGTTTCTGCCCCAAAGTGAGTTAACGTAATTATTCTATAGATCACCTTTGAGCTATCAGACACAGTGATTCATCTAATGCTATTGGCTCTACTCCATAAAGCTGATATTCCACTAACTTTTATGTTGGTGATGATATAAATTACTGTATTAATATACAGTTTTGTTGTTGTGCTCCCAGATTCAAGAAAATGAGCGACGAGCGCATTTTCTTTTTCTGAATACTTTTAGTGTCAATAAAAATATTAAAGTTGGCAATGCATTACGTTATTTGTTAAAAATAGATTCATTAATACATGCGCGTAACATCGGCACAAAGATGCGCGACGAGCGCACTATAAAATTGTTAGCACTTAGGAGAAACATCAATGCAATTTGCACAATTAATCGTTTTTGTGATGCTTTTGACAGCGGGAATATCGCATGCAGAAGAAGATCATCCAACGATTCTCGAGCGGCCGGCAGCTATTAAAGCTCTTGATGGCGACTGGGTTATGACTGGCGATGTTATGGGTAAGCCCGTCACCTACAAAATGACAGCGGGGTCTACGCTGCAAGGGGCCTTTACTGAGATTCACATGAATGATGTGCAAGTTCCTTCGCAGTATGAGGCCCGTGTGTTAATCGGCTACGACGCGGAAAGTAGCACGATTATTGCCCATTGGCTGGATAGCTTTGGCGCAAAGTACTCTATTCCACATGGTACTGGTAGCGTTACTGACAACACAATACAGTTTTCAATTCCGTACAGTACAACTAATAGTTTTCGAGATACATTTACATTCAATCCAGAAACAAACTCTTGGATATTTGTCATCGAATCATCTAATGCGGATGGTACGTGGAAGCATTTTGCACGCTACGATGTTAAGCGTCCCTAAATGAGTGCTAACAAACGCATGTTGTCGGACTGGTTCTCCGCTGCGCTCCAAACCAGCCGCAAATGCGGGCGCTATTACCGAATAAATACTCTAACGCGTTTTTGTCCATTGACGAGTTACAAACATAACTGGCCTTTGCCCCTTAACGAGTTAGTGCTGGCCTTTAACGATTAAAATTCACTCTAAAATGATGAGTCTTGAGGAAGAAACTATGATTCATTTTCAATCTACGATGATTGGTAATACCCGCCGAGCCTATGAAAACTAAACATACTAACGTAAAGCTTCTAGTAAGTTTCTTAATTTTTGACATTATAGCTACTAAGAACAGGGGGCAATTTAGACCGAGTCTGTGACAAGTGTAGGAACTTACGATTAGAAGCTTGTTAAGAAAATATTGTTCCTATATTGACAATTAACAAATGTTAATATAGCTTTATTTTTGTTCAATGGTGAACATATTGTCAATTTATTAAGGACTCTAATATGACAAATTTTTATAAGCTAGCTTCTGTAATTCTTTTTGTTGGTACTTTTAGTGTTAATGCGAAAACAACAATTGAACCCAATAACCCAGTATCACAAATAAAAAGTAATATAGTTAATAACAGTAAAACTTTGGGGTTATCTGAAAAAGCCTATAAATACGCTACAGATCAATTCATGAGATTAAACTCAGGTTCATCTACTCCTGATATGCAACTAATTTATGAGGTTCCTGAATTTATTTCGCCGGAGAATTATTCAGAAAAAGAATTGAATAAAGCTATGAATGAGCAAAAAACAAAATTTGCGAACTATTTTGGTATACCAGTATCAAAGTTAGACCCATTTATTGCTCATATGGCTGTCGTTTTTGATTCAGATCTTTTCAGTGGAGGTATTACTACTTTCGATACAGATGAAGATATGGAAACAATAACAATTTTCTGTGAAGAAGCATGTAGTGGTGGAACAACTTCGGGAGGAGGTATTGCATTGAGTCTTAGTGTTTATCAAGGTGCAGTTAATGCAGGCATAAGTCAGTACACAGATTTCCAAGTTGAGTTTGTCAAGAAGTCAACAAATGATAAAGTTTCTACCGAAGTGTGGAGATACAATAACTTTTCGGGCGCTTGGAGAGAGAGTGTTATTTCTAAGCCTTGCCCTACCTGTTCTTATAATTAGAGCAGCTAAATTCAAGTTTGAAAGCTAACATTTATGTTAGCTTTTTTATTACTAAACCTTTTAATTTACTAAATTAGCAAAGCGAAATAATACAGTAGAAGAAAAGGTGTATGGCTCACGAATAGCTCCATATTGGGAATTATTATTTTAATACTCTAGCATGTTCTTGTCCAGAGGCGTGCTGGCGGGGCATGAAACACGAAAATGCCCCTTTATGAGTTAACGCAAATACTCTATAGGTCGGCTTTGAGCGAAGCAGTCAATCAAAAGTTTTGATGTCTGAAGTCAAGATTTGATCCTCGTTGGCTTTTTCAAAACGAATGGGCACGAGCTTTTGTAATAGTGGCAACACAAGCGAAGGCTCAGAGCGATTATCAACCCAAACAACGGCATTTGCACTACTCAGCGCTCTCACCAATGCGTTAACAGGGGTTATATCGTCGAAATACGCATCAGGCGAAAAACAATATAACTCAAGCGGCTTAACTACCGCGTTATTGTTGTTTGATAGTTTTTCCCTAACACGATGAGTGGATGAGCTTTTTATCCAATCCGAGCTTAAGCAAAAGCGCATTTATTAAATCCATGTACTTCACTGAGTACCAAATTAAAATAGCGTCATATTTTTATCGTGCATTATTAGGTACATTAAAACAATAGGTATTTGGATGAATTACCAGCGATTGCGCTATGCACTATGAGTAAGTAATTTAATCCATTCATCTGCGTTTGACACAATGAATTGATATTTATTGCCATCTTTTAATACGAGTTCAATTGCATCATGTGTATAAGGCAAAATACCCGCAACTTTACCAGTGCACTTACTCACTTTTATAATTTCACGCCGTGAAAACGTATAAGGCCCTAACCCAAATTGTGCATTAAACGGTGCAAAATGAATATCAGTGTTGGTTAGCCAAAATTTGCCGTCGGCTTTAATCGCCCCTTGTTGAATCGTGGCGGTTGTCGATTTGATTGTTATTGCTTGCATAATAATATTCCTTTATGTAGCTATTAATGTGTCAGTTTTGTCACTTTTAAGTCATTACCAAGTGACGACATTTAAGCTGACTGTATTACCTTTTCTTGGTTCGCCTACCGTTAAGTAATGCGCCCAACCACTTATTTTTAACTAATAATAAATAACTTATTTGACCTATAAGTAATGTAACCACCACGCTAACTATAAACTTTACTAAAACTGGCAAATTAGTATTAATCAATGGAATCTGAATATAAATCAATACCGGCACATGTATCAAGTAAACCCAATATGACGCATTTGAAATGCTGCGGCTGAGCTTACTTTGGTGATTTAAAAAACGATGGCCAAGTAAAAACGTTATGGCGGTTAACAAAATAACACTCAGTCCTTGTGATAAAACATGCAATACATGTAGCTCTCCCGCTGCGGCAAAATAACCTGTTGTTGCGGCGGCAATCACTTCATCTAAGCTTGGTGCGGCTGGTAATAAAGAAAAGTAACCAGTCAGTGATATTGCAACACCCAAAATAAGAGGCCATAAGTACTTATGATATGACCAAATGAGCAGCTGTTTTTTATAAAGTCCCACTCCTAACCAATAAAAACTGCCGTAAAAACCATACGACCATAACTGTGGCGTGAGTTTATCAGGAGCAGGAAAGGGAATAAATTGCCCCATTAATGAAAACGTTAACGCGATGGGAAGTACAACCCACATAAATAAAGGGTGGACGCTAAGCGCATCGAATTTATTGCCTAATAAGTCAGTTGTTTTCAACAACCAGTGAATTAAGCAAAACTGGAATAAGTTCCACAAAAACCATAAGTGCATAGTGCTAACAACAGGCTCTTTAATAACTTTAAACACAGCAAAAATCGGCGGTATTGGATTAGCTATACCAGCTCCAAAACTCAAGGCATGGTAGTAAACGGCAAAGCTTAACGGTAAAAATACAATAAAAGGCAGTAGAATATGTTTACTGCGATGATGTAAAAAGCGCGCGTTGCTCGATTTATCTATTAAAAGTGCACTGCAAAATCCTGCAATAATAAAAAATAACGGCATCCGAAATAAGTGCAGCGTATGCGTAATATAATCAAATAGACCATGTGTGCTTGGGTCTGCCGTAAACCAAATATTGCTAAAGAACGGACTGTAGGCTAAAGCGGCATGAAATACGATGCCAAGCAATAGCGCGAGGCTGCGTAAATTATCAATGTAATGTAATCGACTGTCTTTATTCATTAATGTGCCCAACTAATTTTTATTAATAAAGCATAAATGAATGAGGCATAATGGCACTAGTCACAAAGCTCATAGCCCGAGCTATGACAGATGTCACTGTTTTTACAACGCGAGTTCTGCAATAATTGCTAAAAAATATGGCCACAGTAATGGAATCAACTATACGACATACAACCGATTGGCATTTCTCAACATTGGCATCGTGGCTTGGGGTGACATCCGCGTGTGCCTATTATACCAACTCAGAATTAGCGCTATATTTGCAAATCATAGTAAGTGGTTCCATTTTAGCTATTTTGCTGTATGTGTTAAAACAGCCTAACAAATTTGTTCACGGCGTAGCACTTGGCTATTTCCTGCTTATTTTGGCAATGATACAACTGAGTTCAACGTCCTTAGTTTTTATCCACCTAGTGATGTTCACAGCGGTTTTTAGTCCTCATTTTTCGCTCCCTAAAATATTCGCTTGTGTTGTGGCCGCCATGCTGGTTTATGGTTTAACGCATTATTCGCGCTGGGAAAATGGCATTCCTTGGATCACGTTTACAATTTGGTTTTTCTTTTGCTTGATGAATTGGTTTGTCAGTCGCCGGATTGTCGAAAGTTTAAATACACATTACCAATCCCGCCAAAACTACAAAGAGTTAAAAGCCACCCAACACATGATGGGGGTGATGCATGCAGTGCAAGAGCGACAAAATATATCACGCGAGCTCCATGACTCACTCGGCCATAAGCTTACCGCGCTCAGCATTAATTTAGATTTTGCTAAAAGAGCAGCAAATGAAGCCACCGTTGAAACCCTCTCTCTTTGCCACCAACTTAGCCAAGAAGTATTGGCTGAGGTGCGCGAAATCGTTTCCACTCAACGCAATGACAAAACGATACTTAAGCAAGCTCTTGAGGCCATTTGCGAACTAACACCTAATTTACACTGTGATCTCCAACTAAGTAAGGAGACAGAGCAGCTCCCTCAAGACTACGCCCTTTGTGTATTGCGGTTTTCCCAAGAGATGATCAGCAACACCCTTAAACATACCCAAGCAAACCATTTTACTTTGCATGTAAATGTCACCCACGTTGGCGAACAGCTGCTGTTAGTTGCAAAAGCGTATCACAATCAACCAGAGACCCATTTACCAAAACAAGGGAACGGATTAGCAGGATTAAATGAGCGAATGGCACAATTTGGCGGTGAATTTTCACAACACCTTGAGCAAGAAACACTGATCAATACCATGACACTACCACTAAATTTAGAAGAAAAAAGCCATGATAAAGTGCCTACTAGTTGAAGATCAGACATTAGTTCGTTTAGGCCTCGCTAATTTACTTAACCTTGATAGCGCCATTAATATCGAAGCCCAAGCTGAAGATGGCTTGCAAGCGCTTACACTATTAGCTGAGCATAGTTTTGACATTGCTTTACTCGATATGAGAATGCCGAATTTAGATGGGCTCGGCGTGCTGCAAAAAATGCGTGAAAAGGGTGATAAAACCCCTGTGCTGATCATCACCACATTTGAAGATTGTGATGTATTAGTCAAAGCCCTTAATCTAGGTGCTCGTGGGTATGTGCTTAAAAACATTGAACTTGAAGAACTCATTAGCGCTATCAAGCAGGTCGTTGCAGGTGAGCGAGTATTGCAAAGTGCGGTGACTGATTTTTTACTCAAAAAGCAACTAAGCCCTCAGCTCAGCTTAACGGACAAAGAACAAACCGTATTGCAGTGTTTGTCTTTAGGTATGCCAAACAAAGTGATTGCCAAAAAATTAAATAACTCTGAGGGGACTATTCGTAACCATGTGTCACAAATTCTTGCCAAATTAGACGTAAAAGACCGCACTCAGGCCGTTATAAAAGCCATTAATCAAAACCTAATTTAACACGCGAACAAGACCAAATTACTATTTTTGATTAGGCTTAAGTGGTGCAATCAACATAAATAAGAGTAAATAAAACTAACTAATAAACAAACAGGCGACTATCCATGCGAGCTTTTCTTGGCGTTCCACTTTTTGTGACCTAGCAATGAGTATGATTGGCATCACCCAAATCTTGATTTCAGACATTAAAGATCTTCAGTCTGCTCATGGCAGCGAACCGCCCGTCGACTCTAACTCATAACTGCCTAAACCCTAATCAGTAATACATTCGCTATCCTCATAGTAACTTTTAAATAGGAGGTCACTATGAAACCAGAACTAAATCACAATGCTACTGGTGTGAAACGTCCTTTCAAGCTTGAAGAGATTTGGCGTATTCGCACTCGAATCGAAATTCAAAACAACTTGATGCAATTAGCGTTACTCAATTTGGCTATAGATAGTAAATTAAGATCATGTGATTTACTGTCTTTAAAAGTTCGAGATGTCGCTACCCAAGATCAAGTTTTTGAGAGGGTGCAATGGACACAAAAGAAAACAGGGATCGAAGTTCAATTTGAGATAACGCCGAGAACACAACAAAGTATTAGCCGTTGGGTTCAAGAAGTTAAATTGCAACCTAAAGATTATTTGTTCCGGAGTTTACGCCGCTCTAATCAACCAATAAGCTATTCATATTACAGGTCTATTATCAGGAGTTGGGCTGAGCAATTAGGACTTGATTCTGACCTTTATGGAACTCACTCAATGCGAAGAACCAAAGCGACATTGGTTTATGCTCGAACCAAAAATATAAGGGCCGTTCAGTTACTGCTTGGCCATACAAAAATTGATAACACCATCAGATATCTCGGAATTGAAATTGAAGATGCAATTAAGATATCCAGAGAAACGGATTGTTAATTTAATATAGGCAGCAATCCCAAGCTGCCTTTGCCCCTTTATGAGTTAACGTAAATACTCTATAGGTCGACTTTAAGCGAATTGCAGAACTTGCCGCTCCATACTTTAGAGCTGTGTAAATACACAGGAGCAAATGCAATTCAGCATTTTGGCTTACCCAAGTCTTGCTAAGTCCGGCTATCCACAGGCTAGATGTTAAAGTGGATAGAATTGCTTGTACCTTTGCTTAGGTGCTGATAACGTCTTGTTAATATAAAAATAATTTTGCTAGAGCATCCAATTGAAGGGTTGTAGATATCCGGATTTATACGAAATGCTCAGTAAAACGCTGTTAGTTTTTTCTTGGAGTTATGTGGATGTGGCAATTCGTTGGTGAGATTGAATATGAGTGTTCAAGTTGTTCATCTTATGGCGAAATACCGATAGATGAGTTTGACTGTGAGCGTCTTGGTGGAAGTGAGCGCTCAATGGGTGAAGAGGAGATTTACGAGTTATCCTGCACTTTTGAATGTGACGACTGCGTACGCCCGATCAGCTTGGCCTTCGAAGTTTCTGAGTATCCTATTGGTCTTCTAAATTTCATAATTGACAAGTGTGATGGCGCAACTGCCCTTAACGAACCGGATATCGAATATATTCGTGAAATTTATTCAGCTAGAGACCTCTTCGACCTTTATAATTCTGTATCAGAATTAGTTATAGCTTTACAAGCTGAGCCTGCTTTTCTCACTGACCTAGAACCTCGTCAGTTCGAAGAAGTAACAGCAGAAATTTTCCGAGATAAAGGTTTTGAAGTTGAGTTAACCAAACGCACAAGAGACGGTGGCAAAGATGTAATTGCGTTCCATAAAGATCAACTCGGTATACGATCCAAATATATCATCGAATGTAAGCATTATTCTGATACCAATAAAGTTGGAGTAGACATCGTAAGAGCATTGTATGGTGTTAAAAGTTCTCGTTCCGGCGGTAATCTAGGAATCATCGTAACTACATCTACTTTTACATCGGGAGCAAGAGAGTTCATTGAGAATGAGGCGACAACGAATTTAGATTTAACTTTGGCAGATAAAGAGCAATTACTTGAGTGGTTAAAGGGTTACGGAAAAAACTAACCAACTGTTTAAGAGTGATTCGCAACGCGTGGCATTTTTACTATGCGTTGCATTTAGTGTTTAAGGTGGTTTGCGGCGGCATCGGTATTGCGTTGCTCACATCTTAACAAGGCGTTGAGGCTGTAGAATTACTCTTTTTAAAGAAAATCAGCCCGTTTTATGGGTTCCAAATGCATTACCTAATGCAGTAAAAGTGCTTAGGAACGATTACAGGAGCTCGTTTTTCAAACCGTTTTGGCTGTTGGAGTTATTCTACAGCCTCGTTATAAATACAGGCAAATATGGCTATTAATTTAAGACTGCAACTATCCGAAGGAAAGGGGCTAGGCAAAGCCTTGGTCTTTCATGGTCTGGATTTCAATGTGGTTGTTCACCCTACCATTCATGGTGAGCCGCTTTTAACATCGCAGGCTTTTTACTATTTAGACGAAATGGAATCTGTTGCAGAAATTAGGTTTGATAATCCAGATGATTTATTGAATACGCACGAACTAGAGTACATTGTTGATAATTATCTATTCAAATATAGTGCCTTAAATACTAAGTCAAAAATATCAACTAAGGTAACTGATCCCAAATATTGGAGAGATGATAAATCAGGGATGTACATGCGCTACGACCAAGGCAATACTGAAGTTCTAGTTCTAGATATGCATAACGATAAGTCAGTTTTGAGTATCGAAACTCTGGATGAATCTGATAAGACAGGATTTAATGATTGGTGCCTCGTAAAAAACTATAGCGACGATATCATCGAAAAATATGCTTCATCGATGAGCGAGCTAGTACAGAAAAAAATACTAATTAAAACTGTTCCTACTTCCAATAGAGATGGTTATTTCGGAAAGATAAGACTGCTTGAGTGCAATGAGGGTTTACTGGACTATCACCAAGCGCAATGTATTGACTATAGTTTTAGCCCTAGGGATGTAATCCCCGATAAAAAGGAAGTTGTTCTTAAATCTCAGCATGAGAACATATTTGATGTTTATGTCCCTGTGAAAACTATCCTGCTGGATAAGAAATTTGACCCAATGCTCTTATCATATTATTTCTCAGGGCTTAAAGAAATAAATCCATTAATAAGCTTTGTTGGTTTTTACAATGTTCTCGAATATTACTTCGAAGAAGCCCCTAGAATTATTGAAAAACAAGCCAAAAATGAAAAAAAACAGCTTGAATGTGTTGTTCAATGGTTAGTTGGCGAACCTGAGGTAGCGGACTTCTTTAATAAACAAGGTTTAGATTTCAAATTAGTAGCAAAAAAAGAAATAGAAACCTCTACAGAAGTTAAAATCCAAGGGTTTAACGTCGAAGCCAACGAAAGAGTTAAGAATCTTGCTCTTTGGTTGTATGCGATAAGATGTGCAATTGTTCATTCTAAGAAGAGCCGTAATGGTGCAGTGACCGCAATTTTCAAACCTTACTCTGACGAAGCTGATAACATTCTTCATGCCATTCCTGTGATTAAATGGCTTGCAGTACTTTGTATTGAGAAGGACTCGGACATCAACGGTAATTATTTATAACAAGTGCGTTAATTAGGGCGTTCGCAAGCTCGCGCCTATTACGCGAGCGTTGAAGAGTTGGCACTTTGACGAAATTCGGATACGGACATTAGCGATCTATACTATTCTTAATAGCAACCTTTTAAAAGCTGAAAACATATACTATGGAAGTGAATATAGCTCCATATCAAATTTTAAATCGGTCAATTCAACAAACCTTTTATATTCTTTATCCATTTTAAAAGTTATTTCGCCTGATACAGGTACCGAAGTTTGCCATGATTTCTCAAACAACTCTGGTCTATCAAGTTCAATATCGTCTATTTCAATATCCTGATAAGAAACTTCAAATGAAACACTAATATTCCCAGAAAAAACAGCTATGCAACCAGCAGGAGTATTCGAAAGTACATAAAACTCATTTAAAGAGGAGTGTTTGCTGTTTATTTTAAGATCAGTGATGTGCGCATCCCATCCAAATTTATAGCTAAACTTATTCTTTAAAAAGGTGTTATAAATAGCTTTTTTAAAGTCAGAATTTCGTGATAAAGCTCTTTTAATATCGAGAATACGGTTCATGTCAGGGGTGTACGATTCGGAAAAGGCCAAAACATTTTCAAAATGGACCAGCTCTGAAGATACCTCACAAGCACTTTTTAAATCACCATCTCCTGAAATAATAGCAATTCTAGAATTAATAGCTTTCTGATATTGTTGAATCATTGATAAAGATATTGCATCAATAAACTCATTTGGTTTTTTCTCTGAAAATGGTGGCGCTCGAAATTCCCAGCTACGCATGACACTATCCATGTCTAACTTGCTGTAATCCAATCTTACTACTTCAAACAGAGATAGAAATTTGTCATATTCAGCTAAAAGTCCTTTATATAATTCATCGACCAACTCTTTTACTGTATAGGTAGCTAAAGGCCAAAAAGCTAATTTTTTTAAGAGGAACGATTTCGTGTTTACAGCTTTAAGGGCTGCGATATTCTCTGATGCCATGTTATACATATGTCGTTTAATTTCAATTTCTACGGGGTGAGGGATTATCAAAGTAATTTTTGTACGCTTAGCTACCTCTCTAATAGCATCGATTCTTGCAGCAGAAAAGTTAAAACCAACACCACGAAAAATATTTGTATCAATAAAAATAGTATTAGGAACGGACATTACTATCAACATTTTGAAAAGATAATATAGATGGATGATACCGCATTATAAAAAAGTATTTAGAAGTTTTTAAATCAACCTTAACTAGCTGTAATTTTGATAAAACTTTTTTGGAAACTTATGGCTTCATTGTCTTAAGAGGCCGTAATTTTTTATCATTTTTAAAGTTACTGCTTTCCACCTAAACTGATTACCAAAACCTCTAAGGATGAAGGTCTGCTCATAGACGTAATTAGGATATCACCCATCCTAATTATCAATGCAGTAAACTATTACTTTTGCTTATAAATTAATTGTCGGATGGCATGGCTTCGCCATTTATCCGACCTACGCCAAAAGGTAGGTTGGTTAAGCTGAAGGCGCCACACAACAGAGTTTCAGGTTCACGCCTTGAAGGTCCGCTTCTGGCACAGAGCCGTCCTTCGGCTCTAACTCATTTATGTCCAAAAACGAGCTAGAGCGACTATCCGCTGTACGCTGTACGCTTATAGCGATTTGCCAGATGAAACCTAAGCCTAATCATTAAAACTCTATGGAGTGATGTGAATCACTACAAATTACCCTATAACAAAAGCCTCAATAACACGCTCTCTAAACCCACCAAAGGCTTGTAAAAAACTTGCTTCTTTAGGTTCAGTTTTCAGCTGGTTTGATCCATTTAAGCCCCACGAAAATAATAAATCATCAATTTCAGCAATCGGCTGACTATCGGGCCGCGTAGAGCTTGTCTTTTTATGAGTCTCTGTTCCAAAATACTCATTAGCTATGGCGTTATTTCTTATCAATACGCAAGTGTCGGGTAGCTCTTGGTCAATTCTATTTGCAAAAGTGCTTAGTGTTTCTTCGGCGAGGGTAAATAACCAAGCCTCTTGGTTAGGGGAACTATTTACTCTTAATATTCGTCCTAAAACTTGTCTGAAATAAAGTTCGGTTTTAACTCTGCTTAAATGACAGCACACTTGCAGCCTTGGTATGTCAGTACCTTCCGATACCATACCAACGCTTACAATCCATTGTGTGTTGCTAAAGCGAAAAAGACTGATTCTCTCGCCAGCATCGCTTTCTTTATAAGTAACTATGGTTGCTGATTGATGGAAAAGATCGGTGAGTACAGTAACTATTTGCTCTGCATGTTCAACAGAAGAGGCAACAATTAACCCTGCGGCATTGCTATTCTGCTGCCTAATAGAAGCAAGTTTACTTACCCCTTGAGCAACAATGTAATTAATGACAGCTTCGTGCTTAATTAGATCTTGGTAGGAAATCGATGGATCTTTTAGCAAAGACTTTAATGAGTTATAGGTTTTAGTTTCTTGTTTTGTGGTTGTTACCGAAATCTCTTCATTATCAATTAAAACAATTTTGGGGTTACGGCAAACGCCATCATTAACCGCCTGTTGCAGCGAGTAAGTGTAATTACATATTATTTTATTATCAGGGTCGCTATAAGTTGCCAGCGCGATAGGAAGAAGGTCAGAGCGCCAAGGTGTGCCTGTCAGCGCTAACGTAAAAGCAGCGTGCTGTTGAATATTTTTAACAATATCTTGCCCCCATACATTGGCATCCTCAATGCTCGAACCAGCACAATGGTGTATTTCATCAAACACCACTAACACACGGTTGTTCTTTAATAGCTTCCAGTAGTCGTCATTAAAAAAGCGCATATTTTGATAAGTATACGAGCAACCAACTGAGCCAATAATACCGTCAAAATTACAGTTTAACCGTTTAGCAAATGTCTTTCTAATACCATTGGCCACCTCACTAGAGGGTGAAAAACAAATCACAAAGTCTATTTGCTTAGTTTCAAATAAATACGCTGCAACTTCTGCTGCCAATACGGTTTTACCGGCCCCTGGTGTAGCTAAACAAAAAAAGTGCTTATTACTTTGGGAGTAATGCTTTTTAACTGCCGATAAGCAGGCTGCTTGCCAACCTCTTAACATGGTTGTTTTTCTGTTATTTTATTACCCAATAAAGTCTGCAAAGCGTTTATTTTGCCAAGTAATTTAATCGACTTTTCCTTTGCTTGAGTGTGATGCAGCT
>OJCW01000115.1_pt1 | contig 32212 bp, 32 predicted proteins | sample 1592461 | NCBI WGS metagenome assembly OJCW01 (sample SAMN05416884, study PRJEB24817) | seawater metagenome | isolation source: Sea water | place: Canada:Atlantic | collected 2013-11 | reverse complement strand
CAGAGTAGATCGTCGGCAGCGTCAGATGTGTATAAGAGACAGAAGATATTATATGGATCAGCTCATTAGGCAATCAAAATAAAGATACTCGATTAGCGGTAAAGCCAGCGATACTTATCTCACCATCTACGCTTAATAATAAGGCTAAATCATTAACTCGCTTAACAAGCCATATGGATTTACAACCAACGCTAATGACAAATTGGCTGAGCTGCTCTGTCGAGAAAGAAAGTTATAGCAATGGCACTGACATATTGACGCTAAAAAAAGATAGAGTTATCGCTAATACTTCAGCAGAAGGACTGATGATATTTAATAAAGATAAGTCTGTTTTTATTGATCAAAACGGCAACTTTGAAAGCTATTCAAATCAATTGGCTGCCCCGATCACCATAAATAAAGATTTTCCTTTAATGATTGATGGCGTGCATTTTATTAAACAATTTAGCTCACAGGCAGAGCAAAAATAAACAAGGTGCATATTAATCATTCAATTATCGGTATTTAATAGCAATTAACGAATTGAACGAGTAATTGTCGTTGCATTCATTAAATAAATCATTAATATAGACAGCGAAAAATACGGGTATACTGAATGACTCCCCCTAACGTCTCATCAGTGTTAATTACTTGTTTTTTATCGGGGTATAGCGCAGCTTGGTAGCGCGTGCGTCTGGGGGACGTGAGGTCGCAAGTTCGAATCTTGCTACTCCGACCAAATTAAACATACAATTCAGCCACTTACAGGGTGTAAAATAGCTCTGAAGTGGCTTTTTTGTGGCATTTAAAACATAACTAGCCAATACTTAATCAGACACAATAAAATGATTAATCTGTCGGTTTACATGCATGCTTAGCATATAAACTTACTGTTGTAGTTATCCTTGCATCATATTTAATGGATACTCACCATAACATGCAATACGCACGCGTATTTATTGATGATATTAGTTATCAATTAGCACCAAGAATTGTTTCTAGCGAAGAAATAGAACAAAGGCTTGCACCTGTCTATAAAGCTCTACGTATTCCTAAAGGCCAACTAAAAGCCTTTACAGGTATTGAGCAGCGTCGTTGGTGGGATGAAGGTTTTTCGTACTCTGATGGCGCAATTGCTGCGGCTAAAAAGTGCCTGACTAAAACAAATTTCAACATTGATGATATCGATGCGATTATTTACACAGGTGTTTGTCGAGAAGGCTTTGAGCCTGCTACGGCATGTCGTGTTGCTGCTAAATTAGGAGCAAACAACCAAACTGTTATTCATGACATTAGTAATGCTTGTCTAGGTGCGATGAACGGTATTATTGATATCGCTAATCGTATTGAATTAGGTCAAATTAAAGCAGGTTTGGTGGTTTCTTGTGAGTCTGCTCATACCATTGTTGAAAGTAGTATCAACTATTTGTTAGAAAACCCCTCTATGTCAGTTTTTGCTGACACTCTAGCCACGTTAACAGGCGGTTCAGGTGCTACAGCCATTTTATTAACCGATGGTTCTTTTTCTAATAATAAAAACAATCAATCACTTAAAGGTCATAAGCTATTAACGGTTACAAGTAAGTCATCATCAGGTGACTTTGATATTTGCCGTTGGGGAATGGAGCCTGTTGCGTCAGGATTATATAAAGAAGTCATGGCAACGGATGCAACATTATTACTTAAAAAAGGGATGGCGTTAGGGAATTTAACTTGGCAAGACTTTTTAATTGAATCAGGTTGGCAAAAATCAGATGTAGATAAACTCATCTGCCATCAAATTGGTTCAGTCAATCGAAAACATGTTCTAGAGCAATTAGATATTAGTGAACAACAAGATTTCATTACGTACCCAACACTTGGCAACATGGGAACAGTTTCACTACCCGTAACCGCCGCTATCGCAACAGAACAAAAGTTTTTAAACAAAAATGATAAAGTTGCATTTCTAGGTATTGGCAGTGGTTTAAGCTGTATTATGATGGGAATTGAATGGTAGCTCTTTTATCATTCACCTTTATCAGCCCTTTTAAAAGATAATATAAGCCCGATAACAAAAAGCGCTATTAGGGGTAACAACCAAAGCCAAGGTGGATTTGCAGAGGTATTGAAATCCACTAATATTGCTGCCCGAATAGTTATTAATAGTGCACTTATACCAATAACCGGAATGGCTAAAATACTCCACCTTTCGTTTTTCCTAAACGGTATAGCCAATAATAAGATCATAATCAGTGATGTTAATAGCATTAAGCTACCTGCCCCATTTAGCATTGCCTGAAATAAAACTTGTACACCTGGTGCGAGTTGCTGCCAAGTTTGACTTGTTGCTTGTGCATGATAGCTCATATAACTATTGCTAAGAGTGTATATTAAACCACCAACCAACATAGGGAAAATAGCCAAGCTATGACAAATCATCGCAGCAGTTTTAGAGCTGTTCATTTTGCTAACCTTTTATTCATTGTTATTGAGCCGTTTAAAATAGTCATTGCAAGGTTAAAAAACGTCTCGAAATTAAATGTTTTTCATTACCTTAGTAAGTGTTGAGTACTAATTCATTACTTCCTTCTCACTTACAGCATTATTTTATCCTATTTAAAAGCTTAATAACTAGATAATGACAATTTAAACATCTAAGCCTTATAGTTTTTAAATTACTTAGCGTATATTAGGTAGCCTTAAAAACATGTTGTATAAAGAGATATAATGCAAAAAGAAACAACTTTACTGGACCGAATTACTATCGAGCCAAAAACAACCGCCACATCTTGTGTTATTTGGTTACATGGATTAGGTGATTCAGGTGCTGGATTTGCTCCCGTTGTTCCACATTTAAATTTACCTCATGATCATACAATACGTTTTGTTTTCCCTCATGCAATGGATCAAGCGGTTACAATTAATAATGGTCTGATGATGCCCGCTTGGTATGACATAAAAAATGACGATTTACATAGCCGTGCCGATATGAATGGTGTACTTGAATCTGAGGCGCTAGTACGAACATTAATTCAAGAACAAATTGATGGTGGAATATCAGCTAACAACATTGTACTGGCCGGTTTTAGTCAAGGTGGGGTTATGAGCTTGTTTACAGGCTTACGCTTTGAACAAACATTAGCGGGCATTATGGGGCTATCATGCTACCTTCCCATCAAAAATCAATTGCCAGCTGAGTTAAGTACTGCTAATACAAACACATCAGTATTACAGCATCACGGAAAACTTGATGATGTTGTGCCTGTGTCATCGGGTGAAATGGCATATAAGTTATTAAGTGACAGTGGATATGATACCCATTGGCAATCATACCCAATGGGTCATAGTGTATTACCTCAACAACTCAACGATATTGGCAAGTGGCTGGTTAACTGTTTAGTGAAGTAATAAAACACCATACTGATAAATTAGTCATAACCACATATATCTAACAGCTTTGCTAAATATCCTTATTACTATTTAGATGTAATAAATAAAACTAAATAGTAATAAGAATAAAGAATAGATAAAAAGCGTAATGCTTGACTATAATGTTTACGTGACTCAAATTGAATTAAATATATTAATTACCCCTTGTTTTATCACGGTAATTATTTGAATATGAAAACCACACGCGAAATAACAAATTTTTTCGAAGGATAATAGCCACGTATATGGATACTAACAGTTTTATTACTTTAGTTTACAATGGTGCACTGTTAATTGCTTTAGGTGTTATTTATGATGCAATTAATCTTGAAGCAATTCACAATAAAACAATGCGAGGTTTGGTTTCTGGCTTATTAGTCGGATTACTTGGCCTTGCGGTGATGAACACATCGTGGGAAATGACCCCCGGCGTATTATTTGACACCCGGTGGGTGTTAATTAGCCTCTGTGGTTTATTTTTTGGCTTGGTGCCAACCATGGTTGCGGCGCTCATTATGGTTAGCCTAAGAATATATATAGGTGGCGCTGGAGCACTTGTTGGCTCTTTGGTTATCATTGTGCCAGGTTGCCTTGGCTGTTTGTTCGGCTATTATTTGAAATATAAAAATTTAACCCTCGATTGGTTTAAACTCTACGCATTTGGCATGCTCATTCAAATTTATGTATTAAGCTCTATGTTCTTAATGCCTGAACAATTCCGTTACAAAATTCTAAACGCAATTATAGCTCCTTTAATTCTTATTTTCCCTATCTGTACCATGTTGGTTGGCTTGATATTAAAGCGTCAACGAGATCGTCGAAAATCTGATCGAGACCTGGCATTAAGCCAAAAATTATTAAATATTGAACAAAGTCTACTGAGAGGCCTAATTGATTCTATACCTGATTTAATCTCTTTTAAAGATACTCAAGGACGATATCTGGGCTGCAATTATGCTTTTGAACAATACGCAGGTCTGGCAGAGCAAGAGATAAAAGGAAAAATTGAACAAGATCTTCCAAAGAGTTTTCAGCCATCCAGTATAACGGATGTTAATGAGCAAGAAATAATCGCCAGTGGTAAAGCGTATAGCCAAGATGAATGGGTTGTTTACCCTGATGGTAATAAAGTACTGCATGAAACATTAAAGAAAACTTTTGATGGTTTAGACGGTACCCGCTACGGGTTGATGACTGTGAGTAGAGACATCACTGAACAAAAAAAACAAGAAGAGCAAATTCAACGATTAGCCTTTTACGATCCATTAACACAGCTACCTAACCGGAGAATGTTGCAAGATAAACTGCAACTTATGCTAACGTCCAGTTCTCGTGATGACAAATTCAACGCATTATTTTTTATTGACCTCGACCACTTTAAAACCCTAAATGATACACAAGGGCATAATATGGGTGATCAGTTATTAATAGCGGTTGCAGGCAGAATAGAAGAAAGTCTTCGTGAAGAAGATCTTGTAGCACGACTAGGCGGTGATGAATTTGTTGCTATGGTAACTAATCTTGGCACTGATGAAGTTGCTGCTAGTCAATTAGCTGAAGAAATAGCTGAAAAAATACGATTATCAATATGTAAGCCTTATAAGCTATCTATTAAAAGTGACTCACGTAACAAAAATGAATTAGCTTTTCACTGTACACCAAGTCTTGGTATTAGCATTTTTAAATCAAACTTAACTAGCCACGATGAAATTCTAAAACAAGCTGATGTTGCAATGTATCAGGCAAAAGCAGCTGGTAGAAATGCCATTCGATTTTTTGACCCCGCAATGCAAAGGGCAATAGAAAAAAATGCTGCTATATTAGCTGAGCTACATAAAGCCATAGATAACAGTGAACTTAAATTGTATTATCAAATACAAGTAGACGAAAGCAAAGGTATTCAAGGGGCTGAAGTTTTATTACGATGGTGCCATCCAACAAGAGGAATGATTTCACCACTTGATTTCATCCCTTTAGCAGAGGAAAGTGGCTTAATCGTACCTATTGGAACCTGGGTGTTAGAGACAGCTTGTCAGCAACTTAAAATTTGGGAAAATAAGTCAAATAGAAAACATTGGCAAATTTCTGTCAATGTAAGCGCCTTGCAATTTCAACAAGGTAACTTTGTAGAACAAGTGCAAAGAATTATAGCTATAAACAACATAAACCCTAAATGTTTGAAGCTAGAGCTAACCGAAAGTATGTTGCTAGAAAATATTGATATCACCATTGAGAAAATGCATAAACTAAATCAGCTTGGCATTGATTTTTCGATGGATGATTTCGGCACAGGTTACTCTTCACTCTCATGCTTGAAACGATTACCTTTAAAGCAATTAAAAATAGATCAATCTTTTGTACGAGACATCACGACAGACCCAGATGATGCTGCCATTGTACAAGCCATTATTAATCTATCTAATAGCTTAAATTATGATGTAATTGCAGAAGGTGTTGAAACAACAGAACAACGCCAATTTTTGTTTCAAAATGGTTGCAGTCAATACCAAGGTTACTTATTTAGTCGTCCGGTACCTATTGATGAATTCGAGGAATTAGTTAATTCAGATTCACTTATTTAGTTTTAGGGGAGCCCTTATCTAAGACATCAAGTTGGCAAGCATGCAGCGTAAAAGCGATAACTTTATAGTCGCTACAAGCGGCACAACTATTACTGTATGTTTTCATCTGACTTTCATCAATTTTCCCACAAACAGGCTGATAATCCATAGTACAAACTTGTGGCCTTGGCTCTGTACAGTTAACTACTTTTCTAGTTACTTGGTTATTCTCGTAAGTCGAGCATGCAGTTATTACAGAAAATAGAAAAATGGTTAGTAATTTTTTCAAATTAAAATCCTGTTGAGCTGTTGTTATGCTAGTTTATATTACAGGTTTAAAGATAACTAAAACTACATAAACTAACTACTTAAACCAGACTTTACCACCAATAATTTTGAACGCTGGAGTGCCTCTTACTAACGTTTCTCTTGCAAAGATCTTGTCACATTTAGGACAAACTCCTGAGCACAAAGTATAGTCCTGACTAATACGTTCTTTAAAGCATTTTACTAAAGCCCCCTTACCCCCTTTACGATATTTAAATAAGGCGGTATTACATGCATTGCAAAAAATATCGACTGTTTTAGTTGGACCTTTTTTATTGGGCTTTGCCATCGTGTTAATGCTTCTTATACAATATTAGTAACTGGTTACTGATTTTGAAATGTTCAATTCACCGAGTTTTTTGGCAATATCACTCGCGGCTGTTTTAGGTGAAACGTCTTCATCAATATGTAAGATTTTTCCATCAACCGAAATATAAAACGTTACTCGACTTGCAACCCTAAAAAGGTTCAACACATCATATGCTTTGGCAACCTTCTTTGTTGGATCGCTTAACATAGGAAAGTCAGCTCCCGTCTTTTTAGCAAATGCACGATTATCGTCAAGTGGATCGACACTCACCATAAAATAACTAACATCATATTCTCTGATCAAATGACCTTGTTCAGTTAAAGATTTACACTCTATTGTACATCCTCGCGTGTTTGCCATGGGATACCAAGCAACCACTATAGGTTGTTTACCTTGATAACTACTCAGTTGATAAAAGTCCCCATTTGTTGCTTGTAAATTAAAATCGGGTGCTTGCATACCAACGGTTAAATCAGTTGCAAAAACAAATGTTCCTGTGAAAAGTGATGATAAAAGGATCAGTTTACGGCTTAAATTCAGAATTGTTTTTTTAAACATAATAGAATGTCTCTTAATATTTTAAAATGATGAATTAGGCTGGTTCAAAAATTGGATCTCTTCAGCGGTGGATTGTCTGTGTAAAATTTTATTACGGTGGGGATATCGACCATATTTTTTAATAATGTTGAAATGTAATAATTCAAACTGGTAATTATTGTCGATACCATTGTCTTTATATAACTGGCAAGCTTGTTCATGAATGAGCAAAGATTCACTGTGCATAAATGGCATATAGATAAAGCTTCTTTCTACAGCACTTAATTGTTGGTCTGCACCTATGGAAATGGCCTGTTGTGCTAGCGCGAGTGCTAATGAGTCATTAGAGAAAGACTGAGGAGTATCACGGAACATATTTCTTGAAAATTGATCCAACACGATAATTTCTGCTAAGCGCCCTATGGCACAATTTCGCCACAGATAAAGCTCACACTGGCTCGCTTGTTGGTGAAGGGCTTCAAATTGATCTTTGATACGCTCATCTAAATCGCTATCTTTATCCCACCACTGTTGAAGGCTAATTGTTTCAAACCAGAACGTTAAAACGTGATTAAACATTATTCTCCTCTGTTCTCTTATGTGCTCTTAATTTTCGAGTGATCGCTGGGATATCAGTATAGCTTTGTTCTATGTTTTTACTTAACTTTAGCTCTTCATAAAAAAAGTCATCGTCTGTTGTTGTTGAACCATCAATAGCACACTCTTCTGACGAGAAAGACACAATGCCTGAAGCCACTATTAATATTTCAATTTCAGAAGATAAATTAGGTTCTAAAGTAACTCCTGGCACAATGAGTACCGATTTATTAGTGATTTTTTCTCTAATATGTTCAATTAAACCATTATAAGTTGACAGCTTAGGTTCAGACTTGCAAAACAGTTGGAAAATAATCCCTTTCGCTGTATCTATATTAGCAATTGAAACTAACGGATTATTAAGTGCTTGATCTAAAGCTTCAAAGGCCAACTCTTCTGTTTCTGCCTTACCAACACCTAAAATGGACTCGCCTTCATAAGATAGAATACTAGAAAAATCATTTTTATCGACATTAACATAACCCGTTTCAGTTAACATTTGTACTAATGAAACGAGTAAATTTTTCAATACTTCATTACTTTGATTAAATGCAGAAAACAAACCGACGTTTTCGCCTAAGCCTTTTAAAAGTAAATCGTTGGACAGGGTGATATAAGCATGTACTGGTTTTTGAATTTCAGCAATACCCTGCAAAGCAAAATCCATACGCAACTTGCCTTCTGACTCAAAAGGTAATGTCACAATAGCCAAACAGTTGATTTGTAAGCTACGTGCTATTCTTGCAACAAATGGGCTAGCGCCAGTTCCAGTACCACCACCGAAACCTGCAGTTATAATAACAATATCACTATTTTTTATTGCATTAGTTAATAGCTCTTCACTTTCTTGTGCAGCTTTTAAACCTATTTCAGGATTAGAGCCTGCGCCATAACCATTTGTTAAGTTTTCACCAATAAGAATTCGATTCTCAATTTTTAACGAATTTAACGCAGCGAGGTCTGTATTAACAGCAATTAAGTTTACTTGTTGAGACAAGCCATTTTCAAATAACATATCAATTGTATTACAGCCACAACCACCAATACCAACAACGGTAATCAGAAGCTCTGGGTTGGAATGAATAAGCTCTTTCATAAAATTCCCTACTACAATTTAACAGTGGCTAATATTAAGAACATTCCATTAATTCACATTAAAAAAACGTTCGATTTTTAGACAGGTTTTTAACCATTTTGTGGGTAAGCCCCTAAGGTTACCCTTCATTATAAAGATCAATTTTTCAATCTGCCATCTTAATCAATAACTCTAGAGTTTTAATTGTTCACTTAACATTTTGATAATAATCAAAGTGCCTAGCATTACTCATCATTTACCTAGTTATCCATATTAAATAGGTTTAAATAGAAGTAATTATTCACTCCAACTGCTTTAGGGTTACCAGAGTTATACCAACGAGCACACAAGGAGTTACCGGGGTTATCTGTTTCTTTTATCAAGGGGTTGCTGGGGTTATCTAGTTATTGACTTAAGGGGTTGCCGGGGTTATTATGATTTTATTGGTTTTATTCAAATAAAGTGTTCGATATGAAATATACAGTTATCTTCGTTTCGGTAAAAAACGATGGGGTTTATCAAGTGTCAGTTCCTGACCTACCAGGGTGCGGAACGAGTGCAGAAACAATTGATTCTGGAATAGAAAAAATAAGCCAAAGTATAAAATCTCACTTGGCTATATTGGCAGAGTATGGAGAGAAAATTCCATCTGCATTGAGTATAGATAAACACCGACAACACTATGCAGTCGAAAATCCACATACTCATTCACAAGCATTCTGGGCAATTGTAGATATTGATATAACAGCCTATTTAGGCAAAAGTCATAAAATTAACGTCACCCTGCCTGAATTATTAATAAAACAAATAGATGAAAACGTGAGTAAGAGCTCTGCTTATAAAACGCGTTCAGGTTTTATCGCCAGTGCTTGCTTAATAGAATTAGGGAGAAATAGATAAGAAAATGTAATTGAACTCTCTAGCAATATAGAGAGTTCATTTAAGGTTTAACGTAGGGTCGTAATGTTTATCTTTTTTGCAGCAGCATTTATGTTATCAAGCAAACTCATATTTTGATCATTATAAAAACTGAGTTGAGCAATTTTAGGGATAGGTAAAAGCTGCTCTAGTGACGCTATGTTTTCGTTTATAAAAGGCATTTGATGTTCGCTAGCAGTATTAGCAATCCATGCGACACATTGTAAACCGTCAGCAATTATCGCTTCGTAAGTTAAGAGCGCATGATTTAAACAACCCAACTTCATGTTTACCACTAAGATAACGTCTTGCTTAGTGGCTTTAGCAAAGTCAGACAAGAAAATATGTTGTTGTGTTTCTTTTCTTGGTTCTGAGTGTATATAAATAGGCAAACGCCAACCACCCGCACCTTCAGTAATATTAACCTGTGCTTTTAATGAAAGTACATTATCAAAACCTTTTGATATTTCATCAATAGAAATTTCCCTATTTTCATTTGAAGCGGCTATATGAGGAGCAATAGCTTCTTCCAGTGCAATTGGATTTACATTGCTGGTTGTTTGCTGACTGTTACCAAACTGGCTTAAAAGCTGTGCGTCTTCATTGATCAACAACTCACCTTCTTGGTGACAGCCTGCCGCAATAGGTTTATAAACAGCTACTTTGTTACCTGCATTTATCAGTGCTTGCGTTAATGCACACGCAACAAATGTTTTTCCAGCATCTGTATCAGTGGCTGTAATAAAATATGATTTCATTGGTAATATTAACTCATGTACTTTATTTAATTGTTTAACTTAACGACAAGGCCTGAAAATAAACGATATGTCGCTGGATAGATACCGTTCGGCTCAAGGAAGTCTTGATAATGCTCAGTCATCGCAAACCATTTATCTTTACCGGATAAACCACGATTACGTTTTTTAGGTAAATGATTCGCGCCCAACCCTTTAAGTTCACGAGCCAAATGAATGACATTTTGATACTCAAGCACTATATCTTGGCATGTATGTTCCAAAATATTGGATTTAGGTGTATTGAACACCTGAATGATTTTACTTTCAGTATTAAAGTCAATGACATGTTGATCATCATCAACTTGTCGCCATGATGATTTTAATTCATGTAACGTACCATCAACTAACGTAGTGAATAATATCGTGCCACCAGGTTTTAGCACCCGTAACATTTCTGTAATAGCCACGTCGAGAGGATCACACCATTGGATGACAAGGTTAGAATAAATCAAGTCAACACTTTCGTCTTGTAGAGGGATTTTATGAACATCGGCTTCAAGCCAAGTAATCGCTTTGTTGCGATTCTCTTTCGCGAACCTCAACATTCCTTTTGACAAATCTAAGCCAATTACTTGCTGATATGAGCTTGCAAGTAAGTCGGTAAAAAAACCTGTTCCGGAGCCTAAATCTAACACCGTAAGATCATTTCTACTTGGCAGCCAAGGCATTAAATGTTTGCCTGAGTACCGCTGTAATCTGGCTGAAACATCATAAGATTTGCTGGCAGAGCCAAAGCTTTGTGCTATTTTAATTTTATTTTTTTGATTCTGCACTGTTGGAGCCATGAAAACTTGTCCTACCTTATTTACAGAGAGCTTTATTTAAACATTCAGCTAGGTATTTGATATCATTATAATTATGATTACTACATATTGTAACGCGTAACCTAGAGCTACCAAAAGCAACCGTTGGTGGGCGAATAGCAGTTAGCCAAATGCCTTGTTTTTTTAACTGTTCACTCACATTTAATGCTTTTTGTTCATCACCAATAATTATCGCATGGATTGAAGAAGCTGATGGGATAACCTCAATACTTGGGTCGAGCAATTCACTAAATAAATGGCTTAACTCAACAATTTTATTGCGTCGCCATTGTTCCTCTTGTATGAGTTCAATACTTTTTTTCGTTGCCCAAGCTAAAGCTGGAGATACGGCAGTTGAGTAGATGTAATGCCTAGCAAAATTAATTAAGTAATCATGCAAATTTTCATCACACGCTAAAAAAGCGCCACTAGTAGCTATTGCTTTACCAAAAGTTGCCATGATGATATCAGGTTGATTTGTGTCCGTTAATACACTGGAACTTCCCTGACCTTGCTCACCAATAACACCAATGCTGTGAGCATCGTCAAGATATAACCACGCCTTATTTTTTTTAGCAACACTGGCAAGTTCAATAAGTTTGGCTTGATCGCCATCCATACTGAATATTCCTTCTGATGCAATAAGCTTGTTATTTGCATCAGAGCTAGATAATAACTGTGCTAATTGCTCGGTATTATTATGAGCAAACCTCTTTACTTTCGCCTTACTTGAAAATGCGCCATCTAACATCGACGCATGAGAAAGTTTATCAAGGAAGAAATGTGCTTTGTCTGTACTAGTTTCTTGGCCTAATGTTTGAAACAGTGCTACATTTGCCGAAAATCCGCTAGTGAAAATTAAACAACGCGGTTTGTTTATCCACTGGCAAATTTTATCTTCTAACGCTTGATGCGCATAATGAAAACCTGTAACTAAACTTGAAGCACTTGCACATAAACCGAAGCGCGCTATGCCTTCTTCCATGGCTTTATTTATTTCAGGATGATTATTTAATCCTAAGTAATCATTTGAAGAAAAGTTTATATAGGGCTTACCATTAACAAGTATTTGAGTACCTTGTTGCTGTGCAATATTTTCCACAGTGGTTAAACAAACCCGCTGTCTATAGCGGGCTTGTGATTTTTGCTCGGTTAATTGACCGGCAATAAAGTCAAATGCCATGATAAAACGTCAACTAATGAGCTGCGTCGTAAAATAAATCTTTGTTTTGCTCATTAACTAAAGACGTTTTCAGTGCTTGGTCTTGAGTAGCACTCTCATCAACGATCGTCTCAGTGTTAATACCAAGCTTTTTAAATAATTGCGTATCGGTATCTGTTTCTGGGTTTTCAGTTGTTAATAATTTACAACCATAAAAAATTGAGTTAGCACCTGCTAGAAAACATAAAGATTGCATCTGTTCATTCATTTCAGAACGGCCTGCAGATAAACGTACATGAGATTGTGGCATCATAATACGAGCTACAGCGATACAACGAACAAAGTCAAAACTTTCTAAATCGTCAACATCTGCCAACGGTGTACCCTCAACTTTTACCAACATATTAATTGGCACACTCTCAGGTTGTTTTGGTAGGTTTGCTAATTGAACTAATAGTGATGCTCTATCGATTGATGTTTCACCTAGACCAACAATTCCACCGCTACAAACTTTCATGCCTGCACTTCGTACGTGAGTTAATGTGTCTAATCGGTCTTGATAAGTACGAGTGGTTATAATTTGATTGTAATGTTCAGGTGACGTATCAAGGTTATGGTTATAATAGTCTAAGCCAGCATCTTGTAACTGCTCTGCTTGATCTTCATCTAGCATACCTAATGTCATACATGATTCCATGCCCAATGCTTTTACACCTTTAATCATATCAAGTACGATTGGCATATCACGTGCTTTAGGGTTACGCCAAGCTGCCCCCATACAAAAGCGAGTAGAGCCCATTGCTTTGGCTTTTTCAGCGGCTTCTAAAACTTTTTCTACTTCAAGTAAACGTTCTTTTTCTAAATCAGTTTTGTTACGAGCACTTTGTGAACAATATTTACAATCTTCAGGACAAGCACCCGTTTTGATTGATAGTAATGTACTAACTTGTACTTCATTCGCATTAAAATGTTGACGATGAACAGTTTGCGCTTGAAACATTAAATCGTTAAAAGGCAAAGCGAATAAGGCTTCTACCTCTTGAATAGACCAATTATGACGAACCAATGAGTTTTCATTAGTTGGCATGTTCACTGTGTTTTTTTCTACTGAAGCTAAAGACATAATACTCGTTTGCATCTATATAATTTAACAGGTAGTCTAGCGTTCATTATTTTAATGTCAACAATAAAAGTAACCGCAAGTTAACATATGAACAAAAAACAATCAATAAATCACCTATCCCCTGAAAATAATGATGACTTATTGAAATTTGATAAGGAGCATATCTGGCACCCTTATACATCTATGTCATCTCCCTTACCTTCTTATTTAGTTGAAAGTGCCAATGGGGTACATATTAATCTAGCCAGTGGTGAATCACTAGTAGATGGTATGTCATCTTGGTGGTCAGTGTTACACGGTTATAATCACCCTAAATTAAACGCAGCATTACATGAACAGTCGACTAAAATGTCACACGTAATGTTTGGCGGTTTAACACATCAAAGTGCAATAACGTTAAGCGAAAAACTGATTAACTTAACGCCACAAGGATTAGATAAAGTGTTTCTTTGTGACTCAGGCTCTGTTTCTGTTGAAGTTGCGATGAAAATGGCTTTGCAATATTGGCATAGTAAAGCACACATGGAACAAATTACATTAACCAAAACAAAACTGCTTACTGTTAAAAACGGTTACCATGGTGACACTTTTGCGGCAATGTCAGTATGTGACCCTGTTACAGGCATGCATCAAATTTTTGAACAAGTATTAATGAAAAATCACTTTGCCCCTGCCCCTAGCTGTAAATTTGGTCAGCAGTGGAACGATGCAGATACAAATGAATTAAGTCAATTATTTAAAGAAAATCACGATGAGTTAGCTGCCTTTATCATTGAGCCTATTGTGCAAGGCACTGGTGGCATGCGCTTCTATCACCCTAAATATTTACAAGCATGTCGTCATCTTTGTGATCAATACAATGTGTTACTAATCGTTGACGAAATTGCCACAGGCTTTGGGCGTACCGGTAAATTATTTGCCTGTGAGTGGGCTAATATTAGTCCCGACATTATGTGCCTAGGGAAAACCTTAACCGGCGGCTACATGACACTTGCGGCAACCTTATGTACTAATGACATAGCAACAGTTATCAGTAATGGAGAAGCTGGATGCTTTATGCACGGGCCTACCTTTATGGGGAATGCATTGGCATGTGCTGTAGCAAATGCCAGTATTGAGCTCTTGTTTGAAAATGACTGGCAAGCGCAAGTTGGCGCTATCGAGCAGCAGTTAACTGGTTTGTTACTGCCGTTAAAATCCAATATCAGAGTAAAAGATACTCGCGTATTGGGCTCTATTGGTGCTGTAGAATGTCATCAGGCTGTAAACGTAGCAGTAATACAAAAACGCTTTGTTGAGTTAGGCGTGTGGATCCGCCCCTTTGGCACGCTTATTTATATTATCCCACCACTTATCATTAATACGGAACAGTTAACATTACTGGTTAACGCTATTTCGATCGTATTAGATGAAAATGAGTGCTTTATTTAGCTAAAACATTAAGTGTATGGTTTAAAATGACCGAAAGCCAAATGAGGTTGATCACTAGCAAAAAGTATAAATGGTACTGCGTATTATCATATTGCCGTCTACTTCGATATTTTTCTATCAGCATAGTTGCATAACTGCCCGCAGCACTAAACCATATAACGAGGTATAAATAACCCGTTAATGGGGTTAGCCAAAACTGCCTTATTTCAATGCCATGATAACGGACAACACCATAACTTTTTTCAGGTGCCGCATAAAAAGACATAACTAAAGCAAAAACAAACATAATCCAGCTCAGTAGCGCTAAGGCTCGCCCCAAACGAAACCAAGTATCGTGTGATATTCTCCGTTCTTTTAATGCGGTTTCTTTCGTTGGTTTCATCTGCTTTTAATCCGGATTTAAGGCTTTTTTACTTTATAGGGTAACTTTTTACATTATTGTTAATCAATTTAACAAGTTTTACTTGTTAAAGATGAAAGTCACGGTAACATAACCACCTTAAAAAATTCAGTACATTCGATAAATATATAAGAGGTCATTACATGTCAGTTATAGCAATTACTGATGTATTAGCGGGAAAATTCCCTGTTGATGAAACTATTACCGTACATGGTTGGATCAGAACTCGCCGCGACTCAAAAGCGGGCATTTCTTTTTTAGCTATTCACGACGGCTCATGCTTTGATGCCATTCAAGCTATCGTACCAAGTGACCTTAATAATTATCAAGAAGAGGTTCTTAAATTAACGACTGGTTGCTCTGTTAAAATTACAGGCATATTAGTTGAATCTCCTGGTAAAGGACAATCTTTTGAAATTCAAGCAACAGCAGTTGAAGTATTAGGTTTTGTTGAAGACCCTGATACTTACCCTATGGCTGCAAAACGTCATAGTATTGAATTTTTACGCGAACAGGCACATTTACGCGCACGTACTAATATTGGTGGCGCAGTCACTCGTGTTCGTAACTGTTTAGCTCAAGCCATACACCGCTTCTTACATTCAAAAGGTTACTTTTGGATCAGCACACCACTTATAACTGGTAGTGATTGTGAAGGCGCTGGTGAAATGTTCCGTGTCAGTACCTTAGATATGGAAAACTTACCACGTAACGATGAAGGGAAAGTTGATTACAACCAAGACTTTTTTGGTAAAGAAACGTTCTTAACGGTTTCAGGCCAATTAAACGTTGAAACCTACTGTAACGCGTTATCAAAAGTATATACCTTCGGGCCTACTTTTAGGGCTGAAAACTCTAATACTTCTAGACACTTAGCAGAGTTCTGGATGGTTGAACCTGAAATCGCCTTTGCTGACTTGTCTGATGCAGCAGATTTAGCTGAAGAGATGCTGAAATATGTATTTAAAGCGGTATTAGAAGAACGCAGTGATGATATTGCCTTCTTCCAACAACGTGTTGATAAAACAGTTGTTGACCGCTTGAACTCTGTAATTGAAACAGACTTTGTACGTTTAGATTACACTGATGCTATTACTATTTTAGAAAATTGTGATAAGGCATTTGAAAACCCTGTATCTTGGGGTGTTGATTTAAACTCAGAGCATGAACGTTACTTAGCAGAAGAACACTTTAATGGTCCGGTTGTATTACAAAACTACCCTAAAGACATTAAGTCATTCTACATGCGCTTAAATGATGATGGTAAAACAGTAGCGGCCATGGATATTTTAGCACCGGGTATTGGTGAAATTATTGGCGGAAGTCAACGTGAAGAACGTCTTGATGTATTAGATAGCCGTTTAGAAGAAATGGGCTTAGATACGGCTGATTACAGTTGGTATCGTGATTTACGTCGTTACGGCACAGTTCCTCATTCAGGATTCGGTTTAGGTTTTGAACGTTTAGTTGCTTATGCTACTGGCATGCAAAATGTTCGTGACGTGATCCCTTTCCCAAGAACGCCTAATAACGCAGATTTTTAAAGCGTAATTAAGACTATTTACCCGTTTCAGTTGAAACGGGTAAATACTGTTTCGGTTAATTCTATTTACTTCCAGTAACTTACTTTACTTTCAAACGGCTTAGACGCTTTTAAAGCTTGCTCTTTACAAGGCGTACCAATATATAAGAAGCCTATAATTTCGTCTTGCTCTTTCACCGATAAACCTTGCTTAACCATCGCATTATAAGCCAAGTTACCTGTTCTCCACATCGCACCAAAACCAAGTGATACTGCAGCCATTTGCATCGCATGAGCACAACAACCAGCAGTAATAAGTTGCTCTTGCTTAGGTACTTTTTCATGTTGTACAAACGCAGTGCTAACCACAATAATCATTGGTGCTCTAAAAGGCATTTTTGCTACCTTAGTTAAGTTAGCATTTTGAGTATCACTACTTAGCACGAATAAATCACTTAATCGTTGTAACCCCTCACCTGTTACTACGGTAAAGTGCCACGGTTGCAGGCAAGCATGATCTGGAACACGCATACCGGCAGCTAAAATTTGATTTACTTCATCTTCGCATGGCAAAGGTGTTGTTAATAAAGGCGTAGATTGACGTTGTAAAAGAAAATCGATATTAGTCATAATGTCTTTTAATTCAAAATAAATATGATGCTAGTGTATAACTAACTGACGCATGGCGCACTCAAAAATCACCTAAATAAGATGAGTTTAGCTTGACTTAACACATTGCTAGCAGCAGTATGACTATTCATTTAGCTAAATAAAAATACAAATTAACACAATAGATAATTAACTGATGACCAACATTGTAACTTCGAACCAACAATTAGTGCTCAATCGATGCTTAACGCTAACAACTTCATGTTGTAAGTGTAAGGCCGTTCGACTTTGGCCAAATTGCGGAGCGTACAAGTTAATAAGTTAAAAGATAAAGCTAATTAAAAATAACGTTTAAGCCGCAGAATTTTATTTTTGCGGCTTTTTTTATTCCCAAAAATACTACCTAAGATTCTGCAACCAATAAAAAGAAAAGGAGTGTAAAGATGCAAGTACCGGTTGCTTATTTAGCCGTATTATTGATTTGGTCTACCACACCATTAGGTATTGTGTGGAGTAGTGAAACCATCAATCCATCGATGGCGGTATTATTACGAATGCTGATCGCTGTAATACTCGGTAGCTTGGTTATCTTTGTCAGCAGAATTGAATTACCTTGGCATAAAAAAGCCATTCGATTATATAGCTTTTCAGCGCTAGGTATCTTTGGTGGGATGTCATTTTCATATTTAGCTGCTGGGTATATATCATCAGGAGTTTTATCACTCGCATTTGGCTTAGCACCGGCATTTTCAGCTTTATTGGCTAGAAGGATTTTAGCGGAGCCAAAAATATCTACTGTCCGAAAACTATCAATGTCGTTATCGTTTATAGGTTTGGCATTAGTTTGTGCTGATAACTTTTCACTTAAAGGTGATAGTTTCTACGGTTTGATTTTTATATTAACAGCTGTGTTCCTATTTAGTTTAAGCGGTGTGTTAGTCAAAAGCATCTCGCTAGCGATTCATCCACTGTCAACAACAGTTGGTGCACTGATTGTTTCTTTACCTTTATTTATTGTTAATTGGGTATTACTTGATGGCACGTTTGACGTCAGTAATTGGCAGTTTAAATCTATTTGGGCAACAATATATTTGGGGGTATTTGGTTCTTTAATTGGTTTTTTTGCTTATTTTTTTGTTTTGCAAAAGCTGACTGCAAGTACCGTTACATTAATTACCTTGATAACCCCAGTTGTCGCATTATCACTAGGGGTTATGCTAAATGATGAAATTATTACGGATAAAATTTTATTAGGTGCATTGCTTGTCATATTAGGGTTAGCAATATATCACTGGGGAGAGTTGTTGATTAACAAGGTAAGCGGCATAAGACGATAGATAAGAAACAGCATTAAAAGTTTGAATGATTAAGCAGGTTAGTAAAATAACCTGCTTTGTTTGTTAAAGTGCTACCTTACTCTTTCGGTAACAGCTTTTTAGCTAGATAATAATCGACACTGGTATATCGGCCTGCCCCAATATAGAATAAGGCAAGTAACATAATAAAATAGGTTGCTGAAAATTCGATACCATTATTAAGTACTACAATATTCCCCTTCTCATATAACCAATCCGTGTTGCCATTCTCTTCAAGTATTTCTCGCATTGCTCCTATACGGCTAGCCGTTTGTCTACTATTTTCTAAACTGGCTTCTGCTTGTTCAAAACCAACCCAAGTCATTACTTTAGCGGCGCTAATATCAGGGTTAGTTGGGGTGATTGCAAACCAGCCATTTGGTGCATGTACGGTTGCTGCTGCCATAATCATGGTAAACATTAATGGAATTGAAATTAACCTTGTTAATGCTCCAACCAATAATAACCAACCACCAAAAAATTCAGCTAAGATGACTAGGTTTGCTAATAAAGTAGGAAACGGTAAACCTAAACCCCACTCGGTATTACCAAACCAAGCAATGATATTTGGATCAGCCATAAAAGATGCAATACCTGTCACCTCGTCATTCAATAGCTGAGTTTTACTAAATCCCGCCATAATAAAAATAGGAGCAAGGTATAAGCGTAATAATAAGGCCGGAACCCCATCAAAAGTAGAAAGTTTGTTTAAAAAGCTGTTGTACATTGATATCAGTAAAGACATGGTGTTGGTCTCGATTGGATTTAATTTATAAGCACTAGAATATAAGAACTTTTAAACACTAAAATTATTTCACTAAATTATAAAAATCAGGTAAAAGTTAACACGTTAGAGAAAAAACGAGTACTAATTCACGTTAAAAAAGTGCTACTTCATAAATCATGAGAAATGTTTCACCTGGTGAGGGAGTTAAACATCCTAAATATGTTTACCTCCTGTGTGATCCCTAACGCCATATTAAGCAGTTGACTTCACCTAGTTCTACATACTCATTCTTGTTTATAGATATCTAAATCTGGACTATAACCCACCCTATTGGCCCATAAATATAAATAAATTTTTATCGCGAATTTCTTTACCGGAATAAACTCATTATTGATATCTGTTAATTCACTGACAGCATAAAGTTTGTTATTCAATTTAGACAATGACTTATTCCTCCCAAAAACAAATATCAAGTCAGCGTGGTTTTACATTAACTTGGAGGATCAATTTTATTTTCAATACTTTTGTTTAACCGAAACCAGCCTGCAATAGAATAGCGATCATTTTTCGAAGGTAATACTTCATGTGGGAATTCTTCACTTAAAAACACCACAATAGTGCCCAAACTGGGCGTTACAGTAGCTATGTTATGATCAGCAACAGAAGCTGTTGGTGACTTATTTTCATAAATCACCAACTCCCCGCCATCAGCAACAGACCAGTTTTTATTAAGATAAACCACAACCGATACCACACGGTTATCTTCACCTTTAAAGGCGTCTTTGTGCTTCTTATAAAAATCGCCTTTAGTGTAATGGGAAAAATGACTTTCAAAAGAAAACAAGCCAAGAAATAATCGCCTGTTTAAATAAGTTTGCAGAGATGTTGTCCATTTTATCCATGCACAAGTCGCTTTACTATTACTTGTTATCCAAGAGATTTCATCGGTGCGTATAAAGTCACTAATTGCATGATCTTCAGCTCTGCCAATACCCGCTCGTTTATAGTTTCCCTTTGGTAAGGTAGTGATATGCTGTAATAACAAGGTTGTTAGCTCTTTGGGTAAAGCATAATGACTAATACTGTATCCCTTATCAACTATGTCATTTGTGATCGAATCAAACAGCATCGAGTTTTCATTTGAAGGAGGCATACTAGATAAATTCTACAGAATCTTGCTCTACAATTTCGCCTACTTCTACGAAGTGTAATAATTCCTCTTTAGATAACTCACCTAAGCCTAACGCTGAAAGTGTTCGTCCTTCTTTAAAAAAATCTCTTGCTAAGATCCCACCACACATCTCTATCAAACGGTTACATTCAGGGGTGTTAATACCTAATTTTTCACCTAGCGAAGACAGTAAAGCCAGCCCCATAGGAACATCTTCGGTTACGTATCTATTATCAAAACTATATGGACCTGGAGGCGATGATATTTTATAGCTTTCAAAAACTTCTTTGGGATCTTGTGTTAAATCTTCTTCATTTCTAAATAAACATGCTTTTAGGTATGGTATAGGATCACAGCCGAGTGCACTTAACACTGCCATTTTTTCTGCATCTAGCTTTTCAATCATTAGCCATGCCATATCAGTTGATAGTGCATCTCGGTACATATATGGCACTTCGTCAGGGTGATGTTTTGCGCAATACTCAAGCATGGGATACATAACATATAACCCCACGGTGTGAACAATAATATTAGGGTTATGTAGCGCCGACTCGAATATATGTTTTCGAATGTTTTTCCTGTTTATATTGTATGAAGGAAATAATTTAGCGGCAATATTCATACCGCGCGCCGCTCTTGTAGCAGGGAAAAAAGAGAGTGAATTTCTAGCATTTTTAAATAACACTTTTACTGTGCCAGGTTTAACTACTCTTGCATCATTAGGGGTTGACTCTCCTTCTGCAAATATAGGGTTGTTATCGCAAAACTTACTATAATAAATGCTACCTGCATATCCAGGTATTAAGATGACCAACTGATCATCCTGAAAATATTTCGCTATTCTTTCAGCTAATGCGGGGTGATATGTGGTTTGAATGAAAATCATGACAACATCTGCCCCATCAATAGCTTTTTTTGGGTCTCTAGTAATAATTTCTAACGGTTGAAAAGTTTTTTCGACATCGTCAGCACTGTCGGTAAAGTGACCTGTTTTCGTATTGTCTATACAGTAGATCCCTTTATTTTCAACCATCTTTTCAAAGTGTTCATCATGTGTAATATGATTCGAAGTCTTCAATAATCTAACTTTATGTCCTGCCTCAGCAGCCATAAACGCACAAGCAGAACCAGCATTACCGGCTCCTATGATGGCGATTCTCATTTTTTCTCTCAATATCTAAGGAATATGACCAAAGGAGAAATTTCTCCCTTGTATGTGTAAACGATCGAAATTTATAAATGTGGATATGTCGAGATATGGAGATTTTAAATGCTGTGAATTAACCCCAAAGCGGATTAATAAAAGAGTGGTTGCTTAACAACTAACGACCCAAGAAGTGAGTAATTGTTATAAAGTCAGATATAGCAATTTATTTACTTAGGTGAGCGCTTCTGTTAACAACCTGTAACTATGTATTTTATGTATAATTCATTCTTTTAAAAGGAGGTTATGACCAAAAACTAAATTTCGGTATAACATTTGAATTATTGGTTTTTTGTACCTTAACGTCCTTATTAAGCTTGTTTATAATGGCTGTTGAGTTTGTCGAAGGGCTTCTTGGAACATAGCGCATTATTCCCATTTTATGAGGCAACTCATACATATGCTGCATATTATCTCCTGCTACATGAATATCAATTTCATTCAATTTATAAAAACTAGCATCTATATTAGGGGTAAGAGGCGCAACAATAACCTCATCAACACACTTTATATTTCTAATAATTTCACATCGTTGTTCGCAAGAAATGATAGGCGTACGTTTATAAGACTCAACGTCTTCATCTGAATGAACACCAACAATCAAATAATCGCCAAATTGTTTAGCTTTGTTGAGAACTGATACGTGCCCTACGTGAAATAAATCAAATACGCCACTGGTATATACTTTTTTCATTTTATTGCTCCTATCACAGAGCGAGTAGCGAAAAAATTTTCGTTACTCGAACCATCAAATCTTTTCGTCACTAACTTACTTTGTTTTGGTTTTAGGTGATAAATATGTTTTTTAACAGTGCACATCAGCAGATAAACAGTATACGAACATTTATTTATAAGCTTAGCAAAACCAAGGGACATCTTGTGTTTATGAAAATTAGTATGGAATGGGTGGTTTAATCCCAACCGGCATTGATCATTTTTCTAGAGATGAGATGTTGTGGTAAATAACGTTAATCATTTCAAACGTTCGAAAACAACAACCAACCATAAACAAACGTTATAGCTAGCGTGTATAAAGCGAGAGCATAGTACCAAACGCCACCATTAAGCTTTGGTGTTCTTATTGGAGCTACATTTAAAGCTGACAATACTATAAGAGTGATATATAGGACGATAGTGAAAGCAGAAGTAGTCATAAAGCTTTCTAATATAAAAACGAAAACAAGAATGATGGCATTGTTATCATACGCAAGGCCTTTGTAGGTAGATTTACCATCCAAACCGTAAATGTTAAAATAACTTAAACGTAGAACACCTGCAGCAATAATAAGAAAAGCACCCGGAAATAAAAAAGGATTATAATTGCCGTAACTTAACAAAATTACAGCAGGACAAACCCCAAAGCTTACAATATCAATGAGAGAGTCAACTTGCGCACCAATTTGCCCTTGGGCTGCTGTTCTACCTTTCATTTTTCTCGCAATTTTCCCATCATTCCAATCAAAGAAAACAGCCCATATTAACCCTATCATTGCGGCAGGGTAATTTCCGGTTAAGGCAAAAAATAATGCTAATACTGCTGAAAATAGACCGACTAAAGAACAAATGTTTGGTAAATCACTGGCAAGTGACAATATAGAAGGGGGATTGCTTTGTGTTTTTGCTGACGGCATGAATTACTCTCATTGAAATTGATTGTATAATTACGGGAATTTAATCTAAAGAGAGAACAATTTGTGGGTATTGTTATCGGTATTAGCTCGTTTAATGCTGTAAATTTTCTAACGGGTAGTATTTATAACATCAAGTAACTTACTCGGATGAGCGTTTGTTGCTAATAGATAATATCTTAGAGCCAGTTTAACACAATACCGCTTGTCAATCTCATTTACTTCTATATATCTATAAATAGACTACTACTGAAAGCATTATTGACCAAAAAACAATGGATGCTTAAATTTCGCTTTGCTATGTAAACAGTCATTTGAATTCTGGTTATGTTCGCTTTAATACTATCTATGAACATTACGGTTTGAATCAAAACCAGTTTCAAGGCATGTCCGCTTTATGGAAATATTTACCGTTTAAAGAAGATAGCCTAATGGCAGGTTTGAGCTTGCAGGATTTATTTTCTGCAAGCTAGATTGAATATTACACTCATTGCCTCTTAAGACGTCTTATCGGTTTTCCTTGTATTTTATTGTCATGGTTTCGTGCGGTTCATAATCGCTCTAGTTAGGCGTTATTTTATCTATCTTACTTTCTGGTTAAGTAAGGATTCGATTTCATCCATTGTCTGATTCATTTTCTTAACAATAGCTTGATAGGGTTCAGGTTTAGCCAAATCGACCCCCGCTTTCTTCAATAGAATATAAGGATAGTCTGAACTACCAGATTTTAACAACGTCTTATAGTTATCCACCCCTGCGTTACCTTCGTTGAGAATTTTTGCGTACAGTGCTGTACCCGCTGTTTTAGAAGTCGCATACTGGTAGACATACATGTTGTAGTAAAAATGCGGTATGAACATCCACTCGTTGGCATAAAGATCATCTATATTAATCACACCTTCATCATGACCGTGATAGCGCTTAAGGATTTTTCCATACATTTTTGACATTTTATCACCCGTCAAAACCTCGCCACGCTCGATGGTTTCATAAAGTGCCAACTCAAATTCTGCAAACATGGTCTGGCGAAAGAATGTACCGCGCATTGCTTCTAACGATGAACCTAGATAATAGATTTTCTCATCAATGTCACTAGCATTCTTAGACATATAATCTTGAAGGATGAGTTCAAGTGAAGTTGACGGAATTTCTGCAATAAATGTAGAATAATTAGACGTCTCGTAAGGCTGAGTTTCTTGGGCATAGAGTGAATGCATGGCATGCCCCCACTCATGTGCAAGTGTTGATAATGATTCATAATCATCATTATGGTTCAATAATAGATAAGGGTGGACATCATAAGCTGCAGGTTGCATATAAGCGCCAGAGCGCTTTCCTTTTTGGGGTTTAACATGTACCCAACGTTCGTTCATGGCTTCCTTTTGACGAGAGACCCATTCATTGCCAAGAATAGCCATAGCATCGAGAGTAATTTTGTTACTGGTTTCAAAATCAAAAGTTTTATCTAGCGAAACTAAAGGGGGATAGATGTCATAGTATTGCATCTGTTCAACCCCGAGCATTTTACCACGCAATTTGAAGTAACGATGAAGAGTAGGAAGCGATTTATTTACTTCAGAAACTAACGTTTTATAGACATCAACAGGTAAGTTATCTTCAAATAACTCGCGCTGTAAAACACTGTCGTAGTTACGTGCTTTAGCAGAAGCCACTTGAGTTTGAACATGGGCACTTAATGTACGCCCAACCGTGCTTGTGTATTCACCCCAACGCGCCCAATATGCATCAAATATCTTTTTACGGTCATCCCTATTTTCACTTCCACGCCATTTACTGTAACCTTGTGAATCTATTCGTACTTTTTCACCATTAGACATTTCAACTGTTGGCCAAGGTATGTCTGAGTTGGCAATAAGAGAATAAATTTCGTTCGGTGCGCCATTGCTTTGACCAAAGTACGAAAGTGCTTTTTCAGCTTCTTGTGTCAAGGTATGAGGTGCATTACGTAAGTTGTTATCAAGTTGCATAACAAAAGGGTCTAGCCGAGCATCTTGATCAATAAATTTTTCAATACGCTCTCTACCAATGGTTAATATTTCAGGTTGTACCCAAGATGTTGCTTGTTCAAATTGAGCAAACATCTCTATAGATAGTTGTAAGGATTCTTGAGCTTCAGTGTTCCCTAGATTTTCATCTGATTTTAACTTTGTATAAGCATAAACTCTTGATCCTTTTTTCGTTATATCTGAAATCATTTGCAGCGAGTTATAAAGCGTATTAGCGCTTTTGCCAAGCTTTCCTTTATGTTTTTCTATTTTTTTTATGTCCGAAAGGACTTCATTACGTGCTTTATCCCAATCGGCAGGAGTTTTATATATTTCAGTTAAGTCCCATATGAGTCTATCATCGGGAACTTTAATCTCTGAATTTGCAAAAGTGAGAGTAGAGGTTACAAATAGTAGGGTTGCAAGGGTAATAGATAGTACTTTTATCATGAATACCTCCTTTAAATTCAACAAGGTTGTAGCATATAAGCTTGTATTAGACTAGAGACTCAATTTTACAAGATATAAACTAATTAACTCTCGATATTAAACAACTAAGTCTGTTCTGGCTAGTAGAGAAAAATGTTCCTTCTCATAATACGTGAGTTTTTGACAGGAAGAGTTAAGTTCATAAAAACGACGGCTTTGCGGTAAATATTAATATTTTGAAATGAAAAGCCACAGGCAACAATGGCTTTTCTGCATACCTTAAAAAATGACTCGTGACGCAAAAGCTTTAATGAGTTTACCCAAATATATCTCCATCTCAGAAAAATATTGATCAAGATCACTTCGTTTATTTGAAAATCAACAAAAAGACGCATTTAATTACAATCAAAGTAATCAAAATCTCCCCTACTTAGGTTAAAATGCGACTAACCTTTTTGTCAGTATTTATAGATAAATCTTATGAGTAAATTAGTAAACTTTCTTAAACGTATATTATTAGGCGTATGGAGCGTTTTTACCCTTACACGTTCACTTGTTTTAAACTTTGTTTTTATTGTGTTTTTTATTGGTTTTATTGCAATGTTAACGAGTGACTCTGAAGACATCATTGTACCTACTGACTCGGCTTTAGTGTTAAATTTAGTGGGTGAGTTGGTTGAACAAAAGCGTGAAGTTAACCCAATGGATGCATTTTTACTAGAAGCATTAGATGAAAAAGAGGATAAGCCTGAAGTATTAATCGCTGATGTAATAAAGGTTATTGCTCAGGCTAAAAATGATGATCGGGTACAGTTATTAGTTTTACAGTTGCAAGGGCTCAAATCAACAGCCTTGTCTAAGTTACAAGATATTGGCGCGGCATTAATAGACTTTAAAGAGTCAGGTAAAACAATTATCGCGTTAGGCGATTATTTCTCACAAGATCAATATTACCTCGTTAGTCATGCAGATGACATATGGCTAAACCCTCAAGGCTTTATGCTACTTGATGGCTATGGTCGTTATAATTTGTACTTCAAATCAGCGTTAGAAAAACTTTCAATTAATCAGCATATCTTTCGTGTAGGTACATATAAATCAGCGGTAGAACCTTTTTTGCGTGATGATATGTCAACGCAAGCAAAAGAGGCAAATGAGCTATGGTTAAACGATTTATGGCAACAATACAAAGAAGATGTAGCCCAACAACGTGGTTTTAGCACCGATAACTTTGATGAGAATATTAGCGATTTATTAAGTAAATTTACCGAAGCTGACAGTAGCTTTGCAAACTATGCCCTAACAAATAATTGGGTTGATCAGTTAAAAACACGTGCACAAATGCGTAATAACTTAATTGATATGGTAGGTAAAAATAAAAAAGGCACTAGTTATAAAAATATTGGTTTTCAAGAATACTTAATGAGTACAACCTCAACCATGCCAGTACAAGAACATTCTACAAATAAAGTTGCTGTAATTGTAGCTAAAGGGACTATTTTAAATGGTACTCAGAAACCAGGCACTATTGGCGGTGACTCAACGGCTGAATTACTACGTAAAGCGCGCTTTAACGATCAAGTAAAAGCTGTGGTGTTAAGAGTAGATAGCCCTGGTGGTAGTGCTTTTGCTTCTGAAATTATTCGACAAGAAGTTGAATTATTAAAAGCCGCTGGCAAACCAATTGTCGCTTCGATGGGATCTTATGCCGCCTCAGGGGGTTATTGGATTTCGGCACCCGCGGATAAAATATTTGCGGCACCATCAACAATCACAGGTTCTATTGGTATATTTGGCCTGATGATGACCTTTGAAGATTCATTAAGTAAGCTTGGTATTCACACTGATGGTGTAGGTACAACAGATATTGCAGGGTTTGGTCCCACACAACCTTTAACAGATGGTATGTCACAGTTATTTCAACTCAGTATTGATAAAGGCTACAAAGAGTTTATTAGCCTAGTCGCAAACAATCGAAATATGACACTAGCGCAAGTTGATGCAATTGCTCAAGGCAGAGTGTGGTCTGGAAGAAAAGCAAAAGATCTTGGTTTAATTGATGAACTTGGTAACTTAGCTGATGCAGTTGATGCTGCCGCTGAATTAGCTAAACTGGAGCAATATGAAACGTTGTTAATTGAAAAAGAGCCCTCTTCTCGGGATATGCTTTTTCAAAAGCTGATAGGTGGAACATATAATTTAGCAACCTCTAGCTTTGCTTTTCTAGAAAACAGCTCAACAAACGAGATTACATCATTGAGTAGCGAAACGGCTAAACCGATGACACAGTTTATCCAGCAATTTAGAACTGAACTTTCAAAAATGAATCAATTTAACGATCCTCAAGGTATATACACTTTATGCCTTACCTGTACTGCACAGTAAATAGAAAAGATAACCGATGTGAATAGAATGGGTAATTTATGAAAAAGGAGTAAGGACTAGTACCACTGAAAAAGTCAGTTAATTCACTCTTCTAATATGATACCAAGTGACTAGCAACGTATCATGAGTGATAACAAAACCCATTGCGATAACTGCAATGGGTTTTTCGTTTTTATTCCAATAATATGAGGAGTGAAGCAGTTTCGTCAATTAGCTTTTATTAAAGCGCATTAAAACCTTCGAGCCATTCAATAAAAGAATTAGAGACTTTATTAACAGTACAAGCTCCTTGATCAAAAATCCATACCGGTATATCTGGATGTTTACTGACACAATCAGACTCTTTAAAACAGAACATATTTCCCTTACAATCCGATGCAAATAAAACATGCCCTTTTGGCATACCCGTCATTTCATATAGTTTAGATAATGAGATGACATCGTCTAAACTTAAAAAATCTTGTACCTCAGCAACAGGTACATTTAAATCACAAATTTTGGTTAGCACATTGGGCGAGTGTACTAAACCATACATAGATAATAAATATTGGTAAGCATCAGGTAAAAATAGGCTTAACTTTTCTTCAACAACTAAAATATCATCTACACTAATGGGTACCATAGTGCCTTTGTTGCTCCAGTTTTTTACAAATTGATCAATGCGATTCAATATAATAACTCTCCAAAATGACTAGGTGACATTTACAAAAACAACCTAATGTGGTTAATAATTTCGTCCATTTTTTCTTTGTGAGGTACATGACCGCAATTCTCTATGATTACCATTGAAGATTCACCCGAGACATTATTCGCGATATATTCAGGAAAAGCATTTGAACCATACTCATCTTTATCACCATGTAATACTAACACTGGACATGTTACCTGAGAAATACGAGATTCAATACTCCACGATGAAAACTCAGATGACAACCATGTGTCAAACCAAGCATTTAACACCCAATTTGTTTTATTTCCATGCCACTTTTCTAATCGAGCCCTTTGCTCTGGACGTTTAAATAAAACTTGAGCTTCTTTAATGCCTTGAATTGTTTTGTCTTCTACGAACGCCTGAGCTGACTCGGTAATAACACCAACACAGTCTTTATCTATGGCGGCTATTCCAATAGACATCCCTCCACCCACGCTGTGACCAAACAAATAATAAGAACTAAACTCAGCAGCACGTTTGATATGGGTAGAATAAAAATCTGCTTCTTCCCAAACAAAATTAACATCAAGTCTATTGTTATTAATACTTGAACGTCCAAAACCAAGTCGATCATAGGCTATGACAACACATGATAATGAACGTGCTAATTGCTCAGGAAAATCTCGCCATAAATCAACACAGCCCAAGGAGTCGTGTATCAGTACAATAGGAGCTGTATGTTGAGGGTTTTCTGGAAGCCATTTTTTTATGAAAATAGATCCTCCGTCAACATCAATAAAGATTTCTTTAGTTGAAACGATACTCATTTTAAATAAACTCTTTAAATGCTACGCGTAGCAGCAATGATAAATAATGACTCAGTTAATTGACTTGAAGTCAGCTGACAGGTTTGTTCGAATAATAATGAATGATTAAAATTAAAAAACGTATTGCGCGTTTACCTATTTTTAATAAAAGTAAACGCGTTGTAACCTGATTAGGGGTAAGAGCCCTACTTCTAACAGCTTATCGATATTGTTACTGACTAACTTTTAATTTCGCTAATTTGAACTTGAGGTTGGGTATTAGTGTAATTAGGAATGTCGGCTAATATGTTTTTGGCATGAGGGCCAAAAGCAGCTTGAAAACTATCTACAGAGTCAAAAATTAAATGACCAATGGCGATAAAAGGTGCTAATTCACCTGGAGCACCCCCAGCTAAACCATAATCAACGTTACTACCTTTTAACGAATCAGCAAGTAATTCACCTACCATTGTCATATGAGAGTTACAATAATACTCAATATCAAAAGTTGCATCGGCACTGTTTGGGTACATTACACTTACTTTAATCATGGTTGCTTACCTAAAGTTAAAATTTAATTTTGTACTTCTTCTATGATATCAAGTTGAACACCACGATAAATATACGAATGATAAAAATCACACAAGAAGACAAAATAAGTTACAAGATAATACCGTAGCACATTACGTTAACGTCAACAAAGAACTGAGTTAATTTTGCAAAACATATCCTATCTAGAACGACAAAACCGTTATTGTTCATTAGCAGTGTAAGAAGGATAAATAATCAATTGTTTGGGGTGATTCTTACTCTATTGAGGTGGAAAGTATTAGTGAAAGTTTGCTTTTGAAAACGCTACGGATAAGGTCTGTAGCTTATCATGCCATTTACCATCATGAGTTTTAATACAATTTTCTTCTGTCTCAAAAATGATATGCTGGTTAATTTTTTTAAGCGTGATGCCTTCTTCAAAAAGCTTCCTCTGAATTAAAGACGTAAACTGTTGATAATCATCCCCTTTATTAAACTTATCAAGGTGAACATTGGTATCAAACACACAAATTATCTTCAAACTTTTTGGAAAGTTATTATAGTTAACCAGATGAGTTAACCATTCAAAACCTTGATGACTTTTTAAAGCAATTTCACATATTTCATTCAAAGTTACTCTAAGTTGTTTTTCAATCTTTTTATCTGATTTACGCATAGTACTCGACATAATTTAACTTTAGATTAACGGACACGGTCTAACACTCCTAAAAAGGTTAAGTGATAATAACATATAGCACCAACAACAAGGCTGGTTTCACCTTTTCTCGTAAACTTCCCTTCCTATTTACAAGGCTAACTTACACAAAAGTTATAACACTTCTTCAAGTAAGATCTTTTTTAGACTTTTTGATAATAGATGGGTATTGATTTCAGTTACCGCGACGGTAGATAAAAGTAAACTTATCAATAACGTTATGAAAAATAACCCTGCAGAATAACCAAATACAAGGTAGCTACCACCTGTAATAACAGCAATAAAAACACTACGTAATAAAAAAGCAATAACTGACAAATTGAGTCCTTTAAGTTGAGAGCTAGCATCTTTTTGTGCTTTCTCTAATAACAAAAATTGTTGGTCTCTTTTTAAGTGAGAAATCTCTTGAAATTGGTCTATGTACGCTTTTATATTCATACGGCCTCATGTGTTCATTAACACCCTTAGTGATAGCTTTAAACAATAATTAATTAGTAAGCTTTATTCATTAACTCAAGTCATTATCGCTAATTTACACCATAGTTAACTTTAATAAAATAATTTAGAAAGGAAATTTTTTAGTGTAGCTCTACGCATTATGAAACAGTATTACCGTTGTAAGCTTATAACTATCAACAAGTCACAATAACTAAACAGGTAAATTAAATATTTTAACAGCCAAAGTTTTTAATGCACTTAATTCATATTAAGTTTAATTTTATAAAATAAATTTTTTCGTTTCATTTTAAATTGACCATATTTATAAGAAGATAAGCATCAAATACCTGTAATGGTATAGCTGAATATAACCATGAGAACGAATGAAAAGTTTAAACCTCATCATGCTGATAGAGTTAAAACTCATCACCCCTACACACATTGGTGTTAGAATAAGACTTTATGTTATTGAGCTTTAACAACTGATGAAAGATTGTAATCAATGTGGCAAGTGTTGTATCAAATATGGTGGTGGTGATCTTTCAGCAACAACAGAAGCTGTCTCTTATACACATCTCCGAGCCCACGAGACGTAGAGGAATC
>OJCW01000087.1_pt1 | contig 35971 bp, 32 predicted proteins | sample 1592461 | NCBI WGS metagenome assembly OJCW01 (sample SAMN05416884, study PRJEB24817) | seawater metagenome | isolation source: Sea water | place: Canada:Atlantic | collected 2013-11 | reverse complement strand
GAGATTCCTCTACGTCTCGTGGGCTCGGAGATGTGTATAAGAGACAGGAAATAAGTAAACAAGTACTTATTAAAAGTATACTGCATTTGTATTACTGCGATAGTAAAGCCTAATCGGCCATCTAAAAAACCTAAACGTAGAAAATAATGACGAATAAAGGCAAAGATTGATGAAGAGGTAGCTTTTAACATTCCACTCTTTTTTCCTTGCCTACACTTATCATCAGCCCCTAAACTAGCATAACGATTTCTTTTATTAATATATTGATAAATATCATCATATTGGTAATGTAGCAAATCGCCCTTTAGATAAACTTTATTACAACCTTTACAATCTAGTGCTTCATGAACAAGCGCCTCGTTATATCGATAAGATGCTTTATTATAAATGCGTGCAATTTTATCAGGGTACCAACCACTATGATAAATAAACTGCCCACAAAAGTTTGTTAACCTATTCGCATATAAAACATCACGATTACTTGCTTTATTAATATATTTTAAAATTTCTTTTTTCAATTTTTCAGTAACGACTTCATCACAATCAATCGCAAAAATCCAATCATTAGAAGCGTAGTCTTCTGCTCTACGTCGCTGCGCGCCAAAACCTTGCCAGTTTTTTTCAACAAATATTTTATCAGTAAACTGCTTTGCTATTTCAAGTGTATTGTCTGTACTACCTGAGTCAACAATCACAATTTCATCTGCCCAGTTTACCGATGCTAAACAATCAGCAATTTTATTTTCTTCATTTTTACAAATAATACATATTGATAATTTTTTCATCATAAATTCCAAAACAACTAAAGTTGCCAATATTTTAATTTTTTACGTACTTTAAATTGCCTAAAAAGATCTATCGGTTTTTTTTCTAGTGGTAATCCCCCTGACAATACATCATCAACCGCATTTAAAACTCGTACTGAGGATTTACCATCCTTATAAGGATGAGTCATGTTAATAAAGTCTTGGATATGTTCCATTAGCTTAGCTGGCTTTTGCAACGCTTTTTCAATGGACTCTTCCAGTAAGCCCACACTATTTATATCTAATAAATAATCTTTAGGTGTTATATTTTTATAGGTTACTACTGGCTTGCCTAACAATAAAAACATAATCAACACTGATGATGTATCACATACCATCACATCTGCTTTTTGCAAAAGTGGTATCACATCGTCAGTTTCTACAAAGGATAGATTTTTATTTTGGATAGACTTGTATTTATTTACTATTTCCACTGGCATCTTTGGGTGGAATTGCACTAACCAATGCCATTTATTTAACTGGCAGAGTTTCTTTACCGTATCAAATAAATGAGGGGCACAAGAAAGCTTTTTTGAAAAAGTAGAGCACAATAGTATTATTGGTCGATTTTTCGATAAATCTTCATTCTCTATATACAGTCCATCTAATGCACACCACCCAGTTTCAGTTACTGTAAAGTGTTTATGTTGCTTGGCTAATGTTAAAAATGGTTGAGTTGTACTTGGTCCTTGAGTGCAATAAAGATCGAAGCAGTTTCTAACTTTGAAATGATCATTATTACCTTTTTTATCTACCTTTCCTGCATCAAAGCCGTGAAAAATAGCAACATTAATACCAGGTAAAAAAGTCGGCGCAATATTAGCCGGATAAAAAATAGCCACAGGGTTATATTTTTTTATATCTTCGATAGACGTTAATTGGCATTCATCAGGTGTTAAAAAATTAGCATTAACTTCTTTTCCTTCTAAAAACCAAGCTGCTTTATCACCTCTTGCTAAAATAGTCTGTTGTAATGGTCGTAAAATAGCATAAGAATAATTTTGAGAAATATAAAACAAATAGCGTTTTTCAGGCATGAAATGTTCAACTTATCTATTAAAATAAAGGACTGTAAATAAACACCATTTTACCTCTATATAACAGGGATGAAAACACGTATAATTTATTTTTCTGCGTTAATGCATATTTTCCATGATAAAAATCAAATGGAATCGTAAAATGGGTATTTCCTAACATGTTATCTTATAAATCTATCTTTATTGCGCTAATTTTGGCTGTGAGTATAACCTTTGGTACACATTCTTCAGCTGAGCCTTGGATAGACACTTCAGACATTTATTTAAAAGCAAACATTCAGTTACTTGCTGACACGGGTCATATTATAACCCCAGTAACTACCTATCCATTAATGTGGCACGATATCATTCGTGATATTAAAAATATTAACCTTGATAGCTTAAGCACAAATCAGCAAAGTGCCTATCATTATATTAATAATCAATTTAAGCTTGCCAACCGTAACCAAACGCGATTTAAAGCACAAATGGGCTTTGAAAATAAACGTTTTACCAGCTTTGGTGATCAAGTCAGTGATAAAAATAGTATCAGTGTTCATTCAAGTATTATGTTTGATAATTTTGCCGCAAAATTTTCTCCAAGCTATACACATGATGCAGTAGATGGGAATAAAACTCGTTTAGATGAAAGCTATATAGCAGCATTTATTGGTAATTGGGTACTTTCATTAGGACGTCAAAATCGTTGGTATGGTCCAACATGGGATACTAGTTTAAGTCTAACAAATAATGCTCGTCCAATGACAGCAATTACCCTTTCACGTAGGTCGGCTGAGCCATTTACAGTGCCTTTTACTGAATTTGATATTCCATGGACAGTCACTAGCTTTATGGGGAGACTGGACGATGAACGCGTGGTTAAAAATAGTTTAATGTGGGGTTTCAGACTCAACCTAAAGCCATTTAAAAATTTAGAACTAGGTATGACCCGCTTAGCTCAATGGGGTGGTGGTGATAATCCTTCAGGTTTATGTAACTTTTGGGATATTTTAGTTGGTAAAACTAATGGTGAAGCATCCGGTGGTAGTTCTTGTAGTAATGGAGAAAACACTATAGCCAATCAACAAGCAGGCTATGATATCCGTTACAGTTTTACCTTATTTAATACACCTATGAGCTTTTACGGTCAAAAGTTTGCTGAAGATGGTAGTGAAGGCACATTTAACTATCTCACAAAAGCACAACCACAAATTGGCTTTGACGCTCATTTAAGTATTTTTGGCAAACCAAGTACCATTTTTATTGAATTAGCTGATAGTTTAGCTGACTGTGGTGCTAGAGATAATATCGGTGATTGTTATTACGAACATTCAAGTTATCAAACAGGTATGCGTTATAATGGCCGTGCCATTGGTAGTACTTATGATAACGACGCAAAAACGTATGTATTAGGGGCGATTTCTCAGCTTAGTAGAAATACTCGACTGACAACTAAAATACGTTATTTAGATTTAAATTATGACAATCAAGACAAAGATGCTAACAACCCTATTATCGGCAACACCGTGACAAGTATTGCTGAACAAGTTTGGATGGTTTCAAGTAGTATTATGCATGACTATAAAAACTGGCGTTTTACGCTGGCAGCAGACATAAGCAGCTCAACGTTTGAAGATAATATTCAAGATGAAACAGAGCTTAATGCCTCTTTTATGGTTGAATATAACCTATAGTTTCAAGCGACATATAACTAAAGTATATACCCTCTACGAATTTTTCATTTGACAGTGTGAGAGTATATGCGTTATTAATACAACCATATAAATTTTTGAACAAATTGTTTACCTATTAAAAATGATTAAATTAATTAAGAACACTATATTCAACCTCCTCCTCGCACTCATCATGCGCGGTTAGGTTTTATTGCTTATTTAATTACTTCATCTACTAAAGATAGACAAATAAGAAATTCAAATAAAACCTGCGCTAACTAACGCGGGTTTTTTTACGTCTATGCGTTAGTTAGCTTTAATATATATTTAGCAACCAACAACCAGATAAATAAAGGATAAGCACATGAGCAATAAAGCAGCATCAACTGACAATGTCATTATTTTCGATACTACCTTACGTGATGGCGAGCAAGCACTAAACGCTAGCTTATCAGTACATGAAAAATTACAAATAGCCCTATCAATTGAGCGTTTAGGTGTTGATATTATGGAAGTTGGCTTTCCTGTTTCTTCGCCAGGTGACTTTGAATCAGTACAACAAATTGCTCGCACCATTAAAAATGCTCGAGTGTGTGGTTTAGCACGTGCCGTTGAAGCCGATATTGATGCTTGTGCGCAAGCATTAAGTGTCGCTGATCAATTTCGTATTCATACATTCATCTCAACGTCAGATGTTCATGTACAGCAAAAGTTGAAAAAAGATTTTTCTGATGTGCAAGCCATGGCTGTACATGCGGTAAAATATGCACGTAAATTTACTGACGATGTAGAGTTCTCTTGTGAGGATGCTGGACGCACACCAATTGATAATTTGTGCAGTATGGTTGAAGCCGCGATTAATGCGGGCGCAACTACCGTCAATATTCCAGATACTGTCGGCTATACTTTACCATTTGAGTTCCAAGGAATTATTACCAATTTATTCAACCGCGTACCAAATATCGATAAAGCCATTATTTCCGTACATTGTCATAATGATTTAGGACTAGCTGTAGCTAATTCTATGGCAGCAGTACAAGCAGGTGCTCGCCAAATAGAATGTACCATTAACGGTATTGGTGAACGTGCGGGTAATTGTTCTTTAGAAGAAGTCGCGATGATAATGCAAACCCGTAACGCATTGTTAGGTGTAAAAACTAACATCAATCATCAAGAGATTGCCCGTACCTCTAAATTAGTCAGTACCTTATGTAATATGCCAGTACAGTTAAACAAAGCGATTGTTGGTGGCAACGCCTTTAGTCACTCATCAGGCATTCATCAAGACGGTATGTTAAAAGCCAGTAACACTTATGAAATAATGACGCCTGAAAGTGTCGGTATTGCTAAAACTAAATTGAACCTTACTTCTCGAAGTGGTCGCCATGTAATTAAGCACCGCATGGAAAGCTTAGGTTATAAAGACAGTGATTATGATATTGAAGAACTTTACGCTGATTTCTTAGCCTTAGCCGATAAAAAAGGCCAAGTCTTTGATGATGATTTAGAAGCTTTAGTCTTTAAGTTACAACAAAAAGATTTGAAAGACTATTACCGTTTAAAGAATATCAAAGTACAATGTGGTGATGGTGACTTTGCAACAGCAAGCATTAAACTAATCTCGGGCTGTGAAGGCGAGGAAAAAGTTCATGCTGCTACGGGCAACGGGCCTGTTGATGCATTATATCAAGCGATTAAACAAACAGTCGATATTGAGTTTGACGTCAGTGATTATACAATTTCAAATAAAGGCTCTGGTGAAGATGGCTTAGGACAGGCTGACTTAGTCATTACTTGGCAAGGCAGAAACTTCCACGGTTATGGTTTAGAAACCGATGTTATTGAAGCCTCAGGGCAAGCTCTTATTCATGCGTTAAATAGCATTCGCCGCGCCATGACGATTGCAGAGTTAAAACAAATAAAAGAAAATAAGAGTTAAGCCAACAATACGAACAAAGTCGTTCCTATTAAAGATTAATTAACAAGAATGGCTCACTCAATTAGTCAATATTGAGCATAAAAAATATAGCATAACGTTATTTCGAACTTTGAGTTTGATGAGCGTTTTTATAAAAATTTAAAGGTAAAGTAACATGTCCAACATAGCAATTTTAGCCGGTGATGGTATCGGTCCGGAAATTATGGTTGAAGCTAAAAAAGTGTTAAACGCTATTTCAGCCAGATTTGATATAGAAATTAATACTAAAGATTACGATGTCGGTGGTGCTGCCATTGATCTTCATGGCCATGCCTTACCTGATGCAACCATGAAAGGTTGTGAAGAAAGTGACGCTATTTTATTTGGCTCTGTCGGTGGCCCTAAATGGGCAAATTTACCACCTACTGAACAACCAGAGCGCTGCGCACTGTTAAATTTACGCTCTCGTTTTGAGTTGTTTTGTAATATGCGTCCGGCAACGTTGCAACCTGCCCTATCATCACTATCAACCTTACGTAGCGATATATCTGAGCAGGGTTTTGATGTATTAGTTATACGTGAATTAACTGGCGATATTTATTTTGGTGAACCAAAAGGTCGTAGAGGCGAAGGCGAAGAAGAAACAGGTTATGACTCTATGTTTTATTCACGTCGTGAAATAAAACGCATCGCTCACTTAGCTTTCCAAGCCGCGAAAAAGCGTGATAACAAAGTAACATCAGTAGATAAAGCAAATGTACTAGCAACTAGCCAATTATGGCGTCAAGTAGTAGAAGAAGTTGCCGTTGAGTATCCTGAAGTAGAACTAGAGCATTTATATGTAGATAACGCTGCAATGCAATTAGTGCGCGATCCTAATCAATTTGATGTGATGTTATGTCCGAACTTATTTGGTGATATTTTATCTGATATCTGTGCAATGATCACAGGCTCTATGGGCTTATTACCTTCATCAAGCATTAATGCTCAGGGTTTTGGCATGTATGAGCCCGCAGGCGGCAGTGCACCAGACATCGCCGGTATGGGCATTGCTAACCCTGTCGCACAAATTTTATCTGCTGCTTTAATGCTTCGCTATAGTCTTAATGAAGATGCTGCTGCACAAGCCATTGAAAGTGCTGTAACCGCTGCTTTAGATAACGGAATTTTAACTGCTGATTTATTGCCAGCAGCTGAAAGAAAAAATGCAAAAACCACCAGCGAAGTTGGTGATTATATCTGTCAACAAATTAAGAGCGCTTAACATGACGACCAAAACTGCACCACAAACATTATATGAAAAATTATGGCAAACGCATTTAGTCGAAGAAAAAGCAGGTGAAACACCATTGCTTTATGTTGACCGTCATTTAATTCACGAAGTAACATCACCACAAGCCTTTGCTAATTTACGTTTTCATAACCGTCCTGTACGCCATCCAGAGCGCACAATAGCGACAATGGATCACAACATTTCAACGCGTTCAATTAAAATTGACGCTGCAGGAGAAGGTGCTGCAAATCAATTACGCGCACTAGAAAAAAACTGTAAAGACTTTGGCATTGAGCTGTTTGGCATGGGTCATAAAAACCAAGGTATCGCTCATGTTATGGGCCCTGAACTTGGTTTAACGCTACCTGGTACTATCATAGTTTGTGGCGACTCACATACAGCAACTCATGGCGCATTTGGCGCATTAGCTTTTGGTATTGGTACGTCTGAAGTTGAACATGTTTTTGCAACGCAAACGTTGCGTCAAACAAAAGCGAAAACCATGAAAGTTGAAGTTAAAGGTAATGTTGGTCAAGGGATTAGCGCCAAAGATATTATCCTTGCGATTATAGGAAAAACTGGCAGTGCTGGCGCTACAGGCTATGTAGTAGAGTATTGCGGTGAAGCTATTGAAGCATTGAGCATGGAAGAGCGCATGACTGTATGTAATATGAGCATAGAGTTCGGTGCAAAAGCTGGTTTAGTTGCTCCTGATCAAACGACCTTTGATTACGTTGAAGGCAGAGAGTACGCACCTAAAGGGGATGTTTGGCAACAAGCACTTAATGACTGGAAGCAGCTTAAATCAGATGATAACGCGGTATTCGATAGCATAGTTACACTTGAAGCAAAAGACATCAAAGCGCAAGTTACATGGGGTACCAACCCAGGTCAAGTAACGAGTGTCGACGGTGTTGTGCCGTCTCCTGATGACTTTAACGACCCTATTGAAAAAGAATCGTGCGTCAATGCATTAGAGTATATGAACTTAACTGCCGGTACTAAAATCACCGATATTAGCGTGAATAAAGTATTTATCGGTTCTTGTACTAACTCTCGAATTGAAGATCTTAGAGCTGCAGCAAATGTTGTTAAAGACTATACCGCTAAAGGACAAAGTGTACAAAGCTCTATAGATGCGATTGTGGTTCCTGGCTCTTACCGTGTAAAAGAGCAAGCTGAAAATGAAGGCTTAGATAAAGCATTTACAGATGCTGGCTTTGAATGGCGCCTACCAGGTTGCTCTATGTGTTTAGGCATGAACGATGACGTACTAGAAGAAGGTGATCGTTGTGCTTCAACGAGTAACCGTAATTTTGAAGGTCGACAAGGGCGCGGAAGTCGTACTCATTTAGTTAGCCCAGAAATGGCAGCTGCAGCAGCGATTACAGGTCACTTTGTTGACTTAAACTCGTAATAATTGTCTTTATTAGCTATTAACAATTAAGTCGTTCAAAGCACTCATTGATTATCATCAACTTAGTGCTTTTGACTGTTAATTAAATGATATAGCTTCAAGAAAAATCGCTACTTAAACTTTTTAGGAAAGCAAATGGAAAAATTTACCACACATACTGGCTTGGTTGTGCCATTAGATATCGCTAATGTCGATACCGATCAAATCATTCCAAAACAATTTTTACAAAAAACTGAGCGTGTTGGTTTTGGTGTGCATTTATTTCACGATAGCCGCTACCTTGATCATAGCGGTAAAGAGCCGAATCCTGATTTTGTTTTAAACAAACCAGAATACAAGGGTACGAGCATATTACTTGCGCGTGAAAACTTTGGTTGTGGCTCAAGTCGTGAACATGCACCATGGGCATTAGAAGAGTTTGGCTTTAAAGTAGTCATTGCACCAAGCTTTGCTGATATCTTTTACGGTAACTGTATTAATATTGGCTTATTACCGATTAAATTAAGTGAAGATGAAATTGAGCAACTATTTAGCCAAGCTAAAGATGCAAAACTAACATTAACGGTTGATTTAACGAATAATGCTGTCTCTTTCATTAATGATAGCGGTACGACAATAAGCTTTGCCTTTGAATTAGGAAAGTTTCATAAATACTGTATTGAAGAAGGTGTTGATAGTGTAGGCTGGACATTAAATAAGCTAGATACTATCGAATCTTTTGAAAGCAAAATGCCAAGTTGGCAATAAAATTACTTAAGCATTAATAAATCACGAGTGTTAACGACAGTTTTACTGTACTTTTCACTCGGACTTTTTGCAAAAAATTACCAATTAGTTAGCGCTGGTAAGCTAAACTTTTCACCCTGATAAATTAATATAATTTGTTGGGGTAATATTTCACTTAGTTGTAACTCTGACGTTATCATATCCCCTTGATATCTATCCCTACCGTTTACGTTAATCCAACCTTGTCCATTTGATGCATAAATATGCTGCTCTACTTGTAGGTTAGGCACGCCATTTTGTACCCATGCTGGCATTTGTGTTAGTGGCTGAATATCACTATTAGCCTTAGCGAGTGTATCAGTTTTCGCTAATGTAACGGGTTGCTCTTTAGTTTCTTCCATGGCGGTCTGGAAAAGTGCTAATAAGTCATCAGAAACCCCTTCAACAGCTTCAATTTGATAATTCTCTTCAGCTTGAGAATCTGGTGTCACCTTCCTATTTAACTCTGCTGAAATAACTTTTTGTTCGGGCTCTTCTATGATCACTACTATTTTTTCTGGTTTAGCCACTTTAACCTTTGAGCTCACATCGGTTAACACATCTATTGATTCATCAATTTTAGCTACTTGTTTGATTTCTTTTATATTTTGTACACCTGGTGAAACTGTAGGAATTAAAATTTCTTCCTTTATTGATATGTTAGGTGATTCACTCTTTATCCCCATTGTCATTTCTTTCTGCCCTAGCCAAAAGCCTGCTAATAACGCCATAAAAAACAAACTACCAATCAAAGCGATTAGCCCACTTTTACTCTGCCACAAGCGAGGAGGCAAAAAATCATCTCCTAGCGCCTGGCTTGCCGCCTTAAGCACAATGCGCTTATCGACCACGGCATTATTACTATTGTATGCTTCCATTAACGCGCTATGGCAAATTAAGTTTATAACCCTTGGAATCCCTTGAGATAAGTGATAAATGGTGGCAATAGCACTGTTATTGAAAAGTCCTCGATGACAATCAGCTACTGACAAACGATGTTTTAGATATAAACCTAACTCTGGCTTATTTAATGGCAATAAATGATAACGGGCTGTAATACGCTGAGCTAACTGGCGTAAGTCACGACGCTTTAACAACTGTTGTAATTCTGGTTGTCCAATTAAAATAACTTGTAATAATTTCTTAGTATCCGTTTCCAAGTTTGTCAACAAACGTAATTGCTCTAGGACTTGGGGATCTAAGTGCTGTGCTTCATCAATAATTAATAATGTATCGATGCCATTGGTATGATTTTTTGATAATTTTTCAGAAATCTTGTCCGTAAGGGTTTTGAGCGTAGCCCCTGTTTTACGATACCGAATTTTTAGCTGATCACAAACGGTAGCAAGTAACTCTTGGCTTGATAGTGTTGGATTTAAAATAAAGGCTAGCTGTGTTTTCTCAGGTAAATCCGCCATCAAACAACGGCTCATGGTCGTTTTACCAGTACCAACTTCACCCGTTAATAAAACAAACCCCCCATTACTACCAACACCATCACCCCCTAAACCATGCATTAAATGGGTAAGCGCTTCACGATGGCGATCACTCATAAATAAATATTTAGGATCTGGCGCAATTGAAAAAGGTAACTCACTTAATGAAAAAAAATTAGTATACATAAAATGTCATTATTGCTCAGAGGTAAATGATAAAAGCCACATTGATGAAACTAACCTTTTGCTGTAGATATGTCTATGACATTGCGTTCATATTTAACCAAAAGTTATGATAAACTTTGCTTCTTTCATCTGCTTTTTTTCAGGAATACTTTTGTCAACAAATACATCTCAACCAGCGATAGATTTATCAAGCCTAGACATTTATCTTGTTGGCGGTGCTGTGCGTGACAAATTATTAAAAAGAACCGTTAAAGATAATGATTACTTAGTCGTCGGGGCAACTGTTGAGCAAATGATACAATTGGGATTTAAACAAGTGGGTAAAGATTTTCCTGTTTTTTTACATCCAAAAACCAAACAAGAATATGCCTTAGCTAGAACAGAGCGTAAGCAGGGACAAGGTTATACCGGTTTTGATTGCTATGCAGCCCCCGATGTGACAATTGAACAAGACCTCTTACGGCGTGATCTCACCATCAACGCTATGGCAATGAGTGAAGACGGCACAATCATTGACCCATATAATGGAAAAAAAGATTTAGAAAATAGACTATTACGCCATGTAAGTAGTGCATTTATTGAAGATCCTTTGAGAGTATTACGTGTTGCCCGCTTTGCTGCCCGTTATCATAACGATGGCTTTGCCATTGCAACTGAAACGCTTGATTTGATGAGCGAAATTAGCAAAAGTGGCGAATTGTCGACTTTAAGTGCAGAACGAGTTTGGCAAGAAATGCAGCGTGCTTTATCTGAAGGCGAGCCCTCCGCAAACGACCAACACCCTGAAGTATTCTTTCAAGTATTACATCAATGCAATGCATTAAAAACAATATGGCCTGAACTTGATGCATTATGGGGAGTGCCTAACCCTCCACAATGGCACCCTGAAATTTGCAGTGGTGTTCATACTATGATGGTATTAGAGCAAGCCGTTTTACTGACTGCAGAAAATAAAAATAAAACCGCGATACGTTTCGCTGCATTGTGCCATGATCTTGGTAAAAGCTTAACAACAAGAGAACAATGGCCTAGTCACCAAGGACATGAAAAATCCGGCTTGCCCTTAGTCGAGAAAATAGCAAAGCAGCTCAAGGTACCTACATACTGTAAGCAACTCGCCTTAAAAGTGTGTGAGCATCATTTACACTGCCATAAAGCATTTCAACTTAAAGCTAGCACCTTACTCCGAATTTTTAACCAGCTAGATGTTTGGCGTAAACCGAACGAATTTGATGACTTTCTCACGGCCTGCAAAAGTGATTTTCTCGGTCGCCTTGGTTTTGAGAATAAACCTTACCCACAGGAGCAATACCTGCAAGCAGTCGCACAAGCCGCAATAAAGGTTAACGCAAAGTGTTTTGTGGAGCAGGGACTAAAAGGGCTAGCAATAAAAGAAGCTATAGAAAAAGCACGTTTGGCTGCCATCAAAGAGGTAAAACAGCAATTTCAACCCGATACCTAATAACTTTTTATTAAATAGACTCTGGGTAAAAAGATAGAATAATAAAGCTGCCCTTTCTACAACTAATCTTCTTCAACTAGCGTCATTAATGCCATATTCCCCCCTGATGCAGTAGTATCAATACTGACCGTTTTTTCTGTTAGCAGCCGTTGAATGAGCTTATCAAAAGATTTAGTGGTTATTACAGGCAAAATTGCACCGTGACGTTGTGCCAATTTTTTACAGAGGTAATGTTTACGCTCACAGTCACTATCAACCACAACACCTGCCAAGGCAGGGTGACCTAACATCGTTTCTAAATGGCATAATTTAGCGACTTGAAAAACGCCTTTATCAACCCCCGTTGATATAAACTTTTTCCTAAAGGCTAAGGCTTCGCCATAGAATAAATCAGTCACAACAGTCACTACACTATTGCCCGTAGCTAATGCTGTCACCAATGACATTACCCAAAAGTGAATACTCAGTTTTTCATCGGCAAAGCAGATAATAACCCCTCTCCCTTCCATGTGAAGAGTATTCGATTCTCCGGTAGGACCCGGTAACTTTTTCGCTTTTCTCAAGTACTGTTCAATAAGAATTAATTGTTCGCGCGCCGATACTAACGTTTGGTTAAGGTTACCGACAATTTCTACATGAGCAATTTTTGCCAACAGTTGACGCACACAAGATATACGTGTGTTAAGTTCGCACAAACGCCAACTATTTTCTGACTTTTCAGCCTGTTCCATTAAATAGTTAGCTTCTTTATCGGTGCTAATATCGCCTGTTAATGTGAGTGCTTTTGTAGATATAAAGTTAAATTTATTTTTATTTAACTTGGTTTTCTCTTTAACTAAACGCGATAAATACCTTGGTCCACCTGCTTTAGGCCCTGTTCCTGAAAGACCACGCCCCCCAAAGGGTTGTACGCCAACAACAGCACCGATCATATTTCGGTTTATATAAACATTACCTACACGCGAGCGTTTAGCTAGCTCAATAGCTCTATGTTCAATGCGCGTATGAATACCCATAGTTAGGCCAAAACCCGTACTATTAATTTTATCAATCACCTGCTCTATCTCATCCTCTTTAAAGCGCACTATATGCACGCAAGGACCAAAGACTTCTTTCTTTAAGATGGCAATATCACCGATTTCATACAAACGAGGCGCAAAGAAATAACCTGAGCTTTCGACTCCACTTTCTCTATCCTCATTAATGCCACTACCAAATAAGCGACACTGAAATAATAATTTACCATTAATTTGCATATATTCATGGTGTTCATTCAGGGCATCAAGCGCTTTTTGATCAATCACAGGTCCAATATCAGTACTTAACTCGGCTGGATCACCAATATATAATTCAGCTAAAGCCCCTTTAAGCATCGTAATCATTTTAGTGGCGATCTCTTCTTGTAAAAATAAGACTCTTAATGCCGAACACCGTTGACCTGCTGATTGAAAACCCGATGAAATCACATCATCAACAACTTGCTCAGCTAAGGCGGTTGAGTCAACAATCATACAATTTTGTCCACCTGTTTCGGCGATAAGTGGTATTTGATCACCACCACGCTGTGCTAACACTTGTGAAATATGTGTTCCTGTTTCAATAGAGCCAGTGAACATTACTGCCATAATACGTTTATCTGGCAGTAAAGCCTTACCAACAACACTGCCCTTTGCAATCACGGCTTGTACTATATTTTTAGGTAGCCCTGCCAAATGCATCAACTCAATTGCGCGTAAAGCCATAAGTCCTGTTTGCATAGCCGGCTTGGCTATCACCGTATTACCTGTGACCAATGCCGCAGATATTTGCCCTAAAAAAATGGCCAATGGGAAATTCCATGGACTGATACATAAAACTACGCCTCGGGCTTCTATTCGATCATCTTTACTTAGTTCAATCGCACGTGCAGCATAATATCGACAAAAATCGACGGCCTCACGTACTTCATCAATTCCGTCTTGAGCTGTTTTTCCTGCTTCTTTAATGCACAGAACAATAAGTTCATTCATATGACTTTCAAATAAATCGCCAATTCGTCGCAACAAAGCGGCTCGCTTATTAACCGGTGTTTTTGACCACGACGAGAAAGCCAGCTCCGCTTTCTCAATCATTACCTGCATGTCATCTTGACTGTGATGATAATGAAATCCTATTATTTCATTTCGGTTTGCGGGGTTGTTTACCATATGAGCCTTTTCAGGCACCTCATTTTTATTACGTAAATTATCTAAAGACCATTTCTCCAGTGCTAAGTTTAACGGTTCAAGGTCGTTAATATCTGTTAGATCAATTCCTTTAGCGTTATCTCTACTTGTTAAGCCATCATAACCATGTTCCTTATTCTCATCTTTATATAAGTCAATTGGCTTTAGAATTTGCGGGTTTGGTTTTACCCTCAAGTATTGGCTTTTCTCAACAGGATCTTCAAGTAGTAACTCTACGGGTTTTGATTCATCCGCAATAGCATTGACAAATGAAGAGTTGGCACCGTTTTCTAGTAATCGTCGTACTAGGTAAGCCAGTAAATCTTTGTGGTGGCCAACAGGAGCATAAATACGGCACTGAAAACCACAGCCGATTACAATTTGATTGTATAAAGAGTCACCCATGCCATGTAGACATTGAAATTCAAAACCGTGCTTGTCTTCACCCGCTAGCTCAATAATTGTGGCTGCAGTATAAGCATTATGCGTAGCGAACTGAGGATAAATGCTATCGCGATAAGCGAGTAATTTATTTGCGCAGGCTTGGTACGAAACATCAGTTGATGATTTTCGCGTAAACACAGGAAAGGTTTTCAAACCATTTTTTTGAGCACTTTTAATTTCAGTATCCCAATAAGCTCCTTTGACTAAACGCACCATCATACGACGGTTAGCACGTAGTGTGAGCTCTCTAAGCCACTCAACAACAAATATTGCACGCTTTTGATAGGCTTGCACAGCAATACCAAAGCCTTGCCAGTTACCTAACTCGTTATCAGTAAAAACGGTTTCAATGACATCCAATGATATGTCTAAACGCTCTGACTCTTCCGCATCAACCGTTAAACCAATATTATAGTGTTTGGCTTGCAGACAAAGTGCCTTTAATTTAGGAACAACTTCAAGCATGACTCGTGACTTGTGCGTAAATTCATATCTCGGATGAATAGCAGATAACTTTACTGATATGCTGGGTACAGCACACGGATCATTTTTATTGAGCTTGTTTGCCACTTGCCCTATTGATTTAATGGCCTCTTGATAGGATTGGAAATATCGGTCTGCATCAGCCATTGAACGAGCGCCCTCACCAAGCATGTCGTATGAATAGCGATAGCCTTGTTGTTCTTTAATCAATGCCCGTCGCGTTGCCTCGTGAATTGTTTCGCCCATGACAAAATGCTTGCCCATAATTTTAATGGCAAAGTTCATCGATTTTCTAATGACAGGTTCACTTAACCGAGTCAGTGCTTTTTGCAATAAGTTAAAGTTATCATGTTGACATGTTCCAGCATAATCCACCATTGAACCCGTCATCAATAACCCCCATGACGACGCATTAATAAAAAGTGAATCACTATTGCCTAGATGTGAACTCCATTGACCTTTAGCTATTTTATCTCGAATGAGGATATCCTGCGTGTGCTTATCTGGTACACGTAACAAAGCTTCCGCTAAACACATCAATACCACTCCTTCTTCACAGGAGAGGTTATATTCTTTTAATAAGGCATCAATGCCACCGTTATCAGACTGATCCTCGCGAATTTTTAACACCATTCTTCGCGCTCTTTCCCAAGCACGACTTCGCGTACTCACATTTATCTCAGCTAAGGGAAGAATATAATCAACAGCAACCGTTTCATCGATACGATAAAATTCATGAATTTTATGACGAGTCGAGCCGCCGGCAGTGAATGAGTCAGTAAGTAACATGCGAAATCCTCAAAATAGAAACGTGGACTTTCTCTAGTTATTATAGATAACTTTGGTTTAATGAAAAATTTGAGGGAACTTTAAACGAAGACTAAGCAGTATGAGTAGGTAATGTAATAGTAAAAAGCCATAATGAATAATAAAGTACTCTATTATTCATTATGGCTTTTTAAATTAGATTAGGGTATTAAACTAGAGACTAGTCGCTCTTAATACGTGTTATATCAGCACCTAATGCTTGTAATTTATCTTCTATACGTAAATAGCCGCGATCAATGTGATAAATACGATCTACTTGAGTTGGTGTTTCGGCAACTAATCCCGCAATGACTAAACTGGCTGAAGCGCGTAAATCAGTCGCCATCACTTGTGCGCCATTTAATGAATCAACGCCTCTAACGATAGCCGTATTACCTTCAAGCGCTATATCAGCACCCATACGTTGTAGTTCAGGCACATGCATAAAGCGGTTTTCAAAAATAGTTTCTATCACCGTTGCGGTACCTTCTGCGAGTACATTCAACGTCATAAATTGTGCCTGCATATCGGTTGGAAAAGCTGGGTGTGGTGCAGTTTTAATACTCACTGCTTTTGGTTTTTGAGTCATTGTTAACTCAATCCAGCCCTCTCCCGCTTCATTTTCTCCTGTAACAATGTCAGCGCCAGCTTCTGTTAACTTCGACAATACAGCTTCTAATACCGTATGATCAGTATTTAAACATTTTACTTTCCCTTGAGTTACAGCTGCGGCAACAAGGAAGGTTCCTGTTTCGATTCTATCAGGCATTACGCGATATTCACTACCACGAAGCTCTTCAACACCTTCAATGGTTAAAGTATTAGTGCCTGCACCTGTGATTTTTGCGCCCATGCTGATAAGACAATTGGCTAGATCAACAATTTCAGGTTCCCTAGCAGCATTCTCAATCACGGTTATACCGTCTGCTAACGCAGCAGCCATCATTAAGTTTTCTGTGCCTGTAACACTAACAATATCCATAAAGATATTAGCACCACTTAGACGGCCTTCTTTCTTTGCCACAATATAGCCATTTTCAACGTCTATATCGGCAGACATAGCTTTTAGCCCCTGAATATGTAAATTCACTGGGCGAGCACCAATGGCACAACCACCTGGTAGAGAGACTTCCGCATGTCCCATACGTGCGAGTAATGGACCCAACACTAAGATCGAAGCCCGCATAGTTTTTACTAAGTCGTAAGGGGCACAACATTCAGTAATTTCACTGGCATCAATACTTAATGTTTCATCATTTATCCATTGGGTTTTAGCGCCTAGCTGACCCAATAGTTTTACGGTCGTTAAAATGTCATTAAGTTGAGGTACATTACGAAACACAATCGGTGTTTTCGATAATAATGCTGACATTAAAATAGGGAGTGCGGCGTTTTTAGCCCCAGAAATAGTGACTTCACCACATAGTGGCTTACCACCAATAACTTTAAATGCGTCCAAAATGGCTTACTTCTTACTTATAAATGAATAAAAAATTGATTACTTGAGCAGTATTGCATGCCTTTACCCATTACACAATTTATCACGTCACCGTAACTTTTCAGTAATGGGGCTTTACGCTTTTTGCTTATGCGCACGCGTACTACTTTGTTTAATAATGTTGTTTCACAGAATGACTATTGATTAAATAGTTTGTCACGTTGCCATTGTGCTGTTGTGAAGGTTTTTACCGTCACAGCATGAATACTACCGTCTTTGATAGCATCTGATAAGGCAGCAAAAACAACTTGTTGGCGTTTAACACGTGACAAGTCACCAAACATATCGGCTACAGCAACAACACTACATTGTGAGCCGTCAAATTTTACTTGAAGTTCATCAAGCGTTAGCGCGTCATTAATTAATTTTTCTATATCTTGTACTTCCAAGGGTAGTTCCTTAATGTAGTTACTTACACCCAGTGAATTAATGCATCACTCGGTCTTATTATTTCACGGGCAAAAAGCCCTCAACGCCACTTAGGCGAATGAGTTTATTTAATTTAGTTGGTATGTTAACAAAAGATAATTGACAGCCATAAACACTTGCTTGTTCTAATAGATAAAAAATCCAAGCCAGTCCAGCTGTATCTACCCGCGTAATTTTTTCCAAGTCAAGTGTCATCGTTGAAGAAGTAAATAATGCTTGAATACTTTTTTTTGGTATTTGCATTATAGAGTGCTGGGTTAACTCGCCGCTTAGTTCAACTGGCGAGGTAGTGCTACTTAAAGATATTAACGCCATAGTGCACCTTAACCTGATTTATCGTTCACTGATTTAGTTTTAAAAACGATATCTCTTTCACTTTTTCTTTTTAATAATTCAGTCACATAAGGCAGTCCTTTTTGACGAATCACGCCGCCTAATTCAGCTTGTTTACTATCAAGCAAACTGACCCCTTCAGCGATCATGTCAAATGCTTTCCACTCTTTAGTTTTTCTATTTTTTCTGACTTTAAAAGAAACATCGATATTATCTCTGCCTTGCATAATAACACGGCTGTTTACCGCAACAATTTTTTTATCACTAAATTTCTTGGCCGGCGCAAACTCAACAGGTTGATTCTCATATAAAGTGAATACTTGTGCATACGAAGTCACTAAATAATCTCTAAATGCAGGGACGAAGTTTTTGCGCTCTTCCGCTGTTGTTTTCTTTAGGTGCTTGCCAATTACTTTAAATGCCGAGTACTTATAATTGATATAAGGCATAAGTTCTTCTCGAACGATATTTTTAAGTATGTTCGGATCATCCTGAATTGCTTGTTTTTCATCTGCAAAACGTTTAAAAGTTTTACCCGCAACGGACTTGATCATTAAGTAGGGGTTTTTTTTGTCAACATAAATGCGATCAACACTTGCAGTCTGCTGCTGTGTCTCAGATGATTTGATTGTTTCTGCTTTATCATGAGCAAAAACATTAATGCTAAAAAAACTCGTCAATAGACTAGTTATAAATATCAATAAACTCATAAACTTTCTTTTATTTATGTAAATAATTTTCATTACTCGTCACCACTACCTTGACTAAACAGAAATTGTCCTATTAATTCTTCCAATACTAAAGCGGGTTTAGTATCTTCAATAAAATCATCTGGCTGCAACATTTCTAATGACTCATCGATAAATCCTGGTTGTAAGCCAATGTATTGTTCTCCCAGTAGACCCGCTGTTAAAATGGCAACAGAGGTCGCCTCAGAAAATTGGTTATATTCCTTATAGATATTCAACGTAACGACTGGCGTGTAGTCTTCTTCATCAAGCGAGATATTACTAACACGGCCGACTACAACACCGCCAACTTTAATAGGTGAACGTACTTTTAGACCGCCAATATTATCAAACTTAGCAAATAAATTATAACTTTCTCCGCCACCTGAAATACCTGAATTGGCCACTTTTAGTGATAACATCAATAATGCTGCAATACCTAAAGCAACAAAAATCCCGACCAATAACTCTACTTTTTTTGACACCATGTCTTTCACCAAACGCCTTATAAATTTCTTAAACTTGAAACAATGAACTTAAAACCAATTATATATTATTATCTTGCAAACATTAATGCAGTTAAAATAAAGTCTAATGCTAATACTAATAACGATGATTGTACCACAGTTGAGGTAGTCGCCCGAGATATCCCTTCTGAAGTGGGTTCACAATCATAACCTTTGTATACGGCTATCCAAGTCACTACAAACGCAAAAACCACACTTTTAATAATGCCGTTTAAAATATCTTTATTAAAATCAACTTGATCTTGCATCACTGACCAAAAAGTTCCTCCATCAACACCCAACCAGTCAACACCCACTAAATGCGCACCGAGAATACCAACCATAGAAAAAATAGCAGCTAATAAAGGGAGGCTAATAAAGCCTGCCCAAAAACGCGGAGCGATAACACGGCGCAATGGATCTACAGCCATCATTTCTAAACTGGATAATTGCTCTGTTGCTTTCATCAAGCCAATTTCAGCAGTTAGCGCTGAACCAGCCCTACCGGCAAATAATAATGCAGCAACCACGGGGCCTAATTCACGTAATAATGATAATGCGACCATTGGCCCTAAACTTGCCTCAGCACCGTACCCAACCAAAATAGTGTAGCCTTGCAAAGCTAAGACCATGCCAATAAAACCACCTGATACGACAATAATAATCAGTGACATTACACCAACACTGTAAAGTTGCTGTAATAATAATGGCGTACCTTTACGAAGACTTGGCTTATGCAGTAAAGCAGAAAGCAACACAATAACAGCTCTTCCTAGCCCGCTAATCAGTGCTAAGGTATTTCGACCTAACAATTGCAGCTGCCACATTATAACTTCCCTCGTTTATTTACTGTGGGTGACACTTTAATGAGCTCATTTTGATAATTCGGTGCTTCATAATGAAAGGGAACAGGGCCGTCAGCGCTACCTTGAACAAATTGCTTCACTAGTTCAGAGTCATCTTGTCTAATTTGTTCTGGAGTGCCATGACCAATAATTTTTTGTTCCGCAATAATATAAATATAATCGGCGATACTCATAACTTCAGGAACATCATGCGATACGACAACAGATGTTAAGCCTAACGCATCGCTAAGAGAACGTATTAAGCTAACAATAACGCCCATTGAAATAGGATCTTGTCCTGCAAAAGGTTCATCGTATAAAATCAACTCAGGGTCAAGTGCGATAGCGCGCGCAAGAGCTACGCGACGAGCCATCCCACCAGAGAGTTCACTCGGCTGTAAATACCGTGCGCCACGAAGCCCTACGGCTTCTAGTTTCATTAACACAATTTTTTCAATAATATTTTCAGGCAACTTACTGTGTTCACGAATAGGGAAAGCAATGTTGTCATAAACACTCATATCTGTAAAAAGCGCACCACTTTGAAATAACATACTCATGCGCTTACGTATTTTATATAAAGCCTGACGAGACAAGCTAGGAATATCTTGACCTGATAATAGTATTTTACCGCTATCTGGCTTAATTTGTCCGCCAATCAAGCGTAATAAGGTTGTTTTACCAATACCACTCGGCCCCATTATAGCGGTTACCTTTCCCGTAGGAATAGATAGGCTAATATCATTATAAATAATACGCTCACCCCGAGAAAATGTGAGGTTTTCGATTTCAATTAGATTTTCTAGCGGCGCTGCTGATTGTGTCATTTTATAAAATCAATGGAGTTGGTTAATTAATTATTGATAAAGGTAGTGAAAGTTTTTTTTAAAATACTTTCTAATTTTACCTGAGCACTTATCATTGTTCACTAAAAATTAATAATTAACAGAAAAAAATTTCTAAGTAATCTAAGAGATGGACTTTTTATCAGTTTTCTTTCAACTAATGAATAAAATTACAACAAACTCAAACTATTTTCTCTTTGAAGTCATTAATTACTTTGTTTTTCTCTCTCAAAAAGCGACAATTTAACTTGTTGTGCCAAATAACTTAGAACCACAAATGTTCCACACTAAAGTTATTGAGGTATATTAATTGGAGTTATAGATGTTAGAACACGTTATTATTTTATTAATTGCCCTTGTCATACTCGTCTGGAGTGCTGATAAGTTCGTTTTAGGGGCTTCTTCTTTAGCAAGAAACCTTGGCGTTTCCCCTATGATTATAGGCTTAACTATTGTCGCAATGGGATCATCTGCGCCAGAGATGATGGTCGCTGCTGCCGCATCACTTCAAGGTAATCCTGACACAGCCATTGGTAATGCTATCGGTTCAAATATAACCAACATAGCTCTTGTGCTTGGTTTTACCGTGTTAGTAAAACCATTAATGGTTTCTTCTTCAACAATTAAACAAGAACTCCCATTATTACTGGTATTAACATTACTTGCCTACTGGATGCTTTCAGATAATTTCTTTAGTTTTACGGAAGGCCTCATATTAATGATCGGCTTTTTTAGTTTTATTTCTATTTTACTGATCAAAGCCTTAAGACAACGAAGTAATAACCTTACCGACCCTCTAATTTCAGAAGCTGAACAAGAGATCCCAGAATCAACGAGCACCGTAAACTCTATTTTCTGGCTAGTGCTAGGGATCAGCCTTTTAGTTTCTAGTGCACACTTTCTTGTTGATTCTGCTATATTCATCGCTAAAGCCTATGGCATTAGTGACTTAGTGATCGGCTTAACGGTTATCGCCTTAGGGACCAGCTTACCCGAGTTAGCAGCAAGTATTGCCAGTGTATTGAAAAAAGAAGATGATTTGGCCATGGGCAATATTGTCGGGTCAAATATTTTTAATATACTAGCCGTGTTACCTTTTGCCGGATTGATCGCGCCTGGGCAAATTAATCCAGATGCTTCTTTTCGAGATGCCCCTGTAATGATTGCAATTACTGGTTTATTATTTTTATTGTGCTTTAGTCGAAAGTCAGGGTACTTTAGATTGACTCGCGCAAAAGGCGCACTCATTTTAGTAAGCTTCATCGCTTACCAAATATTACTTTTTAGTCAGACAACTTTTAGCTAAGCCAATTATCATGAAGAATTTTAAAGAACTTGCCAAAAACGTTATTAACATTGAACAACAGGCTATTATTGAGTTACTGGAATATATTGATGATAGTTTTGAATATGCCTGCCAGTTAATGTTTAACTGTAAGGGTCGAGTGATTGTAATTGGTATGGGTAAATCTGGTCATATCGGCGGAAAAATTGCCGCCACCTTAGCCAGTACAGGAACCCCTGCATTCTTTGTTCATCCTGGCGAAGCTAGTCATGGAGACTTAGGCATGATTACCAAAGATGATGTTGTTTTAACCATTTCCAATTCCGGTGAAACAGGAGAGGTATTAGCCATAATACCGGTCATCAAACGTATCGGTGCTAAGCTTATTGCGATGACGGGTAATACAACATCTACTTTAGCTAAACTGGCCGATACCCACGTTTGCAGTAAAGTATCTACCGAAGCTTGTCCATTAGGGTTGGCCCCCACTTCAAGTACAACAGCCACCCTTGTTATGGGTGATGCGCTTGCCGTTGCTTTACTAAATGCCAGAGATTTTACTGCAGATGACTTTGCTTTGTCACATCCCGGCGGCAGCTTAGGCAAACGTTTATTATTGTGCTTAAAAGATATTATGCACCAAGGTGAACGTTTACCCGTTGTGAATGAGAAAGCATTAATTAAAGAAGCCCTTGTTGAAATGTCTCTCAAAGGCTTAGGTATGACAGCTATTGTCAATGATAATCAAGAGTTGGTCGGGTTGTTCACTGATGGTGATTTACGCCGTATTCTAGATGAAAGAATTGATATCCATCAGGATATTATTTCAACTGTTATGACTACATCACCTACGGTTGCACAAAGTAATATGTTAGCCGCACAAGCATTAAATATCATGGAAGACAAAAAAATTAATGGTTTAATTGTTGTCGATAAACATCAACACCCCATTGGTGCGATGAACATGCATGATTTACTTAGTGCTGGAGTCCTATAATGAACAGTACACTATATACTTGCCCCAATACATTATACGGTCAGGTGAGCGATAACATCTTAGCTAAAGCCAGCAAAGTTAAATTATTAGTCTGCGATGTAGACGGTGTTTTCTCTGACGGTAGAATTTACCTAGGAAATGACGGTGAAGAGTTAAAAGCATTTCATACCAAGGACGGCTTTGGCATAAAAGCACTTGGCGCTAGTGGTGTCGCAGTAGCTATCATTACTGGCCGGCGTTCAACGATTGTTACAAATCGCATGACTGCCCTAAATGTAGAGCATATAATTCAAGGACAAGAAGATAAACTACCGGCTCTACTGGCTTTGGCCAAAGAGCTTAACATCAATATCAACGAAATTGCCTACATCGGCGATGACATGCCCGATTTACCTTGTATATTGCAAGTCGGTTTAGGTATTGCTGTTCAAGATGCCCATCCAATGGTATTAAAAAAATCGGATTATATGACGTTTACTCGAGGTGGTTTTGGTGCTGTGAGAGAAGTTTGTGATTTAATCATGCAGTGTCAAGGTTCTCTTGATAGCGCATCAGGCGCAAGCATATGACAAGGCTGAATTTTTTAGCTTTATTAATTTTACTGTTAGGTGCTATGGCCTATGGCATTATTGAATGGCGTAATTCACAAATAACTCCTGATGAAAGTACAGATAATGAATTAACACCCGACTTTATCGCTGAAGCACTCAAAAGTGACATTTATACACCTACAGGTCAATTGTCACACACAATCATAGCCGATCGTATGGAGCACTATGCGAAACTTGAGGTAACCCACTTTGAGTTGCCAAATTACACTTTATATTCAAACAGTACGCCTAAATCAAATAAACTCACAGATAAAAAGCCAAGTTTTCCATGGAAACTTAGTGCAAAAGAAGCGACACTGTATAAAAACAATAGGGTTATATTGAATCATCGCGTACACTTAAGAGCTACTGATCAAAATAGTTTGATACAAGAAATACATTGTAAATATTTAGAATTAGATTTAAAAACTAATATTATTAGTTCAGATCAAACAGTGATGGTACAAGGAAAAGACTTCACCATGTATGGCTCGGGCTTGATAATTGACTTAAACACTAAACAAATGACACTGACAGAGCATGTACGCACCATTTACAAAAAAAATAATAGTTAACTCCTTAATGACCATAAGAAAATTTACCACTGGTATTTTACTTACCTCGCTAGCTTTAAGCATAGCAGCGCCTGCTAATGCCGCTAAAAAAGATCTTAATCAAGAAATAACGATTAAGTCTAAACGCCAATCTGCAGATTTAAAAAATAAAATTGCCAGTTATTTAGATGATGTAAGTATTAGTCAAGGCTCTATTTCTATAGTTGCGGAAATAGTACAAGTTTATAGTAATACAAACAGTGAGACGGGTAAAAAATCAGACACCTATCTTGCGAAAGGTAGCCCCGCCACTTTCAAGCAACAATTAGAGGATGGTAGCTTAATTAGCTTACAAGCCAATGAAATTAAATATCAGCCTGATCAATACATCATAACTGTTTCCGGTGACGCTCAGGTAAAACAAGCAGGCAGTAAAATGAACGGAGATATCATTACTTATAATACCTTAAGTGAAAAGCTAGAGGGACAAAGTAATAACGATGAACATGTCACGACGATATTACAACCCGCTGACATAAAGGCTCAAAAAGATAGCCAAGAACTAAAAGAAAATAAATCGAATGACATTGACAAAAAATAACGTCGACCATGGGCTTGTCAACAACGATAGCTCATCTAATTCAACTCTAATTGCACAAGGTTTATCAAAATCTTATAAAAGTAAGCAAGTGGTTAAAAGCGTTAGCTTATCAGTAAATGCCGGTCAAATTGTTGGTTTACTAGGGCCAAATGGTGCAGGCAAAACGACTTCTTTTTATATGATTGTAGGCTTAGTACCTAATGATAATGGAAAAATCATTCTCAATAACGAGGATGTAACACTTGCTCCTATGCATGAAAGAGCACGTCAAGGTATCGGTTATTTGCCACAAGAAGCATCCATTTTCAGAAAGCTTACTGTAACCGACAATATTATGGCTATTTTACAAACACGTAAAAGCCTTAACGAGCAAGAGAAGCAAGAAAAATTAGAGCACCTTTTAGAAGAGTTTAATATCAGCCATATCAAAGACAATTTAGGTATGAGTTTATCTGGTGGCGAAAGGCGTCGTGTAGAAATTGCCCGAGCACTTGCCGCAGAGCCACAATTTATCTTATTAGATGAACCTTTTGCTGGAGTTGACCCTATCTCTGTCGGTGACATAAAAAAAATAATCATTCACCTTAAAGAGCGCGGCATCGGCGTATTGATTACCGATCATAACGTCCGTGAAACACTTGATGTTTGTGAACATGCATATATTGTAAGTCATGGTGAAATAATAGCTGAGGGTGATGCGGATCAAATTCTAGCGAATCAAAAGGTAAGAGATGTATACCTTGGTGAACAATTCACGTTATAGTAAGAACAGATACTGGTAACTTACGCTATGCTAATTATTAAGTCAGCGAAGTTAATTAAGCAATAAGACGAATAGGATGTATATAAGGTAGATGCGACCAACTCTGCAACTCCGTATAGGACAACAACTAACCATGACGCCACAACTGCAACAAGCGATAAAGCTGTTGCAGTTATCAACGTTAGAACTACAACAAGAAATACAAGAGGTACTTGAAAGTAACCCTTTACTAGAAGTAAATGAAGAGCAACCCCCTGTCTCAGATAGCTCTCCCACAGATAACTTAGAAGAAGCTTTTTCAACAACGGTAACGGATACACCAAAAGAAGTTACTGACGGCACAGAAGACTCTAGCGCTACGATTGATGAAATAAGCACTACTGAGGCATTGGAAAAGAATGATATCCCTGAAGAATTAAATATTGACACTACATGGGAAGATAGCTATAGCGCAGGTGTATCTAATACTGGTGCTGTTAGTAGCCCAAGTGAAGATTATACCTACCAAGGTGAAACAACCGATTCAATTCAAGATCACTTACTTTGGCAAATGGAATTAACCCCTTTTTCAGATACTGACAGAGCCGTAGCAATTGCCATAATCGAAGCCGTTGATGATGCTGGCTACCTAACGGTTTCATGTGAAGATATTTTAGAGAGCGTCGGCATAGAAAACCTTGAGTTAGATGAAGTAGAAGCCGTATTAAAGCGTATTAATGTTTTCGATCCCATTGGTGTTGCCGCTCCATCTATTGCTGACTGCTTACTCATTCAGTTAAATCAATTCGATCCTGACACACCTTTCTTAGCTGAAAGTAAACTCATTATTAGTGAGCATATAGACTTACTTGGTAATCGAGACTACCGACAATTGATGCGTAAAACTCGCCTTAAAGAAGAGCAGTTACGAGAAGTTATGCGCTTAATTCAAAGTTTAAACCCTCGACCTGGCGATGCTGTCATCAAGGGTGATGATCAATACGTCATCCCCGATGTTTCTGTTGAGAAAAAGAACGGCCGGTGGATTGTCGAGTTAAACTCAGATACGGCTCCCAAACTGTCTATCAATCAACAATATGCAGCGATGACAAAAACAACAAAGTCATCAAGTGATGACGGGCAGTTTATTCGAGCAAACTTACAAGAAGCAAAGTGGTTTATTAAAAGCTTAGAATCACGTAATGATACATTACTGAAAGTATCGAATTGCATTGTACAACGCCAACAAGGCTTTTTAGAACATGGCGCAGAAGCAATGCGTCCTATGGTTTTAAATGATATAGCTGAAGCTGTAGAGATGCATGAGTCAACCATATCCCGCGTAACGACTCAAAAGTACATGCATACACCAAGAGGAATTTTTGAATTAAAATACTTTTTCTCAAGTCATGTAAGTACTGAAAATGGGGGCGAATGTTCATCCACGGCAATTCGCTCTCTCATTAAAAAATTAATACTAGCGGAGACTCCTGCTAAACCGCTAAGCGATAGTAAAATGGCCACATTACTGGCTGAGCAGGGAATTAACGTTGCTAGACGTACGATAGCTAAATATCGAGAATCGTTATCTATTCCACCATCAAACCAACGTAAAAGTTTACTATAAACTTAATAGCTGTATTTACCCTATAAGGAACATGCATATGCAAATTAATCTTACCGGCCACCACGTAGACGTAACCTCATCATTACGCGAATACGTTGATACAAAATTTGCCAAATTGGAACGACATTTCGATCATATCAATAATGTACATGTTGTATTAACGGTAGAGAAATTAAACCAAAAAGCCGAAGCAACTGTTCATATGAGTGGCACTGAGGTCTTCGCCTCCTCAACAAATAATGATATGTACGCCTCTATTGATACCTTAGTTGATAAGTTAGACCGACAGGTACTCAAATACAAAGGCAAAATTTCTCAACACTAACACCATTTAAAATTATGACACTACAAGATATTCTAACGCTGGACTGCACGCAATGTGCAGTTCCTGCAAGCAGCAAAAAACGCATTCTTGAACAAATTTGTCTACTCGCCTCTGAAAAAATGAGCAATTGTAGTACGGATGACTTATTAGAAAGCATACTTAATAGAGAAAAAATGGGCAGCACTGGTATTGGCAATGGTATTGCTATACCTCATGGTAGGTTAAGTAACACAGATAAAACAATGGCCATATTATTAACGACCGAGAAAGCCATCGATTTTGACGCTATAGACAACAAAGCTGTTGATATTTTTATTTGTTTATTTGTACCCCAAGACAGCACCCAAGATCATCTCGATACTTTACAAAATATTGCTCAACTATTCAGTGATAGAAAAACAGCAAAACAAGTACGAAAATGTACTAACAACTTACAACTATTTAATTTTATCCAGCAAACTAGTTAAATAATGAAAGACAATGGCGAGGTAACCATTTATCACCTCTTGAAGTATTAGCTCGCAATTCGGAAATATAACCCTATGAAACTTATTATTGTTAGTGGCCGTTCAGGTTCAGGTAAATCAGTCGCGTTAAGAGTATTAGAAGATTTAGGCTATTATTGTGTAGATAATATTCCGATTAATTTATTACCCGCATTAACTCATACTGTTATTAATGATTATGAAAATGTCGCTGTCAGTTTAGATGTACGTAATCTGCCTAAAGATCCTAAAGACATTCCTGAGATTATTGAATACCTACCTAGTGCAGTAGATGTAACCACGCTTTATTTAGATGCTGATGATAACGATCTCATTCGCCGATTTAGTGAAACACGGAGATTACATCCGTTAATTAAAAAGAATATTGCACTTGATCAAGCAATTGCTTTAGAAAAAGAATTATTAGTACCTATTTCAGTCAACGCTGACTTATACATAAATACTAGCCAACTAAGTCCACACCAACTTGCTGATCTTGTTCGAGAACGAATTCTAGGTAAGAAAACGGGTGCGATGGTTTTAGTATTCGAATCATTTGGCTTCAAACATGGTATACCAGCCGATGCAGATTATGTTTTTGATGCACGTTTTTTACCTAACCCTTTTTGGGAGAGTGCACTCAAACCCTATACAGGCCTTGAGCAACCGGTAAAAGACTTTCTTGCTAGCCAACCCATAGTCACCAAGTTTATTTGGCAGATCAATAGTTTTATGATGACTTGGCTTCCCCACCTTGAGCGTAATAATAGAAGTTATGTCACCATAGCAATTGGGTGTACCGGCGGTAAACATAGATCCGTTTATATTGCTGAGTTATTAGCAAGTAACTTTCGCAAAGAGCAAAAAGATGTTCAAACACATCATCGAGATCTTGAGAAATCAAAGCCGCTACCTACACGATGAAGATAAAAAACGACAGCACCGCTATTGTAGTCACTAAAGAATTAACGATTATCAATAAATTGGGTCTACATGCACGTGCAGCCAGCAAACTAGCCTTATTATGTCAGCAGTTCACAGCCAAAGTCAGCCTAGAGCTCGAAGAAAAGACAGCAGATGCAAACAGTATAATGGCTATTATGTTACTCGCAGGAGGACAAGGAAAGACGGTAAAAGTTACCGCGGAAGGGGTTGATGCACTTCAAGCTTTATTAGCGATTAGTCAATTAATTTCTGATAAATTTGATGAAGGTGAATAGCAGTACACTCAAAAAAATTCTGCTAAAACCACAAAGTTACGATAAACTTAACACTAAGCTAATATCTGTTAGCTATCTCTCATGTAAACATAATCAATTTACGTAAAATATATGTCTGAAACTTTAGAGCAAGAAAATATTCATCACACACTACACCAAGTCAACGAAGCGCTTGACAGTGGTATGTTTGTTTATGTGCGTAAGTTATTACAAGGTATGTCCGCCTATGACTTAGCCTTGATTCTTGAATCCTCCACTGCCAGAAGCCGACCTGTTCTTTGGCAACTCATTGATGTCGAAAACCACGGTGAAGTTCTAGAAGAACTCAATGAAGAAGTGCGTAAAGGTATCTTACAAAGTATGCGGCCAGAGAAGTTGGCCGCAGTTGCTGAAGGCATGGACGTTGATGATATTGCCGAAGTATTACGTACGTTACCTGACGGTGTTTACCGTGAAGTGCTTAACTCAATGGATTCACAGGATAGAAGTCGAGTAGAAACGGCACTATCTTTCGAAGAAGACACCGCTGGTGGTATCATGAATACTGATACCATTACCCTACGTCCTGAAGTGAATGTTGATGTGGTGCTTCGTTACTTACGTTTAAAAGGACAATTACCCGAAGCTACGGACTCCTTTTATGTTGTTGATAGAAACAACCTTTTTATCGGTGCAGTCTCACTTGCATCCATCATCACGGCTCAACCCAGTATTATTATCTCAAGCCTAATTAATGCAGAAGTAGAAGCTGTTCAAGCCGATATGGATGAACAAGAAGTTGCACAACTGTTCGAACGCCATGATTGGTTCTCGGCACCTGTTGTTGATGAAGGTGGACACCTGCTGGGACGAATAACCATAGATGACGTGGTTGATATTATTCGCGAAAATGCTGAGCACTCAATGATGAGCATGGCTGGTTTAGACGATGAAGCAGATACTTTTGCACCGGTAATACAAAGTACAAAACAACGTTCACTATGGCTAGGTGTCAATTTAATTACTGCACTATTAGCCGTGGCTGTTACAAGTATGTTTGAAGGTATTTTTCAACAGCTTGCTATTTTAGCAGTATTGAACTCTCTCGTTCCTAGCATGGGCGGAGTTGCTGGCAACCAAACACTAACACTCGTTATTCGAGGTATGGCACTGGGCCATGTTGGTGAGAGTAACGCTAGGGCATTACTTAACAAAGAAGTTGCTATCGGCTTTCTTAACGGCATAATTTGGGCACTATTAATCGCATCATTTGTTGCTATTTGGAAACAAGATATTATGCTAGGCGGAGTGATAGCTATTGCCATGCTAATGAACATGACTGCGGCAGGCTTGGCTGGGGTATCCATACCGTTAATGTTAAAACGCTTAAACATTGATCCCGCATTAGCCGGTAGTGTGATAATTACTACCGTGACTGATGTAGTAGGTATTTTTGCCTTTTTAGGTACTGCTACACTGCTATTAACTTAAAAAGCGATGTAACTAATGGTGAGGACTGAATATGCTCACTCACCACTATCTATGAAAAATAGCGAGCTTACTGCCCTGCTATTTGCATTTCATCAATCAGTATTGAACCGGTGCTGATACTGCCATGTTTATCAACATCAGCGCCTACAGCAATAATACCATTAAACATTTGTGTTAGATTACCCGCAATAGTAATTTCACTTACTGGGTAAGCTAGCTCTCCATTTTCAACCCAAAAACCGGCGGCGCCGCGAGAGTAGTCACCATTGACCACATTAACACCTTGACCCATTAACTCAGTCACCAATAGTCCTGTACCTAAAGTTTTTAACATGACATCAAAATCTGCATTTTCGCTACCTTTACTAAGAACATTTTTATCCTTAATTAGCCAGTTATGAATACCGCCCGCATGACCCGTTGCCGTCAACCCTAATTTACGAGCAGAGTAACTCGTTAATAAATAGGTTTGTAGTGCCCCATCAAGGATAATATCTCGATCTTGAGTGAGCACTCCCTCACTATCAAACGCGCTACTAGCTAGTGCTTTTTTGACATGTGGCCGCTCTTGAATAGTTAAGAAGTTAGGGAATATATCCTTACCAATTGCATCCAATAAAAAAGATGATTTACGATATAAATTACCACCGCTGATCGCCGCAATAAAGTGCCCCCAAACAGTGTTGGCAATGTCCGCGCGAAACAACACAGGCACTTTACGTGTAGAAAGCTTCTGTGGGTTTAAACGTGACACCACTTCACTCGCCGCTTTTTTTCCAATAATAACACCGCTATCTAACAAGGAAAAATCACGGTTTACATCATAAGCATAATCACGCTGCATATCATCATCACTACCAGCAATAACAACACAACTTAAACTATGACGTGAACTAGGATAACCCACTAACTGTCCATGACTATTCCCGTAAACTTTAAAACCAGAGAACGAATCTAAACTAGCGCCATCTGAGTTACTAATGCGGTTATCACTATCTAAAGCACTCTGCTCACATTCTTTGGCTATCTCAATTGCCTGCTCTGTGCTCAACATTTTAGGGTGATATAAATCTAAGTCGGCTGGCTTCATCGCTAATAATGCTTTATCCGCTAAACCAGAACAATCATCAACCGAAGTGTACTTAGCAATATTTACTGCCGCTTCTACCGCTTGCTTAAGCGCTTTTTCTGACAAGTCTGCGGTTGAGGCGCTGCCTTTTCTACCTTGCTGGTAAACGGTAATGCCTAACGCACCGTCATTGGTAAATTCAACATTTTCGACTTCACCTAGACGAGTCCCCACACTCAAGCCTTGTTGGCGACTCATGGCAACTTCAGCGCCATCAGCCCCTAATGATTTAGCTAATTCAAGTACTTGAGAAACTCTTCCTTTTACTTGTTCCAGTTGTTCGATTAACGGATCGCTACATTGTTTTGCTTGACTCATAGTTTTTTATCTACTTCGGCTTTAAAATTATCAACTTTATTAATTTTTACGTATAATAAAGTTATTAATTAAAATTAACTTATATTAACAACTATTATGCCCCAGTCAGCCAACGATATCGACGACTTATCTTCAGAAATAGACCAAGAGTTGAAGAGTAAAACCGAAATAAAAAAAGAAATGCACCAATTGCAAGATTTCGGTCAAAAATTAATTGAAATGTCTAAACACCAACGCAGTCGCTTACCTCTAACTGAAGACTTGAAAGACGCAATGATTGTTGCTGATAAGATTAGAAATAAGAATGAAGCACTACGCCGTCATATCCGTCATATTGCTAAAATATTAGTCGAGACTGATTTGGCTCCCATTTATCAAGCGATCGATGTGATGGCAAATAAGCATCAGCAAGAGACAGCCAAATTTATCCGTTTAGAAAACTTAAGAGATGAGTTAATTGAACAAGGTAATGATGCAATAGAACCTTTACTAGTTGAATTTGAACAAATGGAAAGACAGAAGCTTAAGCAGCTAGTTCGTCATGCTGCAAAAGAGAAAAAAGCAGAAAAATTAGGTAAACATTATCGTAATCTATTTGCTTATCTTAAAGAAAATAGTTAGAGCGTAAGCTAAATTCACAACAGTGAAGGGCGAAAGAAATATTTATTAAAAAACTCTCGCCATTCGCCATCAATAATACTTTACTATTGCGTGCCACCAATAGTCATTTCATCTATTTTTAACGTTGGCTGCCCAACCCCTACTGGTACGCTTTGGCCATCTTTGCCACAAACCCCCACACCGGCATCTAGCTTAAGATCATTCCCTACCATAGAAACATTTTTCATTGCCTCTGGACCACTGCCAATTAGCGTAGCTCCTTTAATTGGTGTTGTGATTTCTCCGTCTTCAATCAAATAAGCTTCAGAGCTGGTAAAAACAAATTTACCCGACGTTATATCGACTTGCCCGCCAGCAAAGTTTGGCGCATAAATACCTTTCTTCACCGATTTAATAATCTCTTCAGGGCTAGACTCACCTGCCAGCATATAAGTGTTGGTCATACGCGGCATAGGTAAATGTGCATAAGACTCTCTACGGCCATTACCGGTTGGTTTAACACCCATTAAGCTAGCATTATGCTTATCTTGCATATAACCTTTTAAAATTCCTTTTTCAATTAAGACATTGTATTGACCTGGAGTTCCCTCGTCATCAATGCTAACTGAGCCTCGACGATTTGCCATGGTGCCATCATCAACAATAGTACACAATGACGATGTTACTTGCTGCCCAACTTTTCCTGAAAAAGTTGACGAACCTTTACGATTAAAGTCACCCTCTAGGCCATGCCCAACAGCTTCATGCAACAACACACCCGGCCAACCTGCACCTAGCACAACAGGAAAGGCTCCTGCAGGCGCATCAACTGCAACTAAATTAACCAATGCTTGGCGAACCGCTTCTTCTGCAAAAGCTAAATAGCGAGCTTTTCCTTGCCCTGAGATCGTATTTTCTGATTCGAAGAAATAACTATAATCAGTTCTAGCCCCTCCCCCTGCACTGGCTCGTTCGCGTTTACCATTCTCTTCTACTAATACTGAACAATTCAACCGTACCAATGGGCGAATATCCGTGCCATATGTGCCATCACTCGCTGCAACTAATATCTTTTCATAGACACCTGATAAGCTAACAATAACTTGGCTTACTCGGCTATCTTGCTGTCTTGCATGTGCTTCTACTTGGTGTAACAAATCAATTTTTTGCTCTTGCGTTAAGCTAGCAAGTGGCTCAATACTCTGATAAATTTTAATCGGTGATTGGCGCTTAAACACCTGAACTTTTGCACCTTTCCCTGTATCAGCTATGCCTCTAGCCGCATCGGCGGCTTGTTGAATTGCTAATGGCGAAATATCATCAGAATACGCAAAGCCTGTTTTTTCACCTGAAATTGCACGTACACCAACTCCTCGCTCCATACTATAAGAGCCTTCTTTAACAATGCCATCTTCAAGCATCCAAGATTCATGTTGGCTAGATTGGAAATACAAATCAGCAAAATCTACTTGTCGCCCCATCATACTGTTTAATGTTTTAGATAAAATAGCATCATCAATCTGGCTATCGGCTAACAAGGTTTGCTCAACATTATTCATTTAAGACTCGATTTTTAATTAGGTAGTAAAGTATGGTTTAATGGCATACTTGTTCGTATTCTTTGTATCTCTAAAGGTAGAAAGTCACTAGAAATGATCCCTTCTCCTTGTTCAAGGCAGGCTAATATCTCACCCCACGGACTAATAATCATGGAGTGTCCCCATGTTTCTCGACCATTAGCATGAACACCTTCTTGCCCTGCAGCAATAATATAAACTTGGTTTTCAATTGCTCTTGCTTGTAATAGCGTTTGCCAATGTGCCTCTCCGGTTACACGAGTAAAAGCACTAGGAACCGTAATAATATCTGCACCTAATTTACTAAGCTTTTGATATAAAGCAGGAAATCGAAGATCAAAACATACCGACAAACCTATATTAGCCCACGGTGTTTTTGCTATACAAGCCTTATTACCAGCTTGAGTATAACGAGATTCACGATAAGTTTTTTCATTATCAGCAACATTTACATCGAACAAGTGAATTTTATCATAGTGAGAAATAAGTTCACCGCATGGATTAAAAACACAACTGCTATTTGTGAACTTATCCCTACTATCAGCAAGTATTGGAATGGTTCCGCCCACCAAGGTAACTTTATACTGCTTAGCTAATTGACTTAACGCTAGCTGCAATCGGTTAGTGTTTTTTGCTTGTTGAGCTAATGATAGTTGTGCTTGATCATTATCCCCAAAAAATAAGCAACACTCAGGCAACACAACAATATGTGCCACCTCTTCAATACCTTTTGGCTGTATTAATTTTTCTAACTGCTTAGCAATAGCCTGAATATTTTGTTCAACATTAGGCTTAGAGTTAAGTTGTATCGCACTGAGCTTAACCATCATTAAATTCACTCTGGTAATCAAATTGTTTAAAAAACTCATGTTCATCTGTTTTAGATTTATTATATTCTACTGGAACTGAATGCGGTTCAATTGATTTTTTTTTCAAAGTATCGTCTTGTTTGTTATAAGTTTCGACATTATCAACAAATTTTGGTGGTGTAGAGCGACCTACAGTGACATCTCTGCTCTTACGATTCACTTCTTTAAAGCTAGGTTCGCTTACATTACCAGTGAGTTCGAAATTAAATTCCGATACTACTTTAGACGTAATAACTTGATCAATAGCAACCCCTGCTAAAAATACAACTGGGTTAAGAGTAGCTACCCAAGCTAAAACAGGCAAACTAGAGGTAAGATTAGGTTTATATGACATTTTATAATCAAGCATATTTGTCTCAAAGCTGGTATTTCCTTTAATATATAAATTACCCGCTGTGCCATTCATTCGAGTATTGTTCGTATATAAAACACCATTTTCTAGGTTATAGTCCCCTTTGCTGTCTCTTATACACATCTGACGCTGCCGACGATCTACTCTGTGTAGATC
>OJCW01000067.1_pt1 | contig 39609 bp, 32 predicted proteins | sample 1592461 | NCBI WGS metagenome assembly OJCW01 (sample SAMN05416884, study PRJEB24817) | seawater metagenome | isolation source: Sea water | place: Canada:Atlantic | collected 2013-11 | reverse complement strand
GGGCTCGGAGATGTGTATAAGAGACAGATATAAATACACTAATAGCCACCGCGAAATATTGGTTGAAGACACCAATTACATTGGTGCCTCCAATTAATTCAGGCAGCGCGTATTTGGTATTTATGGAATTAAAAACCTTCCAACACTATTTTGCCAATAGAGCGACCTTCTTCAAGTTCTGCGTGTGCAATACGCAGGTTAGCCGCATTTATAACGCCTAAATTTTTACCAATCGTTGTTTGAATATGGCCCTGATCAATTAACTCAGCAACATGATTTAATAACTTGCTTTGCTCAATTAAATCTTTGGCATTAAACATTGAGCGGGCAAACATAAATTCCCAATGTAGCGATAAGCTCTTCATTTTTAATTTACTAACATCTAATGACTCAGGATCGTCAATCATTGCAATTTTACCAAATGGTGCAAGTACCTCTGTATACGCTTCAAAATAAGTATCAGTACTGTGCAGACTTGCTACATGTGTTACCGAGCCAATGTTTAATGCGTCAATTTGAGCCGGTAATGGTTTTGTATGATCAACAACATAATCTGCGCCTAGTTTTATAACCCATGCTTGTGAGCTTTCACGCGATGCAGTGGCAATCACTGTTGCACCAGTAATCGCTTTAGCAAGCTGGATAAAAATAGAACCAACGCCGCCTGCGGCACCTGTTACTAAAATAACTTCGTCTGATTTTGTTTTTGCATCAGCTGCTTGTTTTACAATGTTTAAATGCTCAAATAATAACTCGTACGCTGTTATTGCAGTAAGTGGTAATGCAGCAGCTTCAGCATCGTTTAAGCTTTGTGGTTTGAACCCTACAATGCGCTCATCCACTAATTGAAATTCTGCATTACTACCTGGGCGGGTAATATCACCTGCGTAGTAAACCGCATCACCTGGTTTAAAGTCTGTAACAGCTTCACCTGTTGCAACCACTTCGCCAACTGCATCCCAACCAATAACTTTTATTTCACCGTTTGTTGGTGGCATATATAGGCGCACTTTATAATCGGCAGGGTTAACTGCAATAGCTTTAACTTTAATTAATAAATCACGACCTGTTGCAACTGGCTGTGGTAATTCAACATCAATTAACGACTCAGGGTTTGAAACAGGAAGAGATTTTTTATAACCAATGGCTTTCATAATAAGTGTCCTAATCTATTTACATATAAGGTGCAAGCCATGCTTTGGCTAGCTGATGGATAGATAGTAGACCTTGCTTTAATATAGATAAACCGCATAATTGTTGAATCATTATCAAATATAAATAGATAATATGAACATAGAAGATTTAAAACTTATTTTAAAAGTAGCTGAGTTTAGAAGTATTACGCTCGCAGCTGCTAAGTTAGATATGCGTACAGCCACAGCAAGCGCTGCTATTAAACGCGTGGAGTCAGCGCTTGGTAGCGAGCTGTTTGTTCGTACCACACGTCATTTAAGGTTATCGGCTGCTGGGGAGCGCTACATACCACAATGTGAGCAGGCTTTAGCTGTACTTGAGCTTGCAAAGCAAAATCTAAAAGGTGAGCACGACGAAATAGAAGGCGAGCTGCGTGTTGCCCTTTCATCTGATTTAGGCCGTAACTTAGTGATCCCATGGATTGATGAACTCATGGACACTTATCCAAAGCTAAGTTTAAGAACGCATATAAGTGATAGTAATATCGACTTTTACCGTGACTCAGTTGATATAGCGCTTCGTTATGGCTCGCCTAATGATGCTAGCGTTTATGGATTCAAAATTTGTAACGTACCGCGCTTGTTATGTGCAACTGACGAATATCTCTTACAAAACGGGGCTCCCATGCATCCCGATGATTTAGCGTCGCATCAAGGTTTGTTTTATCAGTTGCAGGATATTATAAATAATACGTGGGAATTCACCGATGGTGAGTCAAAATATAAAGTTAAAATGAATGGCAGGCGCGCCTCAAACGATGGCGATTTAGTAAGGCGCTGGTGCGTTGCGGGTAAAGGCTTGGCTGTAAAATCAGCCCTTGATATAGCCGATGATTTACTCAATGACAGGGTGGTTACTGTAATGCAAGATTATCAACATGTTAATGGTGAACTTTGGCTTATTTGCCCAAGTAGGCAGTCAATAACCCCAGCGGTGCGTTTACTACGTGATGCATGCAGAGCAAAATCCCAAGCTATTTTGCAGCAGTTGGTAAATAAAGGAATTATTGATAAAAGCGTACTGAGCTAATTAAGGAAGATTTATGCAAGTTGATGATATTAGAATTTTTATTCCCTGTAAAAATTATGAGCAATCTCAGCGCTTTTATAAAGCGCTTGGATTTAAGATTGAAGATGCCTCAAATGATTTATGCGTGTGTACTTTTGGCGAATGTACGTTCTTTTTACAGCGTTATTATAATAAAACGTTTGCTGAAAACTTAATGCTGCAACTTTGTGTGTTAAATATAGATGAAGCATATGAACTTATTAGTAACCTAAACGGTTTTGATATCCGCTTTGAGGGTATAAAACAAGAACCTTGGGGTAGCGTTATTTACTTATGGGGACCATCGGGTGAGCTTTGGCACGTAACTGAATTAAATTAAATTAAAAATAAAAAGGAATAAATGTGAAATTTAATAAATATATAATTATTTTTATGGCGACCTTACTTGCTTCTTGTAGTTCGTTTGTGAGTAACAATACAGGTAAAAATACGCAATCTAGTAGCTTAATGGACTTCTTATATCCTGATCAACAAAGCCGCTCTACCTATAAACCTGAGATACCTGTTTTAAAACTCCCTGTTACCGTCGGAATTGCATTTGTACCGTCTAAAAACTGGCAGCCAGACGGGTTAGAGACCCAGAACCAAGTCGAGTTACTCGAAAAAGTAAAAAAGTTATTTCTACAATATGATTACATTGACCGCATTGAAGTTATACCAAGTACCTATTTAAAAGGAGGTGAAGGTTTTGCAACACTCGAGCAAGTCGGGAGGCTTTACGATGTAGATGTAATGGCACTGGTTTCATATGATCAAGTTACGCAATCGTATGAAAATAATGCAGCCTTACTTTATTGGACAATAGTCGGTATGTACGTTATTCCAGGTAATGAAAATACAATTCAAACCTTTGTGGATACAGCTGTTTTTGATATTAAAAGTAGAAAAATGTTATTTAGAGCACCAGGTATAAGTAAACTTGAAAAAAGAACAACAGCAATAGGTATTGATGAAACGTTATCTGAAAAGTCGGCTGAAGGTTTTAATCTAGCAGTTAGTGATATGAGTACTAATTTAGATGCAGAACTAGCAAGGTTTAAAACACGTGTTAAAGAAGAAAAAATTGCAAAAGTCGAAAATAAAGATGGCTCTAGTAGCGGTGGCTCTTTGAGTATTTATTTACTCATCTTGTTGTCGTTATTAGTTATGCGTAGCAAAAAATTTAAAGTTAATAAAAACCAAGTATTTTTAATAGTGCCACCGGCTTAGATCTGGTGGCATTATTTTTTATTCGTTAACTTAGCTTTTTATTGAAAAACTCAACGGTACGTTGCCATGCAAGCTCGGCATTGTCTTTATCATAGCGACCTGTCGAGTCGTTATGAAAACCATGATTTGCCTCTTTATACATATGCATAGTGTATTCAACATTATTAGCTTTTAAATCTTCTTCGTATTGTGGCCACGACGCGTTTACACGTTTATCCAGCTCGCCTAATTGAATCATTAACGGTGCTTTAATATTTTTACGTAAACTTTCACTGGCGGGAGTGCCGTAAAAAGGCACGCCAGCGCTGATTAAATTACTATCTACTGCCGCTAAATAATTAACAATGTAGCCACCAAAACAAAAACCGACAGCGCCTAACTTACCGTTACTGTTAGCATGTGATTTTAAAAAGTGCGCTGCGGCAACAAAATCGTTTTGAATTTTAGCGCGATCCATGGTTTTTTGCATAGCGCGTCCTTCATCATCATTACCAGGGTAGCCACCCAGTGGAAAAAGCGCGTCGGGTGCAAACGCAATAAAACCGACCTTAGCTAAGCGCCTTGCTACGTCTATTACGTAAGGATTTAAACCACGGTTTTCGTGTACCACAAGTACAACAGGAAGCTTACCTTCTATGTTTTTAGGGGTTGCTAAGTAACCTTTGCCTTTTCCGTGCCCGTCTGGCGAATCAAATTCTTCGTATGTTGCTTTAATATCATCGTCATTAAACGACACTTGTTCAGCCAATGCATAGTTAGGTAATAATGCTGATGTAAGTACAGCCATCGAAAAGCCAAGTGCGGCAAGGCCACCGAGTTTTTTCATAAAAGTACGTCGGTCCATTAAACCGTGGGCGTACTCGTCATACCAATCAAAGGCTTCTTGAGGAATGTGATCAGAGGGGGATGTATTCATGGCTGTTCCTTAACTTTATTATGTCTATTTATTATTTAAATACCATAACGTATTAGGGATAAAAAACGAGCAATATTTCTCTCAATTATTAGGATTGTTGCCAAAGTTATCCATCAAGCAAGGAAAGGAGCACATCCCTTTGTTGTGCGGATATTAAAGAAACCATTTCAAGGTGATTTAAATCTTTTATCTCATAAATGCTCACTTTTGGGTTACTAAGAGTAAGCAACCCATTATATGGACTCACTTTGTCTGCATTACTTGAAAAGATGTAAGTTTGTCTTGCATGAGGGGTCTTATTTAGATTACTTAATATGTCGAGTTTATTAAGAGGTACTTTACTTTTTTCAATTACCTTAGCCGCGACTTCGTTTATATAAACATCACCTAACAGTTTGCTATAAACAGGGTATGATAACTTAGCAATTGTTCTTAGTGCGGCTTCAAAATTAATCATTGGAGCAAAAAGTATATGCTTATTAATATTGAGTTTGGTTGTGAGGTCGATGCTTGCAACTGCACCCATTGAGTAACTAAGCAAAGAAATGTCGGTGTATTTGTGTTCATTTATATATTTTACTAATAAATCAAGGGAGTTTAAGCCATACTTAAATTCATCGTACTGATTACTTGCAGGCATCACTATTACATTCTTTCCAGTGATATGGCTAAGCCATCGGGCTTGCATGGTGTAAACCAAACTATTTACGCCATATCCCGGAAAAATAATTAAAAGTCCATCGTTTGACTTCCTCGGTAAATTATCAGCATTGAGTTGATATTCAAAAGTATCGTCTTCAGTGCTTCCTTTACTAATTAAAGTTAATGTTAACGTATTGCCACTTAGTAGATAATTATTAATATCCTTAGGTGAAATAACCCTAAAATCAAGACAATCTATTTTGCTGCTGCAGTAATGGGTTTGTACTCCAGATAAAGCGATAGAGCTCTCAAATTCTTTAGGGAGAACTTTCTCCGGAGGCTTAGTTATTTGATAAGCAATATAGCTCTGGCAACCACTTAAAAAAATAACTAAAGAAATAATCAGTATGTATAAGCGCATTAAAGTCCCTTTAATTTTCAAGCTAAAATTTTTATTGATTAATTAATGCCTGATATCCCTTCATCTACGCCGATTAAAAAGTCGAGCCCTACAAACGCAAACGATATTGCAACGGCGCCTAATAGCATTAAGTTGCGGTTATTCTTTTTGTAGCCAAGAGTGGTTAGTACAGCAAAAACAATAAATAAAATAAGTTGAAGTGTGCCCATCATTATTCCTTTTGAGGGTTATATTTATAGAGTTAAACTATCAGTAAGATAAAGACTTGGCAAATAGGTGAATATTATTTTTAAACTAAAAATAAAAAGCTCGGCATATAATATGCCGAGCTTTTTTGGTTGGGATGTTACTTAATTTAGCCATTTGTAGGCGCTGGTTGGGCATCTACTAGTGGCGGCTTGCCACGCATTTTACGAACTAATCGTTTAGCATCTTCTAGTGCAACATACTGGCACGGTATAAGTATCAGTGTAATTACTGTGGCAAATAACACACCAAAAGCAAGTGATACAGCCATCGGAATAACAATTTTAGCTTGTAAACTCGTTTCAAAAATAATTGGCATTACACCAATAAAGGTAGTGATTGAGGTGAGTAGTATTGCTCTAAAGCGACGAGCACCGGCTTGTACTACTGCATCTTTAATTGCAACACCTTCGGCGCGGGCTTTGTTTACAAAGTCAACCATAACGAGGGAATCATTTACGACCACACCCGCTACCGCAATAATGCCAAACATAGATAAGCTGCTCATAGTCATACCTAAAATCATATGGCCAAACATCGCGCCCACTACACCAAACGGAATAACCGACATTATAATAAGTGGCTGCGAGTAAGAGCGAAGCGGAATCGCTAACAAGGCAAATATAATCATCATTGATATACCAAAATCACGAAGCTGCTCTGAAGCACTATCCATTTCTTCTTGAATGCGCCCAGCTACATCACTTGTAACGCCAGGGTAGCTTTTAAGTAATGTTGGTAAGTATTCATCACGAATTTCCTCAGCAATTGCAAATGGTTCGGCTTGGTCGGTATTTACAGCAGCCCATACGTTTACAGTACGTTTAGAGTTTTCGCGGCGAATACGGTTTACACCGTCAACCAACTTAACTTCGGCTATTTCACTTAGCGGTACTTCAGCGCCTGTAGGTGTAATAATACGCACACTTGCGATGTCACTTATTGAGTTACGTTCGTCTTCTGGATAGCGGATCATGACTTTAATTTCTTCGCCTTCACGCAATATTCGCTGCGCTTCTAAGCCGTAGTAACTAAAGCTAACTTGCGACGCTACATCAGCAAGCGTTAAACCCATGCTGTAAGCGAGTGGTTTTAAATCAAGTTGCACTTCGTCGGTAGCGCTTTGCATTGAATCGTTTACGTCGCCAACGCCTTCCATTGTTTGTAATTTGGCTTTTAATTTACCTGCTACTTCTTTTAGCTCGTTAGCATTTTTGCCTTCAAGTTTAAAGCTAACGTCGCCATCATCTCGACCGCCATTCATTATACTGTCTTGAATGGTCATGGTTTTAATGCCGGGTAGAGCGGGCATTTGCTCGCGCCATAACGCACTTAGGGCAAAGGTATCGATAGGGCGTAAATCAGGCTCTACTAAAATGGCCATAATATTTGCTTGCGTTCGCCCGCGCAGACTTACTGATAAATCGCGGATCATCGGTTTACCGTATTGCTCATGTAGTTGCTGATCGACCTTTAACAACACGCTTTCTATTTTACGTGCGGTTTCAAGTGTTGCTTGCTCAGATGAGGCAAGGTTCATCTCTATATCAATACGTGGAAAGTCGTGCGGTATTTTAGGGTTTGGTACAAACTTAACTAAACCACCTGCAAACATACCTGCGCTTACAATAAGCAAACACATAAAGCCAACAATTACGGTATAGCGGTAGTGAATACAGCGGCTAACAAATGGAAGGTAGTAGTTATTCACAAAGCCTTTTAAACCACTATCAATCACCATACGTAAGCGATGTAATGGATTTTTAGGATTTGGTTTACGTGGGTTCATTGCTGCAATATGCGCAGGTAAAATTAGTTTTGATTCAATGAGTGAAAAAATCAAACATAAAATAATAACGCCACCAATTGCCTTAGAAAAAGCAGCGCCAGGGCCGGTTGCGAGTGTTTGAGGTAAAAATGCCGCAATAGTTGTTAGTACACCAAAGGTTGCTGGCATCGCAACGCGTTTAACACCGCGTACAACGTTATCAAGTGTGTGGCCGTATTTTTCTATTTCGGCACTGGCTGACTCGCCCACAACTATGGCGTCATCAACAACAATCCCGAGTACAAGTATAAAGGCAAAAAGAGAGGCTAGGTTAATTGTTACATCTAAAAAGCCAATAGGCATAAACAAAAAGGCGCCCAGAAAAGACACCGGTAAACCCATCATTACCCAAAATGCTAAGCGTAGCGGTAAAAATAGTGCCAGCACTATCATTACTAATAAGCCACCCCAAATCATGTTATCGACCATCATATCGAGTCGACCTTCAAGGTAGTAAGTTAAATCAACAATAGGAGATAGCTTAACGCCTGCAGGTAAAAGTGGCTCTTTAGTTGCCATGTAGCTTTTAAGTACTTTTGCTACATCGGTAATGTCTTGATCTTTTGATGCGTTTACTTCAAACGAGAGTGAGTTTTTACCATTGTATTTTGAATATTGTAGACCTTCTTCAAAGCCATCATTAATAGTTGCTACATCGCCTAAATAAATTTGTGCGCCATCAGCAAGGGTAATAAGTGGCAGTTTTTCAAACTCAAAACCACGGTAGGCTTGTTTTTCAACACGCATCGAAATATAACCATTTTCAGAGCGTATTTGCCCCGCCGACATATTTGCCGAAAAGTTTTGTACGGCGCCTGCAATATCTCTAAATGTTAATCCGTACTCGCGTAGTTTATCAGGGCTGACTTCTATACCAATTTCGTATTCTAAGCCGCCGTTAAAATTAACAAGGTTAACGTGAGGCAGTGCTTGTAGTTCGTCTTTTATATCGTTGCCAAGCTCTTTTAACTGGTAGTTACTCATGTCGCCGTAAAGCGCGAGTATCATTACCTCTTGCTCAAACTTATCGCGGCGCACAACAGGGCGCTCCATTCCCGCAGGAAAGGTGTTTATTGAATCAACTTGTACTTTAATTTCATCAAGTACTTCTCGTGGATTGTATTGCTCTTCTATTTCAATCCACGCTTGTGAAAAACCACGGTTAGAGTACGTAATTAGGCGTTTAATGCCTTCAATACCTTCGAGGTTTTCTTCAACTTTTATGGTTATGCCTTCTTCAACCTCTTGCGGGGCTGCACCTGGGTAAACTGCTTGTACGCTTATCCAGTTGCTTTCAAACTGTGGAAACATTTGTTTGCGAATGGTCATCGCCATTAAAATACCGCCTACTAATATAAATATCATTAGTAGGTTGGCAGCAACGGGATTTCGGGCAAACCATGCTATTAACCCTGTTTCACGAGTGTTCATGATTATTCCTCTTTCAGCGCAAGTTGAGTTACATCAGTTTTATCAGGCGCAATATCTTCAATTTTTACTGCCATACCTTCAGTTGGGTATTCAAGCGCTGAGGTAACAATTTGCTCGCCATTCTTTAACCCTTGGCTGGCTATAATCATGCCGTTTTGTTCGCGTATAATATTGAGGGTTTTAAACGACAATGTTAAATCGTCATTTAAAATTACAATTTTATTATCTTTAACTAAGTGGTGCGCAACAATAATTGCGTTATCAAGCGGGCGACCTTCAATGGTAGCGTTAATGTACGAACCAAAACGAAGAGGGCGTGTTTTGTCGCCATAAGGTGTTGCAAGTTGTGCTACCAAATAGCTCATGCGGCTTGTTTGATCAACCACACCTTCGGTGCGAATTACTTTGGCTTGCCACATTGTTTGCTTACCCGCGTATTCTGCGTTAAATGTAACATTTGAGCCTACGCCGCCATTTTTTAAATATTGCAGTTCTTGATCGGCAACAGGTAAACGTACCTCTGCAACTGAGGTTGCACTTAGTGCGCCAAAACTATTACCTGGGTTTACTACTGAACCCAAGCTAATTGTGCGCTCATTAATAATGGCATCATAAGGGGCTTTAATATAAGTACGCTCAAGATTGCGGCTAGCACGCTTAACACTTGCTTGAGCAGAGCGGTAACGCGCTAATTTTTCGGCCAGCTGTGGTTTTCGTAAATAAAGTTCTGATGCGATAGCGTCGCTTGAGTCTGACTTAATGCGCTCCCACTCAGCTTGAGCGACATGTGCTTGCGCGCGTTCTATTTCAAGTGCTGAGCTTGCTTGTGCTAAACCCGCTTGCGCTTCAATAAAGTCTGCTTCGTAATCATTTGCATCAATTCGTGCTAAAATATCGCCTTGCTTTACAAACGCGCCTTCTACAAATTGATCTGATACCGAAATAACTTGCCCGCTAACTTGTGCTATTAGCTCGGTACGATACTTTGGTTTAACAATGCCGTACGATTTAACATCGAGCGTTATAGAATTTAAAAGTACGCTTTGTGTTGCTACTAAAGGACGTAAATCTTGCTCTGGCTTTTCTTCGGGTGGCTGTTTCATCATCTTAAAGGCTATAGCTAGCGCAATGCCGCCTGCTAAAACAGCGATTGGGAGTATTATTTGTTTTGTAGTAGCCACAAGGCATTCCTTCATAATTGGTGGTGACAGAGCAATAATACGCAATAAAGTGTTTACAAGCTGTTTTAAGATGTAACAAAGCATTACATGTGTGTGTTACAACTTACTATGCGACTAATTAAGTTCCTAAAAAGAAATTAAAGTAAGTGTTTTTTATACCGAGGAAATTATGAAAACCGAATCGATGAATTGCAGGCTAGGCTGCGGCGCATGTTGTATTGCGCCAAGTATTAGTTCGCCTATTCCAGGTATGCCAAATGGTAAAAAAGCCGGAGAACGATGTATTCAGCTGGACGAACGTAATTTATGTAAGTTATTTGGTGATGAAAGTCGACCAAAAGTATGTAGCGATTTTAGTGCCACGCTTGATGTGTGCGGGTCAACAAATGCACAAGCTTTAGCGCTTATTACAGAGCTCGAAGAGCTCACTTAGTGAGCTATTAAAATACACATATATTTACACTTATCTATTAGTGAGTATTTATTTTAAGTAATTAAAAGCTGTGCTTTTCACGCGAGCAAGCTCTACGTTTACCGCCAAAGTGTAGGTTTGTGTAGACGTGAAGCTTGCTTACGTGACAGGCAAAGCATGTAAAAGTGATTTATTCACAAAGAGGGGAGGAGGCGCTGCGCTTTTAGAGGAGGAGATTAATTTAAAGTAATAGTTGGCTTTTGTTTTTCTCATTTACTCCTAATTCTTTTTTCTTTGTGTAATATTTTTTTCCTAAAAACTGCACTTTTATATAAATAAACACGGCGTTTACAAACCAAAGTATAAATTGAGTTCGTAAACGCTGGCTTTATTTTCTACCAGCTATACGTTGCGCTTAACGTATATTGCTCACCGCGCCCTGGTGTACCTGGTATTTCTTCAAACGACTCATCCCATAAGTTATCTGCCGCTAAGGTGATAAATAAATTACTCAACTGTGGCGGGGTTATTTTAAGTGTTAGCTGGGTAAATAACGCGTTATCATTGCCGTTTCTAAGTGCATTTTTGTGTTGTGTACGCCATTCGTTATCTATTCTAAATTCTAAAATATCAGTTGGGTTGTACACAGCGCCAAGTGTTAAACGGTGATCAGGAAAGTTTAACGCGTAAAAGCTGGCATCAATATCGGCTGCGCCGTAGTTTTCTGATTTATGTAAATAGGTGTAGCTTGCTATAAGCTTTGCTGTATCAAAGTGCTTAGTCGCTAAAAATTCAACCCCTGCAGTATCAATATCAACTGGGTTTGCAAAGCGCGCTGAGGTTGAATCAAAATTAAAGGTCCAATCGGTCAAGTTATTATCTTTTCGATAAAAAATAGCCGAGTTTAACTGCCAGCTTTGTTCTTCAAGTAATAAACCTAGCTCCAAGTTTGATGTGGTTTCGCGCTCAAGGTTGTAGTTACTTCTAAATAACCCGCCAGAGTCGCTGCCGCCAATGGCTGTGTAGCCTGCAACTTGACTCGCCTGCGCGTATGATAAGTAAAGGGTTTGCGCTGTGCCGTCACTATTTTGGGTGTTTAAGGTTATGTCACCAATAGCTGATACTTCAGCATTATCACGATTTGTATCGTCAAACGCAGCACCTAAACGAAATGTAAGTTGTTTATTATCCTCAAGCGCCATTTTGTATTCAGGCAATACGCTTAATTTATAATACTTACGAGAGGTAAAGTTGTTTTCAAGTGTGGTTGATTCAATCGAGTCATCAATAAATTGTGCAGAGTAATTTATTGCCAGTGCATCACTTTGTGCATGACGACCCGAAAGTCCAAGCGATTTAACTTCACTTTTATGAAAAGCTTCAAATGCACTAGGATTTTCGCGCGAGTAAATATAGTGATCGTCATGGGTACGATAATAAGCAGATACTTCAAAGTTGCTGTTATCAGCGTAGTTTTGCTTGTGATTAAGCATCCAAAGACGGGTTTCTAAATCTTCAGTTTCGTTAACGCCAAAAGGGGTGTACAAGTTAGGCCAGCCAAAAAACTTATCTTGTGAGCCAAAAAACAAATCTGTTTGGCTGTGCTCGCTTGCTAATTGCACGCGAGCTGAGGCGCGCGAAAAGTCATGATCGCCATTATCAATGGTGCCATCACTTTGCGAATGAGAATACTCACCTTCAAAGGCCAGAGTATAGTTAGCTAAGCTATCAAGTTGTGTGTTTTTAGCAGCGTGAATACTTTGCAGATTAAAGTCGTTTGTACCAGTACCAAGGGATACACTACCGCCAGTAATAATCGGTTTCCAACCAAACGAAACTGTACCTACAGAGCTATTCATACCGTAAAGTGCGTTATCGGCACCGGTTAAAACATCTGGGCCGCTTAGCATTTGCGGTGCAATGGGTATTTCAGCAAAATAATGCCCAGATTGAGGGTCAAGCAGGGTAGCGCTTCCTACTCTAAAACCGGTGTTTTCAAAAATCCCACCACGAATAGTTACATCAGCTTGCGCCTCAGCCATATTACGCGATTGAAGGTCAACACGGGGGTCATATTCTAAATTAGAAATAGGCGAGTCGAATGTACCTACTGGCAACTTATTTGCAGTGGGTGAGGCCTCAACCGTTATTTTCTCGATTGCCGACTCATCAGATAGCGTATTAGCATTGGCAAATGCAGTAACGCTGCATAATATTGCAGGTATTATAAGGTGTGGTGTGCGATTCATGTGTTTCTCATCATTTTTTATTTGTAGCTGCGGTTACAATTAATTTCAAAGCTTATATTTGAGCATGATAAAATAACTAAATGTAACAGCAGTCATTTTGTGCGCGATTGTACATTAATTTGTTAATAACTGCATTTGATAACCATTTACGTAATACCGACTTTATTAAAAACATGGTTATTCTATCGTATTAAATAGCGCACTCACTGCGTTAAAAATTATTTATATAGAACAACTATATGTCATAATTTTCGCCTTGTTATTGCGCTATTTTCTTGGCGCTATAATAGAACACTATTTTAATGCAATCGGTATAATTACTTATTAGGTAACATTTATAATGGATACTAAAGAATATAATACTATTTACTTTGCTGGTGGCTGCCTGTGGGGCGTACAAGAGTTTTTAAAGCACTTACCAGGCGTAATAAGTACTGAAGCAGGACGCGCTAATGGTACAAGCAAAACCACTGACGGCGAATACGATGGTTATGCCGAATGCGTAAAAGTCATTTTTGATTTAAAAGTCGTTAGCCTAAATAAGCTGTATGATTACTTTTTTGAAATTATTGACCCATACAGTATTAATAAACAAGGGGATGACGTAGGCCCTAAATACCGCACTGCCATTTATAGCAAAAACCAAAGCCATTTAGATGCAGCAAGCAATTATATAAATAAGCGCAGTGATGCCGATAAAATTGTGGTAGGGGTAGAGCTGCTAACTAACTACGTGCCAAGCGATCCTGAGCATCAAGACCGACTAACTAATCACCCTGATGATTACTGCCATATACCGCTTGAGTTACTGCATAAGTATAAATCGTAAATTTAACGCGGTGTTTTTTGTAGACGTGCAGCTTGCTGACGTGACGAGCGTAGCTCGTAATTACTTAAGTCTGTAAGCCCAAAAATACACACCCACAAAAAAGCTCACGTACTGTGAGCTTTTTTAAAACTTACTTATAGCTAATTATAACTTACTGATGCTTTTGCGGCGGGAAGTTACTTAAAATTTCGCTCACTGTTTTATTAATTGATGCTTCACGTTGTTCTGGCGATTGGTTTTTCTTTAATCGGCCTTCTTTTGCGCCGCGCCATACTAGCTGGTTTGACTCACGGTCTACAATATCAATAATCAGTGTACCCACTTCGTATTCACGCGCAGTTGTATCGCGTTGAAAACCAGTACCCCAATAACCCCAATGCGGGCGGTAGTTTACATTAAATGTATCTACTTCAAGCTCTTTGTCTACCGATGCATGATAGTTAACAAGTACATCAGCATTTGCTGCATCAACTAAGCTCATACCTAGTGTTTGGCTCAGCTCAGCGTTAACGGCAGTGCGAACACGTTTTTCCATTAGGCCATTAATTTGGTAGTTATTTGTGTCTTTAGTTAGGCTGGCGTTTTCTACCCAAGCAAATGTTTTAAAATTACTAAAGTTGGCTGATTTATCGTAATCCCAATCAGGGGTTTGTGTACAGGCTGTAAGTAGTGCTAGCGCTGCAACAATAAGTATGTTTTTCATTACGTTTGCTCCAATAAAATGCATTAATTTAAAATAACACACATAGCTTAAATGTGTATTATTTAAACGTCCTATATTTTAGTTTAGTTGGTTTGCCTTAACGGCCAATTAATTGTGTTCAACTTCAATCCAATCTTTTTCATCTACCCAGTTTTGTGCACCGTCTTTTACTGAACGAATCGGCACAATGTAGTCACAACTTATTTGTGGCTTAACTGAGGCAAATATAGGCACAAAACCAAAGCTTAGTGCGGTTTCTATAATCGCTTTTTGATTTTGCGGGTCAATGTCGGCCGCTTCATCTATGTAAATAGGTATACGGTATAGGTTTTGTTCCTGATCGCTTAATAAGTAACGAATAAACAACATGCCACACAATAATTTAATCGTAATACGTGTGCCGTTTGAACCTGCAGAATCTATTTTTTCAAAGTGCTCTGTTTCACCTGCGCGGTTAACTACTTCAAATCGAATATCAAATAAATCGGTAAGTGTTAAGCCCGCTTTATCTGATGCGAGTTTAATTAAGTGATCTTTTGCTTCGTTTACCGCACTTTCGCTGTAAGGTTCTTGGCTCAGTAAATCAAGTGTGTCACCTTGCTCAAACTGATGCGACGTGCTGATAATGGTATCTATACTATCAACCAGCATTTTGCGCGGTATTACGTTAATTTTAAACGCTTGCAGGTTTGAAATACGGTGCTGGCTTATACCTTTATTAAAGCTGTTCATTTCGCGGCGAAGTCGGTCTAAATCTTCTCGCAAGCCTTTAATAGTTGCAGCCACTTCGGTGAGCGCAACGCGTGCTTGGCGTTCAACCGCATCGCGTTCGTTATCAATATTATGAAAGGCGCTTATTAGCTTTTGGTATTTAGTATATTCGTCGTTTTCGTTGTCGAATTTAGTAATACCCGCGTTATATACATGTAAATAGGTGTTGCGTACGTTTATGTCAAAATTACGCAGCTCTTGGCAGTCTTTATTAAAGTGATGAACAAGGTCGCTTAAGTTATCAAAGTCGACCGTAATATCAATCATGTACGGGGTTACTTTGCCGCTGTATAAATCAAGCGTGTGATCGATTCGCTCGCTTTTAACTTGGCGTAAGCGCTCAGTTTGGCGATTAATTTGCTCTTGTTTCGATTTAATTAACGAGCGACGATCGGCAATTGAGCCACTATTTTTTTGAATATCTTGCAGGTAGTCGTCAACTTGTTCGCGCTCAGCTAATAATTGCTCTTTTAGCATGGCTTGCGCTTCAACCGACTGCTGCATTACCTCAAACTGCTCTAAGCGTTTTAGGGCGCTCTCTGCGCTCATAAGCTCATCGTATAACGCGTCTTTTTCTTTTTGCTTGTCGGCAACGTTTGCAGCAACATCGCGTTGTTGCTTAAACTCTTTAAGTGAATGCTCAAGTGCATTTAGCTGAGCGGTTAATTGCTCTTTGTTTTCGCCGCTTTGCATTTGCACAGGCGAGAGCTTTTTAAGCTTAATGCTCGCACCTGGTAGCGTTAATACGCCGCCTTTAACGTTTTCACTTAACAGCGATAAAAATTCCCCAAACGCGTCTTCGTCATCAATGGTTATATCGCCATTAGTGGTGGTCGCAAACGAGAGAATATCTGGGTTTAAAATCCGCGATATTTCTTCTACTTCTTTTAACGAGAGGTCTTCGCGCATGCGGGTAAACAAATTAAATTCAAGATTTTTAAGTTGCAGCTTTAAGCTCTTAATTTGTTTTTGTGTTTCGCTGATGCGGTAGTCAAGCGTGTGCAGGCTTTGCCCTTGTGCGCTAGTTATAGAGTGCGAAAGCGACTCGTAATCTTGCTTTAACTGAGTCAGGCTGGTTTTGAGCGTGGCTTTATTTACTAGTTCAAACTCGCTTTTAAGCGCATCGTAATCTAAGAACCACTGCTCAATTTGAGTTTGTCTGCGCTCTATATCACGCGATTGCTGTACGTATAGGCTTTGTTTTTGCTCAAACTCGTGTTTTTCGTGCTCTATATCTTCAAGCGCAATGCCCAACTCATTAAGTTGCGATTCTTGATAGGTATCAAAATCAATCAGTGCTTGGTCAATTTTAGGCGCATACGCCGCTAATTTACCTTTAAGCACAGTTTGGTTTTCAAGCATTGATTCAAGCGCGGCTATTGGCTCTTGCATTGACTCAAGGGCTTTTAATTCGCGTTTTGAGCGATTTACTTTATCAAACGAGCGACGCCATACTTCATAAAAGTCGACCTTAGAGTTCGACATATGGCGTTCAAAAACGCGTAGCATAAAGCGTTTTACGTCGCTTGCGCCTAATTTGTGTAAGTTAAGAATACGTCTAAATATTTCTTTATAAATAGAGGAGTCTTGGACATTGTTAAGCGGGATCATTTTTAGGTTAATGTCGCCGTCAAAAGGCGTTGCGCCGCCAGTCAATAGCGCGTTTAACTCTTGTGCTTTAAGCTCAATAGGGTTGTAGTTAAGCGATTTTAAATGGTTGAACAGCTTGGTAAATTTAATAATAGTTTTACCTTGCGTGTACTGCTCTAAATCAAGCTTTCCTTGATAACAAAAGTACTGATGCGCGTAACCGGCAATTTTACCAAGGCCTGCCACGCCTATTACTACCGAGCCATGAGGCAAGTTAGCTTCTAGTAAAATGTACGACTGATCGGATGAAAAATAAAACTTACGAGTTTCATCTAAATCGTGTCCATCCCATTCTGTTAAGCGTAAATCGTTAATAAGCGGGAACTGCAGGGCGTTAATAACCGAGCTTTTACCTGTGTTATTGGGCGCGCAAATAGAGCTGCTTTTATCAAGCGGGATCACACATTTTGCATAGCCTGCGGTGTTAAGTAGGGCGAGTTTGCTTAGTCCGTATAGATTTTTCATTCCTCGTCCTCTGTAATGTAGGTTTCTTCGTTTACTTCCATGAGTGCATCTATGTAGCGGTGAATTGGCGCTTGTAGCATAAAGCCGCCTTCTACTTCACGGGCTAAACCTAAGCGCACCATGCGCAGGTAAACGTCTTTACGTAGGTCTGATCCCGAAAATATCTCAAGCTGATCAAACAAATGTTTGTTAATTTGCACCAGCGTTTGCATAAGCTCTAAATCGTTTACGTCGTCAAACAATGCGCGCATTGGATCTTTACCCGTATTGGCGTAGTGCTCAATTAAAATGTAAATGGTGAGTGCGATAGCGCGAGATATTTTGCCCATATTGGGTGTGCTTTCGTCGCTACCAAAATAATAAAAGCCACGGCTATCGTGTTTTAAATCGTTACCTAGGGCGGTAAATAGGGCGGTGTAGTCTTCTATGTGTTGGTCAAGCTCTTGCCACATTACGTTGTCTTGCTCGCAAATGTGATAACCCGCTACTAATTTTTTATTAATGGCTTGTAGATGAGTTAGCTCGTCTAAGTTTATGTGTGTCATGGTTTATTTACCTGCCTTTGGATCTGGCTGAGGCTCTGAATTAAATGGATATAAAGAAAAGTGCTGACCGGCAATTTTTACGCGGGCTTTTTCATCGCTTTGAATTATTTTAATATCGCTGTCGCTGACCAATTTTTGATACAAAAATAGCATTTCGTCGGCATCGAGATCTGGATAGCTTTCGTCTAAAAATTGCAGCAAGGGCTGCGGCTTTTTGCGTTTTTTATTAAAGCGCTTAGCAAAGCTGGTTTTAACATCGTTGTAGTCAGGAATATTAGGCGTAACAAATGCAGGCACGTCTTGCTGGTCAGGCAATTGGTATTCTTCGTGTTCAAATTCAACCAAGCTTGCCATGTAAGCCACAATATGGCGTTGCTGACCAAGCGAATATCGCTGCGCGTCGCTTACAAAATGTGGTTGCACAGCACTTAGCATATTGTCTACGCCATTTTTACGTACAAGCCCAAGTACTTTGGCTGCTTGGCGAGTAATTAAGTTATTACGGCGTAGCTCCTCGCGCAGTGGCATAAGCATATCGGCACTTTTACGTAAGCTTTCTCGGCCCATTAAATGCATTTCGAGTATACGGGTACGTAATTGCTCCAGCATACGTTTGTCGTTATACGCTTTACCTGAGCGCTCAATGTGCAGTATTTGCTTACTTATTTGCTCTTCAATGAGGGTAAAACATGCATGAAACTCACCACGAATATCAACCATTTCAAGCATTGGCTCTATGTATTCGTCAAAGGCTTCTATTACCGCTTTATAACGCTTTTGCAGCGATTGCGCTGTATTATTTGATTTGGCTTGTTCAACAATGTTTAAAATAGCGTTTTCGTTGTGCGTATAGAGCTTCATTATTTTACGCACCCGATCATCCATAATGCGGCTGTAGCGTCGTAAGTCGTCAAAGTCTTCTATTTCGCCAGCGTTATCTAGGCGGTTACCTAAACGAGCAAGGTCCTCTACTAATACGCTAATTTCTTGCGCTAAACCTAAATGCTCTTCTTGCAGTAAAAAAGTAGCAAAATCAGCAATAGCACGATTTATTTCAAGCTGAGAGGATTTAGCCAGTGGAATTAAAATATCTTGGTTTAACAAACGATTTGTTTCTTTATAAATGCGTTCGTTTGACCACGTAGGCTGCTTTTGCTTAATCGCGTTTTGTACGTCTTTTAGGCTAAAGTCAGCCATTTTAAAACGTTTAAATAATAGCTCTAATACACCCCAATGTTCGGTTATGGTGTTTAGCAGCTTTTTAGCTGGGATCATATGGGGTTACAACATCCTAGTATTTTATTATTGAGTTCTTTTAGAAGACTCATTATTACGTATTTTTAATTAATCTTGTTTGTATATAGTATTCGTTTTTAAGACCATTTAATAATAGTTTTTGCATAGAGGCAGTGCTAAAATTCGCGCCGAAAATAGGCACATGAAATGGAATGTTATTTGTGTGTTCTTTAAAACTATATCAAAGGTTGTTTAACTACCATGGTTTCCTCGATTATTCTAACCCTGATAGCGATTGCATTTTTACTGATCGTTATAGAAGATATAATCCATGTCAATAAAGCTAAAACCACGCTGTTTTTTGGTACGCTTTGCTGGATTCTTCTTTTTATATACCCTCTACACGGGCAAAGCCCCGACACGATTCAACACCTCTTAAATGAAAATATTTTAGAAATTGCCTCATTATGGCTATTTTTAATGGCTGCAATGACCTTTGTAGCGTATTTAAATTCAAAGGGGTTTATAGAAAATATTGTGCACCGTGTTATGCCAAAAAGTATTAGCGAAAAAAAGCTCATGTTTTTGGTGGGTGGTTTTGCGTTTTTGTTTTCGTCGATTTCAGATAACGTAACAGCGACGCTTATATCGCTTGCGGTTGTAATGTCGTTAAAGCTTGAACCTAAAAAGCTCGTTAAATACGCCACGCTTATTGTGTTTGGAGTGAACTCAGGTGGGGTATCGCTAATAACAGGTGACGTAACCACACTAATGATATTTTTAGATGGCAAAGTAACCATTGCTCATTTATTACTACTTATAGCGCCAGCACTTGCAAGCGTTATGCTGCTTGCTGCGTTACTGTCTATAGGTATGAAAGGGCGTGTTGAGTTTGCTAGTGCAGGTAAAACCCGCATTGAAAAAACCGACATAACCATTGCTGTTATATTTTTATCTACCGTAGTGAGCACACTTACGCTGAGTGTAATTTACAGCGTACCGCCTCTATTAACCTTTTTGTTTGGCTTGTCAGTGATGTTTTTAGTGGCGCAATTTTTAATGCGCAAAAAAGACATAAACAAAGACATAATCGATTTTGTTCGCGATATAGAATACGACACATTATTGTTTTTTGTAGGTGTACTTTTACTTGTTGGCGCACTTAAAGAAATTGGTATGTTGAGTAAATTTACCGACCTATACACGGTAATGGCACCAGAATACGCAAACTACTTAATGGGCATATTATCAGCAGGGGTCGATAACGTACCGCTTACCGCTGCATTATTAAAAGCCAATATAGTAATGAGCCAACAACACTGGTTGTCGTTTACGTATGCAACGGGCGTGGGCGGTTCAATGCTTATTATTGGTTCGGCTGCGGGCATTATTGCCATGAGCAAAGTTAAAGCGCTTACCTTTATGAGCTACTTGCGTTTATCGCTGCATTTATTAATTTGTTACACGGTTGGATATGCGGGCTCGTATTACATGGGCAGTTTTATTTAACTCATAAATTATTAAATGCTTGACAGCTAGACGTCTAAACGATAACTTTCAAAGCCCCGCTACTTAGTGGGGTTTTGTTTTATTAGCCACTGGTTAATAAAGCATTCAGAAGAGGTGCGATACTTAGGTACTTAATGTTAGGCGACGAAAGCCGATGATCATTAAGGAGGGAAGTACTCGCCGAGGAAAATAATGGTACGTCGTCATTGTTTTTCGGTTTATGGGGCTGAATCCTCAAAACTGTCACCAATATAGGTGGAGAGCTTCTGGCAGTGGACTTATCTTCAAGCATTCCTTTGCCAAGTTCTTCTTGTTTTATTGCGGTTTGGATACCGCGAAAGGAGACTAAATGACTACCCAATCAGTGCCACAAACAGTATCAGGCGCAAAATCAGATTACATCGTTGCCAAATTTGGTGGAACAAGTGTTGCAAATTTTGAAGCGATGAGTCGCTGTAGCGAAATTATTGTTGCAGATAAAAGCGTACGTATTGTTGCCGTGAGCGCCAGTGCCGGCGTAACTAATCACTTAGTTGCACTGTGTAAATCAAGCATTACCTCAAGTGAACGCCAAGAACACATAAACGGCGTGCTTGCTATTCAACAAACTATATTAGATGAATTATCGCTAGATGCTGATTTAGCGGTTGGCTTTAACGAAACCTTAAAAGCATTTCAAACATTGGCTCAAGAGCCACTAACAACCGATCAGCAACACGACGAGCTACTTAGCTTTGGTGAGCGTTTATCGTCGTATTTGTTTGCTCAAGTGCTGCGTTTACAAGGTTTAAATGCCGATCGCTTTGATGTGCGCAAGGTGCTTAAAACCGACAGCCAATTTGGCAAAGCAACGCCTAATGTTGCAGCAACAGCGCAAGCTGCTAAAGAGCATTTAATTCCGTTATTAGACGCTCAAGTAATTGTGACTCAGGGATTTGTTGGCAGTGACGAATACGGTCAAACCACAACGCTAGGACGTGGTGGTTCTGACTACAGCGCTGCATTATTAGCGGAAGCGATTAACGCTAAAAGCGTGCATATTTGGACCGACGTAGTGGGCATTTTTAGCACCGACCCGCGTTTGTGCGCAAAAGCGACGCCTATTGCACGTTTAAGTTTTGACGAAGCCGCTGAAATGGCAACCTTTGGCGCAAAAGTATTACACCCAGCGACTATTTTACCAGCGAGCCGTAGCCACATTAACGTGTTTGTAGGTTCTAGCCGCGAGCCAGAGCGTGGCGGTACGTGGATTGAGCGCGAAAAATCGCAGCAACCAGGTATACGCGCAGTAACGCAACGTAAAAACCAAATATTGCTTACGCTTAAAAGCCCAGAAATGCTACTAGCAAGCGGCTTTTTAGCACGCGTATTTACACTATTAAGTGAATACAATATATCGGTAGATTTGGTAACCACATCAGAAATCAGTGTAGCTATAACGCTTGATAACGCGCAAAACGCCTCGCGCCCAGAGCTTGATCAAGAATGCCTAGATAAGCTTGCAGAGTTTTGTCATGTTTCGGTAGAAAACAACCTAACATTGGTGGCACTTATTGGCTCTGAGATTCAATTACGCCAACACGAAATGAACTTAATGAGTGTACTAAAAGACTTTAACATTCGATTAATTTGTCACGGTGCTAGTAAGCACAACCTGTGCTTTTTAGTAGAGCAAACTGAGTCAGATAACGTAGTACAGTCTATTCATAGCCGTTTATTAGAAAATGATTTTGCTGCGTAAGTAATCGTTATTCAGGGAAATTAACTAGTAAAATCAGTTAATAAAGTCATTTAATAAAAAGCATCGCCAGTCGGTGCTTTTTTTATGCACCACACTCACATCAAAACAAGCATTACTGTCACTGCTATCAGCTACAGTAATGCTATTACTGCAAGCGCTAAGCTTTGCACTATGTAATTCGTCAAACACATTGGGGCTAAGTAATTTTGCAATAGGGCGGCTGGTGGCTTTAGCAAGTGACTCTTTTAATGTCCAAATTCTAAAAAACGTATCTGCTTGGGCTTGGGTATTAGTGGGCTCAGTGATAAGTGTAATTTCATCATTATGATAAAAATGCTTAGCGAGCTTTTCAAACGGGCGCTTTAGGCTTACTTTTTCAATATCAAAACCAAACTCACTTTTATCAAAATTTAGCGCGACCCCAACTAAACCATGCGAATGCGAAATACAGGTATTTATAACATCATCACCCACGTGTATTTGCAGTTTTGAGCTTTCTTCGTCAAATTCTGTACTCATTTTATTAAGGGCTACGTGCGCATGTTGCGGCTGCGCTACTTTAATAAGGTGTTTTAGCAATAACCGCGTAGCTAAATACTCTTGCTTAGCTTGTGGGCTTTTACGGCGGTTTATAATGTTTAACTCAAATGGGCTTAAGCAATCGGGCAAATTAAAGTCACTAAGCTCAAGTGTTTTAGCATTAAATAATAAAATACTGTTACTCGCTAAAGACAAATTTGCCAATTGAGTTGAAGTAATACTCAAGGCGTTTTTAAAATAGTGTTCAGTCATAAAAGCCCTAAAGCAAAAGAAGTCGCTGATATTGTGAGCGGTTAACGCCACTAATAAAGGCTGGGTACAATTTTATTACTCAGCTGGCATGAAATATGGTTTAATTCACAATAATCAAAATAATAACAGATTTGTAGATGTATGGCACAAGTGCGTGATGGGTTTCAAAGCCGACTTGGTTTTGTTTTAGCCGCTGCTGGCGCAGCAGTGGGTTTAGGTAATATTTGGGGTTTTCCTACGCAAGCGGCCAACCATGGTGGCGGTGCATTTTTACTGGTTTACTTTATTGTTATATTTTTACTTGCGCTTCCTGCGCTGTATACCGAACTATATTTAGGTCACAAAGCACAAGCTAACCCTGTAAAAGCATTGGGCGATGCATGGCAAAACACTAACCGTAAGGTTGGTGCTGCGGCAGGTTATATAGGCCTTGCGGGCGCAGTTGTTATGCTAAGTTTTTACTCAATAGTAGCAGGGTGGATGCTCTCGTACGCTATTGAACCTATAACAACTTTTTTTGGGTTTACAGGCGCAAGCGAGTTTTTACATAGCGACTCAGTGCTGCGTAATTTTGTATTTACGCCGCTTATGCTTATTTTAACTGCCAGTATTATTTTAAAAGGTGTTAAATCGGGAATCGAAACCTGGTCGCGCCGTTTAATGCCACTGTTACTTGTGCTGCTTGTTGGTTTAATTGCCTACATTGCAACACTCGATGGCGCAAGTGAAGGCTTTGCTGCGTATTTAATTCCTGATTTTAGCCAAATACTCGACCCTAATTTAATTATTGCTGCAATGGGGCAAGCGTTCTTTTCGCTCTCTTTAGGTGTGGGCTGTATGATGATTTACGGCTCGTATTTACAGCCAGATGCTAATTTACCAAAGCTCACCGCAGGTGTTGCACTACTGGATACTGGCGTTGCTTTTTTAGCGGGGTTACTTATTATTCCTGCTATTTATGTGGCGCAGCACAACGGTGTAGAAGTATTTAGTGGCGGTAAACTGATTGGTGAAGGGCAACTTATTTTTGCTATTTTGCCTGAGCTATTTAGCACCATGGGCGAAATTGGTTTATTAGTCGGTTTATTGTTTTTTGTATTAATGTCTATCGCATCGGTTACGTCAACTATATCGACTACTGAAATTCCGGTAGCGTTTTTAGTCGAAAATCACAACGTTAGCCGCACCAAAGCAACGTGGGCAGTAAGCGCTGTTGTACTTGTGTGTGCAAGCGCGATTATATTAAATTTTGATTGGTTATTTGGCTTAGTCATTATGCTATTTACCCAATACCAATTACCGCTTATGGGCTTATTTTACTTTATTACAGTAGGGTGGATGTGGCAGCGTGGTAATAAATTACACCAAGCAACAATCGGCGTACATTACTGGTTTTCTCAGTATATTCGTTTTGTTTGCCCAATATTAATGACCTTGGTATTTGCAAACGTTGCCTTTGGTTAATTTTATCTAAGCCCTAAAATAAATTAATAAAGCGAAGTGAGTTTAAAACGCACTTCGCTTTTTTTGTGCCTATTATTTAGGTACAGCTAAGGTATTTATAAAACCTCATTAGTTAGAGGTTTACCTTCATTTACTTCAAGCGCGTTAAGTAAGCTGTGTTTGCTATTTCGGTGAGTGCTTCTTGGGTAAAAAAGCCCTGATGGCCTGTTACTAAAACATTTTTAAAGCTCACTAAGCGCGAGAATATATCGTCTTGATTTATTTCGTCGCTGTGGTTTTTAAAAAACAGCTCCGACTCTTGCTCGTAAACGTCGAGCCCCAAGTAGCCTAATTTTTTAGTTTTAAGTGCATTAATGCACGCTTTGCTGTTAAGCAGTGCACCGCGAGAGGTGTTAATAAGCATAACGCCGGTTTTCATTTTACTAAATGCCTCATCATCTATTAAATGATGAGTTTGCTCCGTTAGGGGGCAATGCAAAGAAATCACATCGCTTTGGCTAAGTAAGGTGTCTATATCGGTAATTGTATAATTGCCAGGTTGTGCGTAGGGGTCGCACACTAATACATTAGCGCCAAAGCCATTTAAAATGTTACACAGCGCAAGGCCAATTTTACCGCAACCTACAATACCCACGGTTTTATTGTGCAAGTTAAAACCAAGCAATCCATTTAAATCAAAGTTGTCTTCGCGTACGCGGTTATACGCTTTATGTGTTTTACGGCTAAGCGTTAGCATAAGTGCAATACAATGCTCGGCTACGGCCTCAGGGCTGTAAGCAGGAACACGTAATACTTTAATTTTATGTGCTTTTGCTGCAGGTAAATCAACATTATTAAATCCTGCACAACGTAGCAAAATAGTATTTATGCCTTGGCTCGCCAATTGTTCAATAACAGTGGCGTTTACAGTGTCGTTAACAAATACGCATATGGCATCAAACCCGTTTGTTAAAATGGCCGTTTGTTCGCTCAGGGCTTGCTCAAAATACGTTATTTTTATATCACGGTGATCGCGTGTACTTTGTTCAAAAAAAGGCAGTTCGTACTTTTGAGTACTAAAAAAAGCAATGTTCATGGTAATAGCCTCGACGCTTAAGGAGTATTATTTATTACTAATACAATAAACTACTTTATAAACCTGTGCTTTAGTAACACGCATTTTATTGATTTAAATTAAGCCCTAATTTATGCCTTAGCCGACGTAAACAAAGGTATTTTTGACGATACTTTTTTACCACCTCTAGCAGCGCTTAACTTTGCGGCTTGCAGTAGGTTGCTTTCTATTACTTGTTTAAGTGTTTCGGGCTTAGTACGTGGTGCATAGCGTGCAACAAGTTGCCCTTGTGAGTTAATTAAAAACTTAGTGAAATTCCACTTAATTGCACGATTTTGCGAAATACCCCGCGTATGCGACTTTAAATAATTAAACAACGGATGTGTTTCTGGCCCGTTTACCATTACTTTACCAAATACCTCAAATGAGACATTAAATTGCTCTTGGTAAAAGTCTTTAATGGCTAAATTATCAAGCGGCTCATTTTGGCCAAACTGGTTACACGGAAACGCAAGTACAGTAAAACCATTGCTTTTGTATTGCTGATAGAGCTTTTCGAGCGCATTTAATTGCACCGAAAAATTACACTTACTCGCTGTATTAACAATAAGGACGGTTTTGCCCTGTAACTGGCTAAGAGAAAAATTTTCGCTGTTAAAAAGTGGTGCATTAAATTGATAAATACTGTCCATAGGTTACCTACTTACCTTTCCCGCTAAGGAAATTTTATAAAGACTTTCATTCGCTTTTTTATCGACCGGTTGACATAATCGAGGTCTAGTTTCTAAGTTATCAGTTAAATAGGTCATTTTTATGTCAATGAAAGTCGCATTTATAGGTTTAGGCGTAATGGGTTACCCAATGGCGGGGCATTTAGCAAAAGCAGGGCACAGCGTATGCGTTTATAACCGTACTCAAGCTAAAGCACAAACGTGGACTGCAGAACATTCAGGAAGCCTTGCATCAACCCCGCGCGAAGCTGCCAACAATGCCGACATCGTATTTATGTGTGTTGGTAACGATGACGATTTACGCTCAGTAGTGTATGGCGAAGATGGTGTGTTAGCGGGCATGTTACCGCACACTGTTTTGGTTGATCACACCACAACCTCTGCCGAAGTAGCCCGCGAAGTGGCTGCAAAAGCGGCTCTGCAAAATATCGACTTTATAGATGCGCCTGTATCGGGCGGACAAGCTGGCGCCGAAAACGGCGTATTAACGGTTATGGCGGGTGGCAATGAAGCCGTATTTGCTAAAGTGCAGCCAGTAATGGCGGCGTTTAGTCGCTTTAGCCAACTGTTAGGCGGCGTTGGCTCGGGACAACTTTGTAAAATGGTTAATCAAATTTGTATTGCTGGCGCAGTGCAAGGTTTAGCCGAAGGCTTACATTTTGCTAAGCAAGCTGGGCTTGATGGTGAAAAAGTAATAGAAACAATATCTAAAGGCGCAGCCGGTTCGTGGCAAATGGAAAACCGCTACAAAACAATGTGGGCGGGTGAATATGAGTTTGGTTTTGCCGTAGATTGGATGCGTAAAGATTTAGGCATTGCACTCGATGAAGCTAAAAACAATGGCGCTACTTTACCAATGACCGCAACGGTCGATCAATACTACGCCGACGTACAAGCACTCGGCGGTGGCAGATACGACACCTCAAGTTTACTAGCACGCATTGAAGCGCTGCATAAAAAGTAACGCTGTAGACGCGAAGCTTGCTTGCGTGACGGGCAAAGCCCGTAGAGTGATTTATCACAAAGAGGTTTAGAGGCGCTGCGCTTTTAGAGGCAGTGATAGATAAAAAAATTATTGTTTTTATGTCTTCTCATTTACTCCTCATGCGCTTCTTTTGTGAATAGAGTTTTATTTAAGTAATTAAAAGCTGTGCTTTTCACGTGAGCAAGCTCTACGTTTACCCCAAAGTGTAGCTGGGGTTTAATTTGTAGACGCGAAGCTTGCTTGCGTGACGGGCAAAGCCCGTAAAATAATTTATTCACAAAGAGGTTATGAGGCGCTGCGCTTTTAGAGGCAGTGATAGATCTAAAAAACTATTGTTTTTATGTTTCTCATTTACTCCTCATTCGCTTCTCTTTGTGAAATAGATTTTTCTTTTTTTGAAGTGGTACAGATATTTATAAACAAAAAACGCGACACTTTATTGCTAAAGTGTCGCGTTTTTAATGCGTTATATAAACAAAATTAAAGCAAATTACATGCTTTGAGCGTAATTATATAGCGCCTTTAAAATTGTAAGATTTTTTTCGCTGTCGTCATGTTCATGCGCTAGGTTTTCAAGGGTGATCATAAAATCTTGCGCATTAATCGATGGTTGATCTTCGCCGTGCATTAACTTGTTTTGGCAATATTGGCGCCATTGGTCAAGCTCTTGCTGGTTTAGCGTTTCAGGCCAGTTACGGGCGCGGTATCTAAACAACAACGTATTAAACTTTTTATCTTCAAAGTCTAACTTCAACCCAGCTAATTCATCTGGTTTAGCATCACGAATAATCGCAAACTTAGCTTTATCGGCATGGCTTGTAAACCCATCGTAAAGTAAGTAGTCAACGTTAGTGGTTGCGCTGTAATCACCTTGCTCGTTAAACACTTCGGTTACTTTATCGCGAAGGTCGGTATTGGCTTTTAAAATAGCTAAGTTAGCTAAGCACTGCTCACGGTCAATCCCAAGGCGGGCGGCGTTTTCAGGCAATAATGTTTTAGCTGGGGCTAAAATAGGGCACTTGTTTAAATGCACTAGTTTTAAGCCAACAGGTAAATCGTCCTCGGCTAAATCTACACGTTTGGTGTATAAACGTTTGCGTAACTCTTCTACGTTTAAATCAATGAGTACTTGTGGGTTTTGGGTTAAATCAAAACAAATAACCGCGTTTTTATTTACCGGATGAAAGCTCATTGGTGCAACCCAGCTTGTACAGCCTTGTGTTGCAGGTATGCGCGACGTGGTATGCACCAGCGGCGTCATGTTAAATACATCAACCAATTCAGCAAGGGCTTTTTTGCCACGCAAACCAAAAAAGAAGTTATATAGCTTTGGCTGTTTTTCTTTTATTAGTTTAGCTAGTGCAATAGTGGCGGTTACATCGCTTAGTGCATCATGCGCTGCAGCGTGTTCAATACCATTGGCTACCGTTAAATGCTCTAGCTTAAAGCTTGGGCTGCCGTCTTCTTTTAACGGCCATTCAATCCCTTCAGGGCGCAGCGCGTAACAAGCACGCACTAAATCAATAATATCCCAGCGGCTATTGTTATTTTTGTATTCGCGCTCGTACGGGTCGTAAAAGTTACGGTAAAAGCTATAACGGCTTACTTCGTCATCAAACCGAATACTGTTATAACCGGCAACACAGGTGTTTGGCACGCTAAATTCGGCATGAATTTTTGCTATAAACTCAGCCTCAACCAAGCCTTTTTTCATCGCCACTTGTGGCGTTATACCTGTAATTAAACATGCCTCAGGGTGAGGCAAGTAATCCGCTTGCGGCTTACAATATTCAATAAGCGGCTCGCCAATAATATTTAAATCAAGATCGGTACGAATACCCGCAAACTGGCTCGGCTTATCCTTTTGAGGGCTTGCTCCCCACGTTTCGTAGTCGTGCCAATAGATTGTTGCTTGATTTTGCTCTTGATATGCCATTTGAAAACCCTGAGTAGTTAACTTAAAAGCGCCTAAATACGCGCCAAGTTACTAAAATAATGAATTATTTAGATTATGGCATATGGGCGAGGGAGTTTATAGGTTTGGGTGATAAATGATGTTTTAGTATATAGGGAGCTAATATTAGATATTGCTATTTTTAATTGGATAAAGCTAATCTTTATTTTAGCTGTAAATTTTTATAACTACTCATACATATACGATATTTTAGTTGCTTGTAAATAGGCAATATAAGTGTGCATAATGAGTTCATTGAATAATATATAAAGGACTAAAATATTGGAACAAGATGACAAGCTTAAAAATCTTGCAAATGCAGCAAAGAAGAATAACGACATAACAGAAAAAATAGTCGAGCGGTCAGTCACTTTTGCTCAAATCTGGTTTACTCTAATTGCACCAATAATAATTGGTTTCTCAGCTACCCTTATTACTACTGATAGAGATGTCCCGCTAAATGACTTAGTTTTTACATTCATCTTAATATCAATTATTTTTTTTGTACTAATCCATTTATTATTCACTTACGTTAATCATAACTACAGTAAGAAAGAGTCGTTGTATGCTGGAATTTTAGAAATGAAAAGGCATAAAGATGAAGAAGTGGGAGAACTAAGGACTGAGTTAGCTCAAAATAAAATAGGCTTAAGGAAGATGGCCGACATATACAGCAATCAGATATCGACACTTTATCTATCTGCTTATGCGGCTGATATGGCTATAGGCGATTTAAAAAAGATAGAAGAAAGTGATGAAGGTATTAGTGAAAATAATTTTTGGAAAGAGATAACCGCATCTTTAGCTCCTATACTTCAGCCATTAGTTGTTGAGAGGGAAGCGTTGTTCAGCTTTGAGTCAGAAAGTAAATATAATATTGCTTTGTATTTTTATGATGAGGTTGCAGATGAGCTTAGTGTTGTTTGGAGAGATTGTGACAGCCGCTTACCACAACGTAATAGAAGTTGGAAGCCTGGTCATGGGCATATAGGCCTAGCCTTTCTTCATAAAGAAACAAAGCTTTGTCCTGACATTCAAACAAGTAGTGAGCTCAACTCAAGTTATAGTCAAGGAGATAGCGCTAATTACAGAAGCTTTATGTCAATACCCATACTTCGTTGTGATGACGATGGAAAAATAAATAATATAATGAAGCCTCTAGGTGTATTAGTCCTAACAAGCGCTAACCCAAATCAGTTTATAAAAGAAAGGGATTTTCAATTTCTATCTATTATTTCTAAGCATCTTGCCATATACTTAGCAGCAGTAGATGTGTTTTTAGCCCACAATACGTTAACCAAAAATGCATCGGATGCAGAGTGAAGGTAAGGTGTAATTATGAATTATAAAACTGAGATAAAAAAAAATACTAAGACTGAAAAATCAACCCAATCAGTGTGTATGTCCCAAGGTTTTAGATTAGTTCAAGCTATTACAAGTGAACCATTGAAAGTGGAAGAATGGTTTAGTAAGCAGAGACTGGAAAAACATAAATTTGCAAAAATGCTTGTTGGCTAGAAATAATATAAAAACCCGTTTCCTAACGGGTTTTTCAATATTTGATGTATGTTTAGCTTCTTTCTTGTTTTTGTGCTTGCAATTTCATTACCTTAATTACCTTAATTACCTTAATTACCTTAATTACCTTAATTACCTTAATTACAAACGTATAAACTCACTCACTTTGCTTCTTTGGGAAGGATTAATAATGCAGTTAGGTTCACCTCTAAACTAGCTAATGCATTTCCTCGGGGTGAAATAGTAATAACAAATAAGAGCTATCACTACCCGCAAAATGACGAGCCAGAAATGGTTGTAAGCCAAGTAGTTAAGTTACTTGAGCGCACTAAATAAGGTGTGGGTTTGGTTGCTGATTATATAAATATCAATTGTCGTAAATTATTAATTTGGCATTAGACTAAAGTCTATAGGTTAGATTTATTCACTTATTAGGTTTGTTTTAATCGTTTGTCGGTTTTGTGTTAATTCTCTAAAGTTCAGTTGTCGGCAACAAGCACGGCTTAACCAACAGGACTACGACCATGAAACTTACTCTTATCAAAACTATCGCTCTTAGCTCACTACTTACATGTTCAGCTGCTGCAATGGCTGAGCAAAGTGATTACAAATTAATGGTTATTGAAACTGCAACAGCGCCACAGCCACTTGAGCAATCATTTAATAGCTGCGCACTGAATGTTAAGTCAAAAAATTATGCACAAGCCGAAGCAATTTGTACTAAAGCAATTGCGCTTTTAAAAGACGCAGATGGCCCTAAATTTAAAGTACGCCAACTTACATCGTTTGCATTAAGTAACCGTGGTGTTGCACGTTTAAAAGCGAACAACGACACTGCTGGCCTTGCTGATTTATACGAAGCAAACCAAATGTCTACAAGTACAATGGTATCGCACAACTTAACTCGCGCTAAAGAAGAGCTTTCTTTATAAGTACTTTATAAACGCTTTTATAAAGTGCTTACCAAAAGCATGATATAAAATAGCGAGAGTAAAAAAACCCATGTTAGGTTAATTCCTAACATGGGTTTTTTGGTTTTATTTAATGCGTAAATTAATACCTAAATACGTTAACAGAGTAGGGGGTGTATTTATAATTAATATTTTGGGTATGCTTGTTTAGGCTACGCGAATATAATGCGAGATAAGTATATAAAAAATAATAACCCTTCTGCTTTGCTTGTTTTGAGCAAGGCATCATTAAATAAATATTGAGATTTAAACCATGGCACCAGGAACCAGCCTAAGCGTACTTGAAATAAGTGCGATATTTTTATCAATTACCGCGTTACTCACCTATGTAAACCATCGCTTTATTGGCTTGCCAACAACCATTGGCGTTATGGTTATTTCGATGCTTTTATCTATCGGCGCTATATTTTTGGGCTTTTTAGGGTTTGATGATCTTATAGATTACGAAGTGAGCTTGCTCGATCAGTTAGATTTTACTGAAGTTTTGCTTGATGGCATGCTCTCTATGCTGCTGTTTGCTGGGGCGCTACATGTAAATGTTAGCGATTTAAGGCGCTATAAATTGCCAATAGGTATTTTGGCCTGTGTTGGTACATTGCTATCAACGGTTATTGTTGCTGGTGCGCTTTATTTAGTACTTCCTTTGCTTGGTTTTGATTTAGCGTTTATTTGGTGCTTACTGTTTGGCGCATTAATTTCGCCAACTGATCCTATTGCGGTAATGGGTATTTTACAATCTGCGGGGGCGCCTAAAAGTATTGAAACCGTGATTGCGGGTGAATCGTTGTTTAACGATGGTATAGGCGTGGTTATTTTTGTGCTTTTATTGGGTGTTTTATCAAGTGGTGATATTCCTACAACCTATTATGTAGCACACACGCTGGCGGTTGAAGCCGGTGGCGGTATTATTTTTGGTTTGGTATTAGGTGGTATTTTATATTACTTACTTAAAAGTATTGATAGTTACCAAGAAGAAGTATTACTTACTTTAGCGGGCGTTATTGGTGGTTATGCATTGGCAAGCCATTGGCATTTGTCGGGCCCACTTGCAATGGTAATGATGGGGTTAATGGTGGGCAATCATGGTCGTAGTATGGCTATGAGCGATAAAACACGCCACTACGTTGATTTATTTTGGGAACTGATTGACGAAATTTTAAATGCCATTTTATTTGTACTCATAGGGCTTGAAGTCGTCATGATTGCATTTTCGAGTAATTTGTTTATTGCTGGTGGCTTAACAATTTTAATAGCGTTAATGGCACGTTTAATCGTTGTGGGTATAACAACCACTACATTTAATAAGCAATTAGAGTTGCCATCTGGTGCATGGAAAGTTTTAACCTGGGGTGGCTTGCGCGGTGGTATTTCGGTTGCACTGGTATTGCAGTTACCTGATGGGAACGAGCGCGATATTTTGTTGGCTCTTACTTATGCGGTTGTGGTGTTTTCTATTTTAATTCAGGGTTTGAGTATTGGTAAAGTAGCCAAAACTATCCGTTAAATATAAGTTGCTTAGATCAAACCTGTTAAATGTAATTTTTTAAAAAGCGTGTGAAATAGCTGTATTTCACACGCTTTTTATTTTTCTTATAAAACAAAAGGGGAGTTAAAATGTAAAGCTGAGCTGCACACCGCTGTAAATGTGTTCTTGTGCTTCCCAGTAGTCGCCATCTATTTGGCGTGCTCGGGTAAATATTTCTATTTTAAATGGCTTAAAGTGATAACCCGCACCTATACCTGCGTAGCCGTCTATATCGTTGTTCGATTTTTCTATTTGGTAGGTGTTATCGCCTCTATCGTTTTTAAAGGCAAGTTCGAACAGATCTAAGCCTAGCTCGGCGTATATAAAAAAGTCATTAAAATAACCAAGCTTCATTCCGTTGTCCCACGTTATAAATTCTTCTTGCTCGCCTTGTTTATTATCGATTACTGCCGCGCCAATTGCGCTTGTAAAAACAACACCAAAGTTACTGTAATTTTGTTTGACCATCATTTCTAAACCCGCAGATGTAATGCTGCTATCGCCATTAAATTCTGATTTTATAAACATACCGGTGTTAGGCATGTTGTTACCGAGTAAAAGCCTTGCGTTAGCATTTTGGCTAAATGATAAAAGCGTGCTTAATAAAACAAAAAGAGGAAGTGTGTGTTTCAAAAAAGTTAATCCATTAATGATGAAAAGTTACCAGAGCTGTAATTATAAATACATGACTTAGTATTGCATGTAATTAAATGTATAAATTTGTTTGATTGTTACTCAGCTATGCCAAAGTAAGGTGCTTAAAATAAAACCAACTAAAAAAAGGCATAAATAATTATATACATTTTAAAACGTAAAGTAGCGATTTTAGGCACGATTTTTGGTTCGTAAGTTATTTAAATATATAGAAAAAATTCAAGCGTATTAGACTAAGGTCTATAGGTTAATTTTTCTCACTTATTAGGTTTGTTTTAATCGTTTGTCGGGGTTGTGTTAATTCTCTAAAGTTCAGTTGTCGGCAACAAGTACGACTTAACTTACAGGAAATTAATCATGAAATTTACACTTATCAAAACTATCGCTCTTAGCTCACTATTAACATGTTCAGCTGCTGCAATGGCTGATCAAAGTGATTACAAATTAATGGTTATTGAAACTGCAACAGCGCCACAGCCACTTGAGCAATCATTTAATAGCTGCGCACTGAATGTTAAGTCAAAAAATTACGCTGAGGCTGAAGCAATTTGTACTAAAGCAATCGCACTTTTAAAAGACGCAGATGGCCCTAAATTTAAAGTACGCCAACTTACGTCATTCGCATTAAGCAACCGTGGTGTTGCACGTTTAAAAGCGCATAACGATACAGCTGCACTTGCTGATTTATACGAAGCATCAAAATTGTCTAACAGCTCAATGGTATCGCATAACTTAACTCGCGCTAAAGAAGAATTATCGTTATAAAAAACCTTTATAACGTGTTTTATAAAGTGCTTACTAAAGCATGATATAAAATTGCGAGAGTAAAAAAGCCGATGTTGGATTAAACCCCAACATCGGCTTTTTTGTGTTTATTAACTTTGTATTGTGTTATACCAATCCGCAATAATACATAATCATTTTGCGGGGCTAAACGTGTCGCTACCTGCGTTAAAAAATTCTCATTTAGAACAACCAAATAGCGAATTTTTTGCCTAGCTATCAACACGTTTTTCCATCCTCAAAATAGACCACTTAATTAAGCGAATTGGTATTATTAAAAATAAAAAAATGTATTTTCTATTTATTGTTTAGTTGTTTTTATGGTTTTAACTAATTGTAATTAATAAGTATTTTTACGGTTGTTAGACTAAAGTCTATAGATTAGATTTATTCACTTATTAGGTTTGTTTTTATCGTTTGTGGTAATTGAGCTAACACTCTAAAGTTTAGTTGTCGGCAACAAGTACGACTTAATTAATTAGGAATATAATCATGAAATTTACACTTTTAAAAACCATCGCTCTTGGCTCATTATTAACTTGCTCAGCTGCTGCAATGGCTAATCAAGGTGATTATAAATTAATGGTTATTGAAGACTCTGTAACTGCAGCACCTGCATTTGAAAAATCATTTAATAGCTGTGCTTTAAATGTTGAATCAAGAAACTACGAAGAAGCAGAAGCTATTTGTACACAAGCAATTGCATTGCTTAAGCAAAGTCATGGTCCACGTTTAAAAGTACGTGAACTTACATCGTTTGCATTAAGTAACCGTGGTGTAGCACGTATTAAGGCTCAAAAAGACACTGCTGGTATTTCTGATTTATATGAAGCAGTTCAAATTTCTAAAAACTCACTTGTAACACATAACTTAACTCGCGCTAAAAAAGAGTTATCTTTATAAGAATGCTTGTATAAAGCGCCTATAATTTAGCGAGAGTGTAAAAGCCCATATTAGGTAGCACCTAATATGGGCTTTTTTGTATGTTTGAATAACCGTAGTTACCTATAAACACACTTCTTTTAATAAAACAGTTTTACTGAATAATAGTGTTTTTAAAGGTGATTTTTAGAGCTTTACGTTACTAATTTATATTGGTAAGTACTTGTTACCTAAAACATAGATCTATAAATATAGAAACATAGGTAAAAATATTACTTTGTAACGTGATTATACTGTGCAGAAAAACGGGATTGTTTTGTTTAAGTTGTTGTTTTTAATTGAAAATAAAACCTAATGTCTTTGACTTTAGTCTGTTTTTATTTGAAAATCGAAGTAATATATATTTTATAGCATTGACACCATGTGGATGCTAATCACTGTTTTGTGATGAATAGCTAGATATGACTTTTGTTTTAATTTTTAGTCCCACCTCAATATTACTAAAAATTAAACAGGGAATAGAGTAGTTATTAACTTGCGCAATAAAAATAAAAAGCGCAAATAAAGGGATTTAAAAATGCAATTTAAACTAAAAAAAATAGCTGCCTTGTTATTCGGGGTAGGTATTAGCGTTTCTGTATTTGCCGAAGATATAGAACTATACGTAAACCATAATGTTGAAACCGACGAAAACCCTCGTGTACTTATTATTTTTGATACTTCAGGAAGTATGAAGACTAAGTTGCCTAATGGTGGACCTAGAAAAATCGATGCTGGTATAAGCGCAATGAGTCAGTTAGTTACCGATAATAGCTCTATCGATTTTGGTTTGATGCGTTTTAAAAATGATAATGGCGGCTATATTATGGCTGGCCTTGGATCTCCCCATTCTACAATTCTAAGCCAAATTTACAATTTACCAGCAGCTGGTAGTACCCCAGTTACAGAAACCCTATGGGAAGCCTACTTGTATCTAACAGGTCAGAAAGTGTACTACGGGCAAAACTCAAATGAGCGCGATTTTTCTGCTGAAACTGGTTCTCTATACTACGACAATAACTCTAGATACATATCACCATTTACCCAAGCAGTTGGTGCCGACGTACGTTGTGATAACTCAATCAATTTAATTTTGATGACTGACGGTGATCCTCAAAATGATACTAACCGAAACAATGATATCAAATCATTATACAAATCTACTTTTGGCTCAAACCCTACTAAAACAAGTAGTAGTTATTTAGCCGCTTTAGCTCAGATAATACATGGTACAAGAGATGTAGAGGTGGATTTGTACGACACTACGCCAGAGGTTGCCGATACCGGACGCGTTTTTACTATCGGTTTTGGTAGTGGCATGAGTACAAATGGTAAAAAGTTATTAGAAAAAACCGCTTTATTGGGCGGCGGCGAGTACTTACATGCAGAAACATCGACTGAACTTTCTGAAGCGCTTAATAATACAATATCGAAAATACGCGAAGTTAACGATAGTTTTTCATCCCCTACGGTAGCTAGTAATAATGTTGACCAAACACGTAGTCGAGAGTCAATTTACTTTGCGATGTTTTACCCAGAAACAGGCGCACGTTGGAGCGGGAATTTAAAAAAGCTTAAAGTGTCTGGTGCAAATATAGTCGATTCAACTGATAAAATAGCCCTTGATGAAAATGGGTTAATTGATGAGAAAGCGCGAACATTTTGGTTGCCAACTAATAAGCCTGCAGATGGGAATTTAGTAGCTCAGGGTGGCGTAAATTTACTTTTATCAACTTTAGACCCCGATAGCCGTAAAATTTATATAGATAAAACGGGCAGTATTATTGATTTTACTTTTGATAAAGTACAAACCATTTTAAATTTAGCGACAAGTACAGTTACCGATCTTGCTCCTGATTTGATTCCTAATATTGGGTTAACTTTACAGGAAAGTGATATTAGCTGGGCGCGAGGAATTGATGTTGATAATGAAGACGGTGATAACTCATCAGTAGATCAACGAATCAATATTTTTGGCGACCCTTTGCATTCAAAGCCGGTATCTATAGATTACGGCGATGGAAGTATTCATATACTCGTTGGTACTAATGCCGGCTTTTTGCATATGTTCGAAGACAAAGGCGATACTGTTGAAGAAAAGTGGGCTTTTACACCTGCTGCCTTATTAAAAAATATTCCTGCTTTGCGTAGTAATCTTGCAAATACAAAAGTGTATGGCATGGATGGGCCTATAAGTGTGTTCTTTAATAATAAAGGCTCAAATAGCGAAGGGTTAAATGATGGTGTTATTAGAGCAAGTGATAATGATGAAGTGTGGGCATTTGCAGGCATGCGCAGAGGCGGTAATAATTACTACGCGCTTGATATAAGTGACCCAAAAAAACCTAAAAAATTATGGAATAAGCCTATTGTTGGTGGCTCAGAAGAATTTAAATATTTAGCGCAAACATGGTCTAAACCTCAAATTGCATACATTAAAGCCTTTGGTCAGGATCCATTGCTAATATTTGGCGCAGGCTACGATACAAACAAAGATAATGCGATTAGAACAACAGATGAAACCGGGCTGGGTATCTACATTGTTAATGCTAAAACTGGCGAAAAGGTATGGGCGCTCACTCCAGATGAACATGGTTTTACCGGTGAGCACAGTATTGCAGCGGATGTAACTACGCTTGACTCAGATTACGACGGGTATATTGACCGAATTTATGCAACCGATACTGGCGGTAATATTTGGCGAGTAGATATTCCTAGTGACGATGAAGATGATATTACTCATTTTAAACTTGCGGAGCTTGGCAGTACATTAGCGTCGCAAGACAGACGTTTTTTTTACAAACCGTTAGTTGCGAGAACGCTGTTTAGTAAAGTCACTAAAACCAATTATGGTGGTGAAATGATCACGACCCGTTTAGATACCCCGTACGACGCAATAGTAATAGGTAGCGGAAATCGTTCAAACCCACTAGCTACTAATGAGCAAGATCAGCTGTATATGATCCGTGATGAAAACACCGTAACAAAAATATTTACTGAATTTCCAGCCCCAATAGTGCCAGATGATTTAATGAAAATGAATGAAGACCCATTCGGTAACGCACTTGATGACGTTGATAAATTTGTTGATCTTGAAGTTGATTTAGCGGAATTTAAAGGGTGGCGATATGAATTAGGGACAGGCGAAAAATCCCTTGCTGCAGCAACAGTCGTTGGTGGGGTTGCTTACTTTACTTCCTTTACGCCTGCATCTTCATCATCAACACAAAACCAATGTTCGTTAACGGGGGGCGGTGGTTCGCTTTATGCTTTTCATTTGCATTATGGAACAAAGGTTTATGACGATGTGAAATTTGCAACAAGTAATGATGTACCAGATACACCGCAGCTATTTTTTGGGGAAGGCCCGTCGTGTGCAGATAATGATGCAGATGGTAAGTGCGATTGGGATGACGAAACGGATGTAACGCAAGTTAGTCAGTTTTATTTAATAGGCCCTGGCATTGAGGGTTCTGATAAGCCAATAAAAGCGATTGAAATACTTGGACCAAATTTAAATATTGAAGATGGAAAAGTTAAGCTAGTAAATGGCGCTGAACCAATTGGTTTTGGCTTTAAAACCCAACAAACATATATTTATAAACGCGAAGAAAACGATACTCAGGCACTTTAAAAAACACAATGCAATAAACATAAGCCACCTTAGTTAGGTGGCTTTTCAATTTTAAGAGCAAATCAAAAATGCTAATGGTTTGCTTATATAATTGGTTTAGAGTTTTCGAAGGGCTCTAAACCAACCCATGTATAATACACATTCATTTACAAAATACTGCCTATCACTCAAGCCCTTTAGATTGGGTGCCTGTAGTCCATATTGGTTAATAATAGCTGGCATTTGTTATATTTAATTAACAAATGTAAGAGCTAAATATAACATGCTGTGTCACTATATAGGTACAGGGCATGTTAACTTGTTGCCATCCCCCCATAAAAATTCAATAAATTTCTGTCTGTCTCTTATACACATCTCCGAGCCCACGAGACGTAGAG